>Ga0209346_1001625_pt1 | contig 11609 bp, 18 predicted proteins | sample AutmiccommunBRH9_FD_187381 | JGI IMG/M metagenome (GOLD analysis project Ga0209346, IMG submission 187381) | Deep subsurface microbial communities from Mt. Terri, Switzerland - Autotrophic microbial communities BRH/9 (SPAdes) (version 2) | ecosystem: Environmental > Aquatic > Deep subsurface >...
TGGTCAGCCCGCTGCAGGGCCCACGCACCGCGCTGATCACGGCGAGGGCCGGGTTCATCTGCCGCGCATCGGCGGTGAACATCACCCCGGACACCTCTCCGGCGATGTATCGCTGGATTACCACCCCTGCCGCGAGCTCGTCGTCGGTGATGGTCCCGGCGGCGTGCCGGTTAAGCACGGCGTCGGAGAACAGGGAACAGTAGCATTGGCGCACGGCATCGCACACTTCATCCGGGGTGACAAGCCCTGGAAACGATGCGAAGGCTCCCGCCATGCTCCCGTGTCGGCGGTCCTCGCACAGGGCCGAGGTGCGGACCACCACAGAGCCCCCGGGAAACCGGCGCTGAAGCTCCTCGACGCACTGCCGGACGGCATTGGACAACTCGGGCTGGAGGGAGTAGCCACCGATGAGGTCGCGGATCTCCTCCGAATAGGCGGCGAAGTCGCGGGGGTCGTATGGGAAGTGGTTGGCGCTGGTAGGGAAAGGGGGTAAAGGCATCATGACGGAGAGAATGGACCGCCTGCAGTTCTATCTTGAGCCTGAGCTAAACAAGGAACTTGATCGGCTGTCTAAGGATCTAAAGGTATCGAAGGCCCAGCTCATTCGTGAGGGCGTTAGGAAGTTGGTCTATGAGGAATATGACGAGGCAAAGAGACCAGGTCTGGACATCATTGGTCTTATAGCGGCCCCCCCGGTTCATGGTGCCACTGCGAAAGATCATGACCAGGTGATCTACGAAGTGGAGAAGAAGGGACGTAAGGAGTAATGGGTGATTGCTTTGTTGATACAGCGGCCTGGGTGGCCATTCTGTCCATAAAGACCCTGATCACGAGCGCTGTACAGACTTCTACCGCAGATGCCTGAAGGATCACCGTCCACTGGTGACCTCCAACCTTGTGCTGGGGGAAGTGTTCACCTTCATTGCCTATTTCTTTGGGCCCAACTTTCTACGGGCTTCTGGGAGTTCAAGGCGCGGCTGCAGGAGGAAAGGCTCATTGAGGTTGTCTATGTTACTCCCGAGCTAGAGGAGACTGCTTATGACATCCTCCGCGCTTATGACGGCCAGGCCTTCAGCTATGTTGACGCCACATCCTTTGCTATCATGCGCCAGCAGAGGAACACTTTCGTGCAGTTTATTGTCTCCCAGGTGTCAGTGATGACACTGTGTGCTTCCAAAAGGATGAAATCCTAAGACTGTCAGAGGGGGGACCCCTCGCACCCCAGAGCCTGGTTCCTCTGGCAATAACGAGGGGGCGCGGAAAGGAGTGATGCTGCTTGAGAAAGCTTGTTAAACGGTACCTTTCAGTGGCTGCCCTGTCTCTCCTGTTGGTTGCCGTAGTTTGGTTTTACCTTTTGTCTCCGGCTTCAGTGTTAGAAAACTCAGAGATTTCCAGAATTGTTGTGGCCTCACAGAACCCTCATCAATCGCTATGGGATCTAGGGTTCAATAAAGCAGACTTAGAAGTAGTAACGATCGAGAGTGCAAACTTGCAGCCGGACCCTGATTTGACGCGGACACTTGATGTAGAAACCACTCGGAAAGTGTCGGAGGCTTTGAAACAGCCAAGCCGCTCTTGTTATGCCACAACGTATCCAGACAGCAGAGAGAGTTCGTATCTCTTAGTGATCAGGTTCAACCAGGGGGAAGAAGCCAAAGAAGGAGTTACATTGTACACAGCCAACAGGGCCACGGAGTCACAGGGTAAGTTCTACGGATGGACATTCGATGAAGAGGGTTCTAGCCGACGGTTTGTGTACATCAACCCGGAACTGGGCAAGGTCTTAAATGAGCTTCGCCAGACGCATGCATTTTCGCCGGAGGTGGCGCTGGTCGAAAGGACCTATAAGGTTGATGTCTACGACGTTGTTTATCCGGCTCTTGCAGGCATGGCAGATGAAAGTGTCCAGGATGATCTCAATCAGAAAATCCTTGAGACCGCACTGGGGCTTGAAGAGGATTTCCCAACCCACCCAGACGATAGACAGTACATGACCTACCAGGCGGACTACGAGGTTCACTTCAAAAGGGATCGCTGCTAAGCATTCTTTTCTTTCCCCAGACTACAGTATCTACGTACGCGCATCCAGTACAGGGCTATAAGTCAATCACCGTTGATACTGCTGAGGGTGTTGTCTTAGCACTTGAGGATTTATTTATCATCGACGGACGGGGCTGGCTAAATACTCTGAATGCCAGGCTGCAGACGGAGTTTGAGAAGCTTCCACAGGTCTTGCCAGAGACAAAGCCGATTACCAGGGGGTTCGCGAAAACCAAGAGTTCTACCTTACAGATGATAGCCTGGTCATCTACTACCAGCGGTATGAGTATGATTCTCTGGGTATGGTTGTTTTGGAGGTACCACTTTCTGACCTGGGTGAGATTCTAGACCAAAGGAGGATGAGGCTAAGATGATGGCAGAGGCAGTAGAGGGGTGGCCGGGGATTTCATAGCCGCTTGCAGTAGGCTGAATGGAGGAGCCAATGGATAACAGGATTCAGGGCAGTTTCATACTGGTGATCGTGTTGTTACTGTTGCTTTCCGGATGTGTCCATGTTGCTCCAGAACCCGAGATTGTGTTTTTCGGAGGTATATGATGGTCCAGAAAGCCCGAACGTAAGAGACATAATCGCCACCAGCGACGGTGGGTATGCAGTAGTCGGATCTGTATCAGCCAATCAAGAGCCGCCCGAAGGGGAAGACCGCCGTGTTGACGTGTTCTTCGTGAAAGTCGGCTCCGATGGTCAGTTTCAGGATGCGAAGAGCATTGGGGGTCCGGAAGACCAGACAGCCCGTTGCGTACAACAGACAGCAGACGGTGGTTTCCTGGTTGCCGGATGGGCCACTTCATATTCAGCTGGAGGAACAGGCATGCTGCTTCTTAGGCTCGACGCCGACGGCACAGAGATCTGGCGGCAGGTAGACGAAGAGGAGCTTATCGGAGCCTCGGGGGTGGCCCCACTGACTTCCGATCTATGGGTAGTTGCAAGAACCGTTATACCAGGGAGGTTGTATGAACCCACTCCACCATGATCCTGGATTAGCTCTTGCCGTTAACAGTGAGGGTAGTCGTGTTTGGTTCAATAGACTCAAGGGCCGGCCTGCTACGGTCAGGCAGACTGATGACGGCTCCGTTATTATTGCGGGCAACATTCGAACCGAAGGCGGTACCGCATATGGCTGGCTTGCTCGAATGGATCCCGACGGGATCTTGGTCTGGAGCCGGCAGTACGGCAGTGACTCGTCAGATGAGCACCTGAATTCAGTCAGGCAGACTGCGGATGGCGGATTTATTGCTGTTGGCACCACTACAACATCCCTGGAGGACGGTATCCAGGACGTCTGGGTGATCAGAACCGACAGCACCGGCGAGCTCCTGTGGTACGGAGTTTGGAGGGGAGGAGTGGGACAGCGGGCATGATGTAGTGCAGACTCAGAGCGGAACCTTTGCAGTTGTGGGAACGACCGTGCGCAGCTGGTCTGAAGATCCAAGGAGTCCCCTTCCTCAGGCGTTTGTTGTCGGACTGGATGCTTCTGGCCATGAGACTTGGTCATATCTACTTAACCAGGGTGTCACTTCCAGTGCCCAATCGATAGCTCTCTCAAAGGATGGTGGATTGGTAGTAACGGGGAGTCTCCGCCCAGCTGAAGGTAGCTCGGACTGCTATGTCCTGAAGCTTCGAGCACCAGAGGGCGGCAAGTAGCTGTCTCAAGCGTGCAGATCTCATGCGCTCGGTGTGGCTCATTCGTCGTGCCATAGCGGAGGTGTCTTAGTGTTGAATATCAGGGCGTCTTCGGTCCCACATCCAGGCTCAAAACCTCGCCCTCGTCCTCACCAATTCTCTCGGTCCACGTCTCCATTTTGATAGGAATAATCACATTGCTCTCCCTGGGAGCACTCAACTTTTTTTCGCTGGCCAGGTCAAACATTCCCCAGCACTCCTCATCCGCAATTAAGGCAGACTTGCTTGAGGCTTCGTCCCAGATGATGAACACTTCTTCACATTCTTCTAACCTGTTCTTCCATCATCCTCAAAGAAAGTAGCCCATCTGCCGTCTGGAGAAACGGCATGAATGACAAAACTGTTCTCCGTTTGGTTCGTTTTGTCATCCATCTGAGCACACCCCAGTGGAACGATGAAAAGCGCTATTAGCAGTGGGATCACTGCTGGCTTCGTCACCACACGCCAAGCACCATTGAGTTTCGAACCCATACACTGTCATAACTCCTTTCCCCATTCGATTAACCCCGGTATCCTCGTCAAGGCTGTACTCGCAAACCTTGTTGGAAACTCCTTGTTATAAGATATAGCAGGAACGTATCAGCCCTCTGTCAAAGTTTGGCCACAAAGTAACATGGGAGGATGATCATGGTCATGTAACCGTTCTACTCAGGGTTCTCTAAGTTGGAAACCAAAAGGCTGGTGATTAGAAGGTTTGATCCAGACGATGTTGATGATTACTATTCGTTTGCTTCCGATCCTCAGGTAACGAAGTATCTACGTTGGGGGCCCCACCAAAGCAAGGAGTTCACTCGAGATTACATGAGTGAAGTATTGCATGCGTATGAGAACGGCTCTGATACACCGTGGGGGATACAGCTTAAGGGAGCCAACAGAATAATCGGAGCAGTTCATGTTATGGATTTTGATAATCTCCACAGAAAAGCCAACATAGGTGTTCTGATTGCCAAGGCATTCTGGAGAATCGGATACGCCGAAGAAGCACTTAAAGCAGTTTTTGGTTACTGCTTTTCTGATTACAGCGTCAACAGAATGGAAGCATTCTGTGTTCTAGAAAACCTGAAGGCAATAGGTTTGGCGGAAAGTTTGGGAATGAAGTGTGAAGGTGTTCTTAGGCAGTATCTATTCCAGAAAGGTGAGTTTAGAGACTTTAAACTGTTTTCATTGTTGGCAGGCGAATGGACGACAATGTGACTTCCAGGTCAGGGCGGTACCTTTGCAGTTGCGGGAAAGACCATGCGCAGGTAGCTTCCATGCCGGGAAGGCTATGCCTATGATACAAGCGCAGAGTGCCCCTGTTTTCCGGCTGTAGAGCGGGCGGGTGGATATTAGATTGAGGGAAAGACTGCGGTCAGGGGTTGTTATCAGATGAAACGCGTTACTTACTACCCAGATGAAGAGAGAAGGGCCTTTCTGCAACGAGAACTAGATTGTATTATACAGAGGGCTTCAGAACTAGCAGCCATCGAATCCATCTATGTCTACGGATCATTCACCACCGGGAGGGTTGGCGAAGATAGTGATCTGGACCTTTTCGTTGTGGCCGAGAGTAGCCTACCCTTCGTTAAGCGATTGGGTGAGTTCTACGACCTGCTTTGCCCGGAAGTGGCCACAGACCTCATCTTCTACACACCTGAGGAGTTTGAGAGTGGTAGACACAGCCCTTTTGTCCAGAGTGTTCTCAGGGAAGGGATGAAGGTTTATGGAAAATGAGTCGATCAGGTGGTTAGAGCAGTCCAGGCAGGACCTATCGGATGCAGAGTACAACTTAGAAGGTAAGCGCTACAATGTCGCCTGTTTTCTAGCCCAACAGGCGGGCGAGAAGACTCTTAAAGCCTTCATCTCTCAAAGGGTGCTCAGGAAATCAGGGTTCATTCGGTTACAGAGTTACTGAAAGAGGCTGGACGTCACGATAGCAGGTTTGGAGACATGATTGCGCAGGGCAGCAAACTTGATGCATACAACATACCAACTCGATACCCCAACGGGTTGCCCGGCGGGCTTCCTTCCGATGCCTTCGACGCCGATGACGCTAGAAAGGCGATTGCCATTGCGACCAGGCTCATGGAGATGGTTGCTGAAATAATAGGGCAGGGCTTAGACTACTAGTTGTTGCGTGGCTTATCGTGGTTGCAGGCTGGGATGCATCTTCATCATCGCCCCCACAACGCGTAGCACACACCGATGGTCCACTTGCAGTATTATCCCAAGTAGCTTTCCGGCTATATCTTCAATAACGAACTCGTAGCATTCACGGTAAGGTGTGGGAACTGCAACAGATAGTTGAGGAGATCGAGGATTGGCCGAGAAATACAAGAGAAGGCTGCCGTGATATCAGCAAGCGTAGCGACGTTTATTCCAACCCCGACGCTTTGAGTTTCTGATGAAATGAGTCGGACAGACCGAGAGATTTCATACAAGATGCTGGGAAGGTGCTCGATGAACTCCGGACGGAACGCAAATTTAGACCTGGGAGATTAATAAGGAAGAGAAGGAGACCACGATAAAGGAAAAGAAGGTGAAACGATTTGATTGAGTTACCAGAAGGGATAGCACTGGCAAGACAGATTGACAGTGAACTTAGGGATAAGAGAATAAAACACATAGTCGCAGATTCTTCTCATCATAAATTTGCCTGGTACTCTGGCAATCCAGCAGACTATACGGAATTATTCGCAAACAAGGTAGTAGAAGGGGCTTATTCATACGGGGGAAAGGTGCATATCAAGCTTAGCCAGGACTGCGGGTTTATGTTCTGTGACGGCACAAGCATCAGGTATTATACTAATTCAGAAGAGCTTCCCAAGAAACATCAACTCCTGATTGAGTTTGATGACTCAACATACTTAGTTTGCCGTGTGCGTCTGTATGGCGGTGTTTTCGGCTATACAGGTATTTTTGATCATGGGTATGATGTTGTTGCTAGAACAAAACCGGCGGTTTTCTCAGATGAGTTCAACATGGATTATTTTATGGGGCTTTTGGCTACTGTAGAGAAGCCAAAGCTATCTGCCAAAGCCTTTCTTGCTACTGAACAGAGAGTTCCCGGACTGGGAAACGGTGTCGTGCAAGATGTATTATTTAATGCAGGCATAAATCCCAAAAGAGATATGGCGACTGTAGACAAAGCGGGCCTTGAAAAGCTTCTCCATTCGCTGAAGAAAACAGTTGTTGAGATGACCCAAGAAGGTGGAAGGGATGTTGAACTGGATATTTACGGAGAGCCTGGTGGGTACAAAACAATAATGAGTAAGAACACTTACAGACACGCTTGCCCAAGGTGCGGCGGGGTAATTAAGAAGGAATCTTACCTTGGGGGAAGTGTATACTATTGCAAAGAATGCCAGGAATAGATAAGTGTACCGTTCTACAAGGGCTATCCATCAGATATTTGAGTTTTAAGAAGCGGAGGCGGGACCATATCACAGGATATGCCGGTTGTCTGGAGGCGCCGTAGCATACCATACAGCGCTAAACTTTCACGGCTTAACTGATCACTACCCCAAGGTTTATTATGCCCGTACACGGAGGACCCTCCCGGGCGACAGGATGCAACAGACTGTGGAAGGCATCCCCTTGAGTGCTTGCTTTGTTGATACAGCGGCCTGGGTGGCCATTCTGTCCAGAAAAGACCCTGATCACGAGCGCTCGACTACCACAGGCTGGATTAATGGCCGTGTATATGTAGGTGAGGGGGCCCAGGGCCCCCTCACCTACGACTCGCATACCAGTTACTTCTGTGTACCGCCAGACTTCTTAGGGTTGCTTTCCTGCTTCGTCCCGTTCTTCTTGCTTAGACAACCGCAATGGCATTTACTCACCAATTTCACCTCCCTTCTGCTGAAGACGATAGACCCTACCCCAGAGGGAATGTCAAGACCCTCAATGAAAACTGAACATGATACTTGACATTCCCGTTAAGGGAAGGGTTAGAATCAAAATGGAGGTGGCCATTATGGAGTACTGGCATATCGGCGAGGTCGCCGAAAAGGCCGGTATTAGTAGAAAGACCCTGCGGTACTACGAAGAAATGGGACTGCTGTTACCGAACAAGAGAGAGGCCAACGGCTATCGGCTATATACTGAGAGAGAACTTAACATCCTCTTCTTCATCCTGCGGGCTAAGCGCCTCGGTTTGCCATTGAAGAAAGTTCGTTCATTGGTGGAGATCATCTCAAGCGGAGTATGCGCCTGTGAAGAGACAGAACATGAGATCAAGCTCAGGGTGGCTGAAGTTGAAAAGCAAATTGAGGAACTCTCCCTTCTGCGTGATTCCTTGAGACAGTTAGTGAACAAGAAAGAGGTATCTCCTCATGAACTAATTGCTTTGTGCGATGGTCTGCGTTAGCCGACGGCCTGGTTGGCTCGCCGAAGAGTTCTACAAGCGTTGTGGCTTAAGACCCGTTATGTCACAAACCTCTATACTGCTCTTATTATGTGGAAAGTATTTGACGTACCGTTTGAACAGGCTGTCCCTGTGACTGGAGAAACTCAAACCAATCTTCGTAAATATCAGGCAACGCAGCATGCCTGAGCCAGATTATCTCTCCTTCCGGCAGGACTTGCTTTCGCGGCCTGCTTATCATATCTTGAGATAGATCTCCGCCCCCCTCTGTCAAAATTGTTGTTTGTCCGCGGCCAGCTTCGAAATGAACTGCAATGAATGTTGGGCTCACTGCATCTGTTTTTTTGATATGGTCGATAGTTTCAATGAACACCGGACTGTCTCCGAGGGGAACTGTTACCTGCCCACCGGCAACAGTTCTTATTTCCGTTTCAAAGGCCGTGGAATAATCGACGATCATTTTTCCTGAACCGTAGTCAGGAACGGCAACAGTGATTCTCACATGGCTGGATGTAATGCCCGAAATCGTGATTTGTTCGGTGGTCTGGTTGTCGTTCCAGGCTACCCATAAGGGCTCTCCGTTCTTGTCAAACTGGAAGACATATACGCTGTCGTCGTTCTTAACAGTCTCGATCTTGTCCCAGTCACTACCCTCCAGGATCTCGGTCATCTTCTTGTAGGTGTAGTAGGAGAGTTTCCTGACGTTGAAGCCAAGGTCATTGCTGCCCCTTCCGTCATAGATGAACCCCGTGTGGTCAAAATAACCGTCAACCCGCGTAAACCCTTCCCTGAGACCAAATGCGGGGAACACCTTTTCAATACCCAAAGAGAGCGAAAAAACGAATCTTTTCAGGTAGTCCCCTGCCTGTTCCTTTTCAGTCTGATATGAGGCAAAGGTCTCTACTGGAGTACCGCTGTAGCTTCCCATCTCAGTTATCCAGACAGGGACATCACCATAGCCATATGTTTTTAGTAGTGCTTCCAGTTCACGATATACTGGCTCCAATTCCCGGTAGTCACCGTCCGCACGGCCATACCAGTGAAAGTCAAAAACATCGAAATACCTACCGCGCAGTTCCCGTAGATAGGGTTCATATGATAGCCGAAATTCGCTGAAGTACTCCTCCTTATCAGTAATGAACCCAGATGTTGGTTTCATTGGCTGAGCGACGCCACCGATGACTACTGTGCAGTCTGGACAGGCTTCCTTAATAGCCTCATAGGTTATCTTCTGTAGTGCGGCGAAATCGGCTATTCCCTTATTGTTCGGTTCATTGCCCACCTGCCAGTGTGTGATCGGGTTCTTGAGATCTGGCATGTCGTTTAGTCCGTCGCCGTCGTATCTCTCTACGGCTTCCTTGACAAAAGGTATATATTTGTTCTCGTCTATTGGAAGATACGAGCCAGGCAAGGAATAGTCGGTTACCCGTTTGGGGTTCGGGGAGATATTTCCCAGAATATTCATTCCCACTGGAACACTTCCATAGTAGACATCGTACAGAGAAAAATCGTAGACCTGCTGATCTAGATCCTTTTGTACTTCGGACCAAAACATATACATGCTTGGCCTGTGCCATCTTACGCCAATGTCAACAGCCTCCGCAAAGCTTCCTACAATATCCGCACGGTCCCTGATGTTCGCGGGGTGCATGCCGAAAGGCGATGTAGCATAGATCATGCTGTTCGCTGTCAAGAGACCCATCTGCACAGCCTTCTCTTCGGAAATGGCCCCCGCATTCACCAGCCTGGCCGCCAGGCTCTGATCACTGTTGTTTTGTCTCTGCCCCAGTGCCCGCAGGGAGATTACGGCGACATGATCCCTCAAGAACAGGCTGTCTAGAAGCTCCCTGTGAAGGGCGGCATCAAGTAGACCGATCTCTCTGCCTTTGTCTACGGCCCCGCTCCAGGTAAAGTCACCAGCGGTGTCATCGTATCCCAGTGCCCGGAGCACGAATGTTAAGTAGGACGCCGCCTGCATATCGAAGTTGGAGCCAAACTGTGTCTCGCTCATACCCCTTGTCAACCGGTGATGCCACAGGTAGCCCACATAGGGGCTCCCCCAGCCGGGGACATCGGTGAAGGGGTGGGCGTAGTTCTGGGACAAAGCCTCATTCTCGCCCCCCAAAAGCCTGACGAACATTACGGCCCCTTCCAAACGGGACGGCCTTCTATCCAGTTCAAAGCCCTGTCCCGTCCCCTTGAAGACGCCGATGGTTGACAGTTTCTTTGCCTCGTCTCCGTACTGGCTCGCACCACACATACTGGTAGAAATCAACAGAAGGATGGCAACCGCCACCATGATGTATACTTTCTTCCTCACGCTCTCTCACTCCTCAGTATAAGGTCAGGCTCCATCAGCGAACACAATCCGTGGGCGGCTCCGCCCTTCGACGCTGCGGCGCGCGAAACATCCTGCCCCTGCTCGCCAGCCACCTCCGGCGCTGCTGCCGCAGGCACTACTCCGGTTAGCAACAGCATTGACACCAAGGCAACAATGAGGATCTTTCTTGTCATAGCGAATCCCTCCTCTAGCTCAATCCTTTGTGTAAATCCATGGTATCCGCCGAAGATGAACTGTATATGTACAAGCTGTTAACAGTGACGACTCCCTGGACTAAAGCCCCAGGCTTCTCGGTTCATGTAGTCGGCCAACGCCGTGCTATTATAATGACGCCTGAATGATAGCAAGCGGTCCACGGAGACTGGAGAGGAGGAGTGGGACAAACGATGATAAGCGGAACTAGCAACGGGATCACTGCAGGCTTCGTCACCCCACGCCAAGCACGATTGAACATTGTTCTTGTTATCGGCTTGGTGCTTTGGAGTTTTGTCAACGGTGAAGTCGGGGGATCTGACGAGGTTATGATAAGTGTCCAGGGGCTAACGTTCTTCATCCCAGTCACCAATACAACGGCTTTTGCGGTTTTTCGGAGGATTGCCTTAGCGATTACCGTTGCTTATGGCTTCTTCAACAGCCTAGCTAGTTTTATGACCGGGTGGTACCTCCGTCCGCTGTTATCTATCCCTTCAGTGAAGGTGCAAGCGCGTCTCTCTTCATACCACGTCTGTCCTTATCGCTGGAGCCATCATTGTCTTGCTGGCTGAGGTCTTTAGACATGGAACGACCCTTCAGGAAAACCACGATCTGACCGTTTAGGGGGTCCCGATGATAGTGTCCACCCTGATCGAGTACTCCTTGAGCGTGAGATGACCCTGACCGAACTGTCCGAAAGAGCGGGAGTCACGCTTCCGAACCTGTCCATTTTGAAGACCAACAAAGCAAGGGCAGTTCGTTTTACCACGCTGGAAGCGATTTGTCGTGAACTCTCCTGTCAACCTGGGGATATCCTAAAGTACGTTTAGGAGGATGTTTGAGCCAGACTTTCTGTCGACATCAATGGTCTTTCCTCCAATCTCCTTGGACCCAGAGTGCTCAACGAATATAGTACTGTAGGGACTCCACTATTATAGCTACGTTGAGCCTGGCAATGTTAGCGTACAAGGGGGGATCCTAGGGACCGA
>Ga0209346_1001629_pt1 | contig 11530 bp, 8 predicted proteins | sample AutmiccommunBRH9_FD_187381 | JGI IMG/M metagenome (GOLD analysis project Ga0209346, IMG submission 187381) | Deep subsurface microbial communities from Mt. Terri, Switzerland - Autotrophic microbial communities BRH/9 (SPAdes) (version 2) | ecosystem: Environmental > Aquatic > Deep subsurface >...
GGGCCGTTGCCGGTGAGAGTGGCACCGCGAACCATCGGGCCGACCTCGCCGCCAGTGATTAAAAACCCTTCGGCTACGTCAAAGACAAAATCCCCGGTGGTGGTGTTCACCTGCCCGCCGCCCATCTTGGTCACCAGCAGGCCGTTACCGGTCTCCCGGATAATCTTTTGCGGGTCTTCGGTGCCGGCGGCAATATAAGTGTTGCCCATGCGCGGAATCGGCTTGTGCTGGTAGGATTCCCGCCGGCCGTGGCCGTTGGGTTCCACACCCTCCTTCCGGGCGGTAATGCGGTCATACAGGAAATCTTTCAGCACACCGTTTTCAATCAGCACCACTTTGCGGGACGGCACACCTTCGTCGTCAAAACTGTAAGAGCCGTATTGATCCTGAATGGTAGCGTCATCAACCACGGTAACGCAGTCCGCGGCTACCTTCTGGCCTATCTTGCCGGCATATACAGACAACCCTTTTTGCACCAAGTCGGCTTCCAAACCGTGGCCGCAGGCTTCGTGCACCATAGTACCCCCGGCCTCGCCGGCCAGCACCACCGGCATTTTGCCCGCCGGGGCAGGCTTGGCTGTAAGCATCTGCACCGCCCGTTTGGCTGCCGCGGCACCGATCTCCTCGGGTCGCTTACGTTCCAGCAGTTCAAAGCCGCTGTGGCTGCCCACGGCCTCGTAGCCGGTTTGAATAATTGCCCCTTCGGCTGCGATGGCCTGCACCATCAGCCGGGTACGCACCCGTTCCTCTTCCACGTATTCGCCATTGCTGTTGGCCATAATAATGTTCTGCACAACGTCGCCGTAGCCCACCATAACCTGCTTAATCTTATCCCGGTCTACCGCCCGGGCGGCTTCGTCGGCTGCTTTCACAGCCTTAACCTTATCATCGGTGTTAACCTTATCCGGCATGCGGCCAATGTTAAAGGTAACCGAAGGCTCAAGTTGCCGCAGCTCCGGGTTAATCTCTCCCTGGCCGCCCGATACGGCATGGCTGACAATACGCGCCGCCTCCACCAGGCCCTCCCGGCTGAGGTCGTTGGTATAACCGTAGGCAGTGTTGTCACCAGACAGCACCCTAATGCCCGCGCCGTTTTCAATACCGGAATGAATGCGTTCAATCTTTCCGTCTTCGCAGCCGATGCCGGTGGCCCGCCTATACTCAATAAAAATGTCGGCAAAATCGCCGCCCCTAGACATCGCTTGTTGCAACACTTCTTGAATTACCGTTTTTTCCACCACTGATATCCACCATCCATTAACATGATAGTTAATAATATTCTTCCCGGTAGTATTATTTATACTTTTACCCAGGATATCCTTGCCATATATAGCTGGGGTGTAAATAATTTTTGTTATCTCTAATCAATTTGACACGTATAAAAACACGTGTTATTATTTTTTCAGTTTAAGGGGTGAGGTAAGTTGAAATCTTATTCATCAAAAAAAATCATCAGGATGCTTAGAAAAGATGGTTGGTATTATGTGAATTCCGTCGGAGATCACTATCACTTTAAGCACCCTACGAAAGAAGGAAAAGTTACCGTTACTCACCCCCAGAAAGATTTACCTAAAAAGACCGTCTTAAGCATATTGGCGCAAGCAAAAATTAGTATTGATTAATTAAACTATCTTCTCTATGGAGGTTAAAAATATGAAAGATCATTATATATTTCCCGCCATATTTGACTTTGCCGATGACGGGATTTCCATGGAATTTCCTGATTTGCCCGGATGCCTACCCAGCGCCCACACTGTTGACGATGCAGTAAAAAATGCCAAAGAAGCCTTGGCTTTGCATTTATATAATATGGAGCTTGATAACGAAACAATACCCATGCCAACACCCATAGGGCAGCTAAAACCAGAAAAGAACCAGGCTATATTGTTTGTTGAAGTATGGATGCCCCTTTATAGAAGTGCAATAGAAAACAAAGCCGTAAAGAAAACTTTGACCGTGCCAAAATGGTTAAACGATCTGGCCGAAAAAGAGAATATTAACTTTTCTCATGTGTTACAAGAAGCACTAAAACGTAATTTGGGGATTAATAATAAAAGTTAAAATACCGGGTATTGTTCCTGCCAATCGACTATTTTCGTCTTGATGGGTATAAAATCCTCTATTGGATACAGATTCTCCTGGTGATAAATGTAGACGGGTTCATAATCGATACTGCAACCAAAATCCAAGCCCGTAACGCAGGCCGAGCCGTACAGTGCCGCACCGCCCAGAGCCTGCAGGGAACCACCGGCCAGAATGTTGGCATAGACGGTATAATCCTGGATATCCACATTACCCAGGGCTACCAGGGCCAGCATTCCGGTGGCCGGTTCCGGCACCAGGTCGCCCGCCACAGTGATACTGCCGGTGGCAAATAACAGCGCCGAACCACAGTAACTACCGCCAATGGTAATGTCACCGTCCACAAAGTAGATGCCGTCATACGCGGTAACCGGCCCTGAACCTTCACCATCAGGCGCACCGTCGTCCCAGTAGGTACCAAAAGAAGTATCTAAGACATAAACCTCACCGTAAGCTTCGGCATTAATCCTGTAAACATCCTCATTCGGTTCCGGAAACGGCGGAATAAACAAATAACCGGCCCGTTTAATGCCGCTCCAGGTACCGGTTATATCACCGCTGGTGTATACCCCACCATTTACCACCGTTGTCTCGGCTAATCTGGCCACCCCGTTGATCAGCAAATCCCCGTCCAGTACCAGGGTGTCTTCAAGATCCAAGCTTGCCGGAGCGTTGGGCAGCACGGTCAGCCCCCGGAGATAATCACCGGCCTCAAATACCCCTACTGTAGACTGCAATGTCTTTTGGCCCGCCGATACGCCCTCGCCCGTGCTTTGCCGGCCCACCGATTCTAAATGCAAAGAGGTGCCAATATCCTCGGCGTACTTTTGGGCTTGCACCTCATAAGAGGCCTGGTCTGCCCATTCCGTGGCTGCAAATACAATTACCGCATCGGTAACCGTACCCGCCATAGGGAAGTTGGCATACCAAAGCGGCTCGCCTTTAATCCTGGCCAGCGCAGCCTCTATACCGGCCTCGGCTGCATTAAGCGCATTTAAAAAGTATTCTTCTTTAACCACATTTTGCTGCTGATGCCGGGTCAGTGTGCCCAGTGTAAATGCAAGCACCAATATAACCAGCATCACCATCAGCACCAGTAACAAAGCATACCCATCCCTGGTTGACAACTTTTGCATAATTCAACAGCTCCCGGTTAATTTCTTAACCTGACAGTAGTACTAACTTCCCTGCTGCCGCTGCGGCCCTTTTCCCCGGTGAGAGTGACAGTGAGCACCTCGACGCCGGCACCATCAAGAGCCGACACGACCTGGATCTTGTGCACATACCTAACCACCGGGTTATTGCCCTGCCCGTCAACGGCCCGAATAAGCTGTTTGGCCGACTCGCTGTCGCCGCTGGTGCTGATGTGATAGCTAATCGTGCGGCCTGTCCCGGTTGATTTAAAAGCCAACCGGCCGCCGTTGGCCTCGGTAAAAGATTTAAATTCCGCGGCCATGCGCATCTCCCGAGACAGCCTGTTTAAGCCCACTCTTAAATTTTCCGCCACTTCTGCCCGGTCCCGGTTGGTGTTATACGTGTTCAACCCGTAGGCCAAAAAGGTATTGATGGTGCCAAACACGATGCCAATTAGCAAAAGGGAGACAATCAATTCCACCAAGGTTACACCTTTTTGGTTTTTAACTGTGACCTTAATGTATTTCATAGCTTGGCATCCACCTACCCTGAAAAAATGACTTCAGGCCTGTCATCCTGAGCGCAGCGAAGGAGCGTACCTGCACCACGATAAACGAATATAACTTTCTGGTTGGGCTTTGGTGCCAGGTGTTGCAAGTTGAAAGCTGCAAAATACGCAACTTTCAACTTGCAACACCTGGCACCTTACCGGTTCCCAACTTCAAATCTTTATCTTCTCGCCCGGGCTCCGGTGACCGAAACGGTTTTTTCACTGCCCGAGCTCGGATCCGGGTAATAAACAATAACCAAGATATTCTTTAAACCGCTCATTGCTTGATCTTCCTCCACCTGAACCGCAAAATTAAAAGAACCGAATGGCACGGGAAAACTTTCCCTGTCCATCGGCCCAATGTCCTCGTATCGATATGATGTCATCTCTTCCAGTTTACCCTGGGCCAGTTCCAGCGCGGTAAGCCTGTTTGCCGCGCCTTCCGACTGCCTTGCTGAAAAGATTAATGACAAACTCAGCGGAGCCACTATAATGCTTAACAAAGCAAACGACAACAAAACTCCGACCAAGATATAACCCCGGTTGTTACTCATGTGCATCACCACAAAAAATTAATCCCGCCCGGTGGGTGGTGCGTCACTTATTCTGGTACGACCGGTCACCGGAGCAACAATAACATACATATACTTGCCGGACTGCCGGCTGTTCAAGCTAATATGGCCGCCGGCGGTAGGTGCTCCCCGGGCAGAAAACCTAAGCACGTCGTATTGAAAATTTGTCAGCACCAAATCCACACCGCCAGGCATAACCACTTCGTGGTATGCTGCCGGCCTTAATTGGTCAACAACCCGATATTTCTCAGAGGCCCGGTAAAAATTAACACGGTAATTCACAGACTCATTGACCAACGCGTCCTGCCCCGCCGAACGAATTTCCTGCTGCAGCTGCAGGCAGGCAGACTCAAGCCGGCAGTTAGCCAGGTAATTGCCCATTGCCGGCACGGCAATAGCTAAAACAATGCCTAATAAAGCAATCACGACCAACAATTCAATCAGCGAGAAACCAGTGCGTTTATTCGATTCCATATCATACAACCAGTACTATATTTTTAAATTATCATAATATTTCAACAACAAGCAAATATTTCCTGCCGAACTTCAAAAAAACTTTACACAATTTAACATAATTATCAATTTGTTGCCATAACTGCAATTTTACATCCTATCATAATACAGTATTATGAACGCCCGTCAGAAGGATAACCATCAAACAATGTAGTAGTTATTAACACAGAACGTATGAAGAGGTGAAAATACATGTTAAAAGAATATGAATACCGAGTATTAGACAAACTATCCAGCCTGGCCGAAAAGCGCAACGTGCTCGAGGCCGCATTGTTTGATAAATACCAGGTAAAACGGGGGCTCCGCGATAGTGACGGCCGGGGCGTCCTGGTCGGCTTAACCGAAATCGGCGAGGTACATGCCTACATCGTGGATGAAAACGATATCATTCCCGTTCCCGGCCGGCTTATGTACCGGGGCTATGACATTAAAGACTTAATCGATGGCTGTCTTAGCGACGACCGTTTTGGTTTTGAAGAAACTTGCTACCTGCTGCTTTTTGGCGGCTTGCCCAGTAGAAATGAACTCAGCGATTTTGAACAGATCCTGAGTTCCTATCGCGATCTGCCCGAGCATTTTGTCCGGGACATGATCTTAACCTCGCCTAGTAACGATATTATGAACCAACTGGCCCGAAGTGTTTTAGCGCTGTATAGTTTTGATAACCGGGCCGATGACACTGCCATAAACAATGTATTAAAACAATGTATCAAGCTAATCGCCTGTTTTCCCACGATGGCGGTTTACGGTTACCAGGCTTTTGCCCGTTACTACGCTAACCAGAGTTTATATATTCACAGCCCGCAAATTGAACTAAGCACCGCGGAAAATATTTTGCACATGCTCAGACCCGATAGCCAATACACCAAACTCGAAGCAAGGCTATTAGACCTGGCCCTAATCCTGCACGCTGAGCACGGCGGCGGTAACAATTCATCTTTCGTCACCCATGTGGTCACTTCGTCAGGTACAGATACCTATTCTTCCACAGCCGCTTCGCTGGGTTCCCTTAAGGGGCCACGGCATGGCGGGGCGAATATTAAAGTGATTCAAATGTTTGATGATATGAAACAAAAATTAAGGGATTGGCAAGACGATGAGGAAATCGAAAACCACCTGCTTAAAATAGTTAACAAGCAGGCCTTTGACCACACCGGCCTAATTTACGGTATTGGCCATGCTGTTTACTCAGTATCCGACCCCAGGGCGGTTATATTTAAGGAACATGTGGCCGAACTGGCCAGGGAAAAGGGTATGCAGGATGAATATAACCTTTATAACAAGGTTGAGGAAATTGCACCTAAAGTTGTATCCAAGGGCCATCGACTACAAAGAGGTGTCAGTGCTAATATCGATTTTTATTCCGGTTTTGTTTATCGCATGCTGGACATCCCACCGGAATTGTATACGCCTCTCTTTGCCATCTCCAGAATTTCAGGCTGGAGTGCACACAGAATTGAGGAGATTGTCAACGCCGGTAAAATCATCAGGCCGGCCTACAAGTGCGTGTCGCCAAGGCGCAGTTATACCGCTATGAACATGCGTTAGGCCTATCCCCTTCTCCCATGTTTAATGGTTCCATGACTGTTTTCTCAAAAAAGACCCCAGGGACTTAGGATTGCTCCTTGTCCGCTGGGGTTTCTTTTTACAGAGGTTCCTGCTATTCGGAAGACTGTCGATGCCTTATTAATCAGTTGTTTATATACACCGTTGCGGACGCTATTCCACCACAACCATCACTTATTTCATACGTAAAGCTGTCTGGTCCGGTGTAGTCTGCTACGTTATATCTTAAAGAGTCACCTTCCTGGGAAACTGCCCCATAAATACCCTGGGTGAATCCTGTTATTGACAGCGTATCTCCATCTACATCTGAATCATTAACAAATACGTCAATAAGCGCTGTATATACACTACCGCCTGATATTAACACTGTATTACCATAGTCATCCACTGCCACCGGTACATCATTCACAGGATTTATTGTTACATTAACCGTTGTTGTCGCTATGCCCCCATTACCATCACTTATTACATATGTGAAGCTGTCTGCTCCGTTGTAGTTGGGATTTGGGGTATATCTTAAACCAATCCCTTCCGGTGAAACTATTCCTTTAATCCCTTGCGTAAAGCTTAATATAGATAGTGTATCTCCATCGATATCTATATCATTGGCTAATACATATATCAACACATTACTGTCTTCATTTAACGATTCACAGTCTCCTACCGCCTCCGGGAAGGTATTCACGTTAATTGCCTGGGTTGTACTTACTCCACTTACTGTATGACTAATTACGATCTCAGTAACCGCTGTACCCAATGCTGTTCCTGCTGCCGGTGTTGTAGTAATGCCCGCTGTTGCAAAGTCTGCCAATACTACATCTTCCGTGCTTGCATCTGATTTAGTCAGGGTTACTCCCAAACCCGTCAAGTCTAAATTCTCTCCTTCAGCATAGGCTACTTTATTTGGAGCTGTTTTAACTGTAATTCCGGTCACTATTACTTCTTCCACTACAACTTCTTCCACTGCAACGGTTACGGTTACCGCCTTGGCCGGCATTGTGAAAGTATAGCTTGCTCCTTCTGCTACTTCTGTTGTTGCAATACTTCCACTGTCCGTATCTGTAACCGTGACTGACTTGAACAGCTTGCCAGACTCAATATTAGAAATAGTCAAGGATACGACCGCCCCCGCTGCTGCTTCAACGGCGGGGTCAGTAGTTACAGTCGCCGTTCCACCTGCTACATTTATGGCAATGCCATATTTGGTCACTTCAACGGTAAAGGTTATTACAAACGACTCACTTACACCGTTGTCAGCTGTAATATCCACACTTGCCGTGTAGCTGCCAACTGCCAGACCATCCTTTGGTACCAATGTAAAGGTTGTTGATGCGGTAGTACTATTAAGCGTTGTGTCTACCGGCTGGGTAACTGTAAAACTGCCTGCATCAGTGCCGCTTAATGCTACTGCCAAATTAGTGATGTCACCCGTGCCAGTTCTGGTTACAGTAACTCCTGTCGGGGTTTGTGCACTATACCCTTCGGTTGCCGTACCCAAATCTGCTGGATTAGCTGCACTCAATGCAATACTGTAAGTTGGAGCTGCTTTTGCATAAACACTGTAGATTTCTTCAAAACCATTCTCAGCAATAACCCAAACAATAATCCTATCATTTTCGCTAATAACCTCATTGGCAGCATTTGCTGTAACATCTAAGCCATTCTTAAAAATTTTATTTATCACAGCGTTATCATCTGTTGCTTCGGCAACTACACCATAAAAATCTGTAAAGTCGGCAACATACAAATTAGCTCCATTATAATTTCCATCAGGCGGAAAGCCGATAGCTGAACCTTCCAGACCTGTCGCATCCAGCCCGCCGATCGTGAAAACCTTCAAGGTTACATCACTACTTTTGGCGCCCTCAGGTACCATAACTGCAGCCGTTACTCCTGTGTTATACCCAGTCTTGGCCGCATATCTGACATTATAATTTCCAGCCGCCAGGTTGACGATTTCCGGGCCGGTTACAGCAATCCATACTGTATCTGTTGACAGTTTGTATTCCATAGTACTATCTACACCTGTAATCTTGCCGTCACTGCCTCCAAAACTGCTGGGAGCCACACCGGAAAGCCCTGTCGGTGCATCTTGATCCTGATTCGGTGTTACTGTGAAACTAATTGTATAAACCCTGGTAGTTTCTCGATCCTGGGCGGTTACAATTACAGTTGCTGTATTATCAGGTGCCGCCAAGCCGGCTGCCTGCGTAATTTCTACAGTAGCTTTTCCAGTGTCATTTACCGTGGCTGCTGTTACCGGCACTTCTACGGTTCCTGCCGGCAGCGCTACATTGTAGTTTAGTGTTGCGGCATTAAATCCTGTTACGGTTAAACCGTTGATAGTCAAATCACTTAAGCTAGCATCTTTGTTTAATACTGTTCCACCGCCACCGCCGCTGGAAGTCTTTTTGGTAGTCGAACCGGATACCGACTCACCGCCCACGCTTGCGGTAACATCGTCAGCCACTTCTATATTAGCCGGTTCCTGTTTAATGGACACACCATTAGCGTTTATTACCGCAGTTTCAATGGTTCCATCACCAGTAACGGCTGCCTTGGCATCCAGGGTCAGGCTGGTTACATTACCAGTTGCTAATTCTACCTTTACATCTTCAGCGAAAACATTAACTACATCATAGTTACCATAAAGAGTAATTAGCGTCCCAGCAGGCACTTCTTCAGCAATAGTAATCGTTTCAAACCCGGGTCCAGTTATAGTAACCTCCACCAGGGTAGCCCCGGAAGCCAGTGTTACCAGTTTAACGGTTGTGTTTCCGGAAGCAACTATTCTTACCCCTTTTTTAGCCACGGTTATACTGGGTAGGGTGCAGTCTTCCAAAATCACACTGTTTGACCCGCCACCCTTAATGGTGGTAGTTCCATTGACGGTAACATTCTTAAGCTTAACGTCACCCTCTTGGATACCTGCGGCCAAGAGCAGGTTCCCGGTAACGATCGTATTCTGCAAAGTAACGCCGGCCACATTAATTACTACACTGCCGTTAATAGTTTTGGTTCCGGTTTCCGGCCCGTAAGTCCCGGCCTGGTCGTAAGTTACTGTGGATGTTTTAGGATTTAAAAATCCTACGGCCCTGTCCAAAGTTACTACCGCTTCCGCTCTGGTGATGGGGTTGGTGGCCTTAAAAGTGCCGTCGCTGTATCCACCCATAATGCCGGCGGCAGCAATCGTATTGACGGCATTTTGTGCCCAGGCGGCTATCTGGCTGGCATCCTTAAAAGCTGCTTGCTCTGTGTCGGATGCAAGCTGAAGCAGCCTAACCATAACAGAAGCAACTTCTTGTCTGGTGATTGGTTTTTGAGGCCTAAAAGTACCGTCTTCGTAGCCGGTACTATAACCGACTGTTTTGGCTACGGCCACTTCAGCATAGAACCAATCGGTTGACTTGACATCCTTAAACTTAGCTGCAGCTTCGGGATTTTGTTTATCGAAAGCTCTATTGATTAAAGCGACAAACTCCGCTCGGGTAATTTGATTGTTAGGCTTGAATGTACCGTCCGGGTAACCTCCTGCCAGCCCATTATTAACCCATGCGGTTACCTGCTTCTCTGCCCAATGACCTTTAACATCTACAGGCTGGGCCGAAGCAATTGGAGCAACCCCCAATAATAGTGCAACAACTATTATTATCAGTAACGAGAGTTTTTGGCTTCTCGTTTTATACATGCAAGCACACTCCTTTAACAAGTAATAGTGAGCAAAAATACGTGACTTAAAAGCTACTTATTAAAAAATTTAAATTTTTAATGCATCATTTTATGTCATCCCCTCTTTCATTTAAATTAATAATTGATGAGTAAATTAACCACATGCCTTAAACTTTATTTCGACATATTCCTGCAATAAATTAAATTTAATTTTAGCCCCGGCCCGCAAGCACACCTCGCTTAAAAAAAATAAGCGCCCCCGCCAACAAGCCGGCGGAGACGCGCACCCACTATTCCCAGTAGGGAGTAATTAAGAACAAATCACCTCGAGTTTTTTAGCTAAGCGGAAGCAGTTCCGGCCCTCCCGCTTGGCCCGGTACAGGGCTTCATCCGCCAGATGCAGCAGTTCGGCGGCGTCGCAGGCGTGTTCAGGAAAACAGGCCCCGCCGATGCTGACGGTGACCATGCCGCCGGGCTGGCTTGCGCGGTAGGGAAAAGGATATTCCTCCATCGCGTGGCGAATTTTTTCGGCCACCAGGGCGGTACCCTCGGCTGAGGTTTTGGGCAGCAGCACCAGAAACTCCTCGCCGCCGTACCGAACAATAATGTCGTGCTGCCTTAGTTTAGCGGTCAGGATACTGCCGATGGCTTTCAGCACCTCATCCCCGGCCGGGTGCCCGTTAGTGTCGTTATAGTTCTTGAAATGATCCACGTCCAGCATCAGTAGCGAAAGGGGCGATTCACTGCTCAATGAATCCATCATTTCCCGCTTCATGGCAAAGTCCATATACCGGCGGTTGTACAGCCCGGTAAGCGGATCCCGGCTGGCCTGCCTGGCCAATGTGGTCAGGTGTTTTTTGCGTCTTAACATGCTGCTGGTTTTAAGCAGCAGTTCCCGGCGATCCACCGGCTTGGTGATAAAATCGTCGGCGCCGTGCTGCAGGCTGTTCAGTTTGTCCTCCTGGCCGTTCAAGGTAGTGGTAATAATCACCGGCACTTCGGCAGTGGCGGGTGCGGCTTTAATGCGCCGGCACACTTCCAGTCCGTCCAAGCCCGGCAGTACCAAATCCAGCAATACCAGATCCGGTACCCGTTCAGCCGCGATCCGTAGGGCTTCATGGCCGTCGGCGGCAGTGATAATCTCCAACTCCTGATTCTCCAGGTGGCGCAGTATCATATTCAACTGCAAAAGGCTGTCATCCACCACCAGCACCAGCGGCTTTTCGCGGCGTAACTGCGGCGGCCTGTGGGCCGGTTTTGGATGCCGCCCAACTTGCAGCAGCAGCGCAGCGACACGTTCCATAAACGCCGGAGCCTCAAAAGGCTTAATTAATACGTCGTTGGCGTACAAAACCTGCAACGTGGACATGTTGTTTCCATTACAGGTATCCTTGGGAGTCAAAACCAATACCGGGGGTGCAGGGGTAATTTGCTCCACCAGCCG
>Ga0209346_1001630_pt1 | contig 11517 bp, 10 predicted proteins | sample AutmiccommunBRH9_FD_187381 | JGI IMG/M metagenome (GOLD analysis project Ga0209346, IMG submission 187381) | Deep subsurface microbial communities from Mt. Terri, Switzerland - Autotrophic microbial communities BRH/9 (SPAdes) (version 2) | ecosystem: Environmental > Aquatic > Deep subsurface >...
TGGTCTTTTTTTGTCCCTGTGATGTATATTATGTCCCGCTAAGAACAAAAAAAATTCATCTCTACTTATCTTATCTAGAAATGAATTAATTGGCAAGTAATTTTAACAAAAAATTTTCTTAATCGTATCTCTTACGTCCTGAAGAAGATAAGATCCCTAATTCCTCACGATATTTGGCGATCGTTCTTCTAGATATTTCAATACCGCGTTGATTTAAGATCTTAGTTATTTTTTCATCAGAAAGCGGCTTCTTTTTGTTCTCCTCGTTAATTAAGTCTACTAGCGCTTTTTTAACATTTTCCGCTGAGGTTGTTGAGCCGTCACTAGTTGCTAAGCCTGTAGTAAAAAAATATTTCAATTCAAAAATTCCCAACGGAGTTTGCACGTACTTTTGATTAACTGCCCTGCTTACTGTTGATTCGTGAACGCCTATTTCATCAGCAATTGTTCTTAATGTTAGCGGTTTCAGTTGATTAGTGGCAAAAAAATTTATTTGGTGTTGGACAATCGCACTAGTTACTTTATATAGAGTGTTTCTTCGCTGATCAATACTTTTGATTAACCACTTGGCAGCATTAAACTTTTCCAGAATATACTGCGTAGTTTTATCATCTTTTTTGTGATTTTGTACATATTGATGATAATGAGAATTAATTTTTAATCTAGGTACCAAAGCGTCATTGACGATCACGACGATTTCGCCTTCAAGCAGTTCAATAGTCACATCCGGTAAAATATATTTGGCCGGGGCATTGGGATATCCCATAGCAGGTTTAGGATTTAGCGTCTTAATAAAATCAAAAATCTGCTGAACCTCTTGAACAGTTATTTTCATTTCTTGGGCAATTTTCATAAAGCGATGTTCGGCGAGATCCTTTAAATAATTATTAACTACCTCAATAGCATGCGGGTCCACATGCTCTAAACGCTGCAGCTGAATCAACAAGTTTTCTTGTAAATTTTGGGCACCCACTCCGACGGGATCTAAGGTTTGCAGGATCTCTAAACTGTCCGCAGCCTCTTGCTCGCTAATCCCAAAATGCTTAACCACCTCAGCTAGTGGGATAGATAAATATCCAGATTCGTCCAATGAACCAGCAAGGAATTTTACTACATCATTCTGCTGTTTTTCCAAAGACAAGAATCTAATCTGCTCTAATAAAAACTCTTCTAAGGTTGCTTTCGGCGAGGCAATTGTATCCCAAATACTCCATTCATCTTCTTGATTGTAGTTGACCACTCTTGACCGTTGATAATTATTATATAAAAAATCATAACGAGCCTGCTCCTTGGCATCAATTTCGAACACCGGATTTTCGACTATTTCCGTTTGCAAATACTCATTCAATTCGATTGCCGAAAATTGCAGAATTGTGATTGCCTGTCGCAATTCAGGAGTCATAATCAGTTTTTGAGTTTGTTGTTGATAAAGCCCATATTCCAGCTGCATAATATCATTCCATTCCTTTTAGCTTGCTAATATTCCACCAAAATTGTATAATATATTTTGTTGCTTATTTTGCGCCCGTAGCTCAGTGGATAGAGCACTGGCCTCCGGAGCCAGGTTTTGCGGGGGTTCAAATCCCTCCGGGCGCACCATTTTTTCTTACTTCGTCGCTCTACTTCTTTGCTAGAAAAAAATCGTTGTGCTCGAAGGGTGCACCATTATTTTTTATTCTTACTTCGTCGCTTTAACTTCTTCGCTAGAATAAGATCGTTGTGCTCGAAGGGTGCACCATTTTTTCTTACTTCGTCGAAAGTCCATTGAAAGGGACTTTTTTATTTTACTTGATTTTTCCCTAAAATCCCTGTACGCATTAAAATTTCCCTAAGTTTATTCTAACAGATTTAGGACAGAATAGAAGATGGTAAATACTACAGTTTTTTTGTTTGACCTTTTTTGACCAATGGTGTATTATGTGATTAGAGCGTTTATCAAAATTATTTTGCTGATTTGAGAGGAGGATTTTAATAAATGAGTTACTATGTTCCAACAGTAATCGAACAAACCAACCGAGGTGAAAGGGCATATGACATCTACTCTCGCTTGTTAAAGGACCGGATAATTTTTCTTGGGACCGCGATAGATGACGGGGTTGCCAACTCCATAATTGCCCAATTGCTATTCCTAGCCTCTGAAGATCCTGAAAAAGATATTCATTTGTATATTAATAGTCCCGGTGGCTCTATTACTTCAGGCATGGCAATCTATGATACCATGCAATATATTAAGCCTCAGGTTTCCACAATAGTAGTGGGCATGGCTGCTTCAATGGGAGCCTTCCTTTTAGCCGCTGGTGAGAAGGGCAAAAGATTCGCCTTGCCTAATAGTGAGATAATGATTCACCAGCCAAGTGGTGGAGCGCAAGGTCAAGCCACTGATATTGAAATCCACGCAAAACGAATTGTGGAAATGAAAAATAAGCTAAATGAGATCCTTGCCGAAAGAACTGGTCAACCGGTTAAAAAGATCGCTAAGGATACAGACAGAGATAATTTCTTAACTGCCGAGCAATCCAAGGAATACGGGTTAATTGATAGCATAATTACCTCTGCCCCCAAAATTGTTTAAGCTTTTAACTAAAGATATTTAAAGAAAAATAGAGCCCTGCTTAATCTCTACAAGAGGTATTAAGCAGGGCTTTGGATTTTTTATTCAACTTTACTCAAATTGGTATAATGGAGTGCTTAAATATCTTTCCCCATTACTCGGGGCAATAACCACGACATTTTTCCCCTTACCTAATTTTGCGGCAATTTTTTTGGCGGCAAAAATAGCGGCACCAGTAGAAATACCACAAAGAATCCCCTCTGTTCTGGAAATCATTCGAGCCGTCTCAAATGCCTGATCATTGGTTACCTGAACAACTTCATCATATATCTCAGTATTTAGGATGCTCGGAATAAAGCCAGCACCTATTCCTTGGATCTTGTGAGGACCAGGAGTTCCTCCGGAAAGCACAGGAGAGTCTGCTGGTTCTACAGCTACTAGATGAACATTAGGCAGGTTTTGTTTTAATATTTCCCCTACACCTGTGATGGTTCCTCCTGTCCCTACCCCAGCAACAAAAGCGTCAACTTGATTATCCATCTGTTCAAGAATTTCTTTAGCAGTAGTTAAGCGATGCACCTTAGGATTGGATAAGTTAACGAACTGCCTAAGCGGAAAATAATCATGCTCCTTGAGCAGCTCTTCCATCTTCGCCATTGCACCCTTCATGCCTTCAGCTCCCGGAGTTAAGATTAATTCTGCTCCATAAGCACGCAATAGATTTCGACGTTCAAGACTCATGGTATCCGGCATTATAAAAATCGCCTTATACCCTCTGGCAGCTGCGATCATCGCTGCCCCAATACCCGTATTTCCACTTGTAGCTTCAATAATCGTATCTCCTGGTTTTAGCAACCCCTCGGCTTCTGCATCCTCAATAATTTGACGAGCAATACGATCCTTTACGCTTCCGGCCGGATTATAGAACTCTAGCTTGACAAAAATTCGCGCACTGTTCTCTTCTAGATGCTGTAGTTGAACAATCGGTGTATTACCAATCAGCTCAACCATACTTTTGGCAAATCGCATAAAAAATCCACTCCTTAAAAAAATTATTAGCTCATATGTATTAAACATATGCTCGAAAACTGATTCTCCCCAATATACATTCATCTTATACTAACTAATTACAAAGACTGTGAAATATTTCACAGTCTTTGCTAAATAACAAACTTCTTTTTAGTTATTCCTCTTTGCTGACCAACTCAGTCAATTTTTTAACTGCTTCCTCTTCATCATTTCCATCCGCAATGATTAGTATCTCTGATCCGCTATTAATTGCCAAGCTCATTATTCCCATAATACTTTTTGCATTTACTTTCTTTTCTTCCTTCTCGATAAAGATATCACTGGAATATTTATTCGCTTCCTGTACAAACAAAGCAGCGGGTCTGGCATGAAGTCCAGTCTTCAGATTTATCTTAACCTGTTTTTTTATCATCTGCACCACTCCTTTTTTTGTATATTATTATACATTACTTTGTATAAAACTGCTATCATCTTTCAAACTTCTTCGCAATTTCGTCTAACTTTCGTAAACGATGATTAATTCCCGATTTGCTTACCTTACCGCCTGACAAAATATCGCCCAGCTCTTTTAGGGTTAGCTCCGGATATTGCACTCGAGCCTCAGCTATCTCTCTAAGCTTTGGCGGCAAATTATCCAAGCCAATCTCTCGTTCAATCAATTTAATATTCTCAATTTGTCGTAAAGCTGCTCCTACCGTTTTGTTTAGATTGGCAGTCTCGCAGTTTACTAAGCGATTTACAGAATTTCTCATATCCTTAACAATTCTGACATCCTCAAACTTTAATAAAGCATTATGAGCTCCAATTACATTAAGAAATTCTGTAATTTTTTCTCCCTCTTTAATATACAAAAAATAACCCTTTTTCCGTTCGATCCATTTAGCATTTAAGTCAAAATAATTGGCTAAATCACATAAAGCTTCGATATGCCCTTCATAGCTTGAGGATATCTCCAAATGATATGAGGAGCTTTCGGGATTATTGATTGAACCACCAGCGAGAAAGGCTCCCCGCAAATAAGCTCTCTTATTCCCGACAGATGCAATTATTTCTGGTTGAATTCTGGAATGAAACGAGAATCCCTCCTTAACAATAGCCAGCTTTTGCAGAACCATTTCCACCTGTCCGGGAATTCGCACGATATAGACATTATTTTTCTTTAAACGCATTTTTTTTCGCACCATTACCTCGGCGTGTAAATTAAACAACTCTTTTAAGAGCGAATAAATTTTTCTGGCAATCGCAGCATTTTCTGTAATTACATCCAGTACTACCTTCTGGTTGGTCAACTGTACACTGCCGTTCATTCGGACAAGTGCCGACAGTTCGGAAATTTTGCTATTATGATCATTACCAAAAACGTGGGTCAATTCCTTTTTTGTCTCGGCAGCAAAAGACATTTAACCACCTCATTTCCTGAAACCTAGTATGGAAAGACACCCTGATTATGTTATACCTACTTCGTCGGTCTGCCTACGAATAAGAGTGAACTCCTTCGGCTTATATTAGTGAGACTATAAGATCAGCAAGTTTCTCCGCATCATGTCGCAAAAAAGTATTATAGGTTAAAAATTGTTCAGAGATTACTTTATAGCCTTCCTTAATAAGCTGCTCTTTATTTATTTTTACCGGGATCGCACCTTTCAAGAGATATCTTTCTACTATCTCAGGAGGAATCAATTCATCATGAACTATCACATACTCCAGCAGCTTACCATTAACGTGCTGTTCGATTGCTCTTAAATGATCACTAGCTGAGAAGCCGTCCGTCTCTCCCGGCTGAGTCATCAGATTACAGATATATATTTTTTTTCCCTGTGCGCTGGCAAGGCTGTCTCTTATCCCCCGTACCAATAGATTAGGAATTAAGCTCGTGTATAAGCTCCCTGGTCCAAGAAGAATTGCATCGGCTTGCTCAATAGCACTAATTGCTTCAGCAAGAGGCTGTACGTTATTTGGTTCGATATAGACCCGCTTAATTCGTTTATTTTGCTTCGTAATATTTGATTCACCTTTAGTAAAGGTCCCATCAGAAAATTCCGCCGATAAGGTCACCTCTTGAAGAGTTGCAGGCAATACCTGCCCCTTAACTGCCAAAACACGGCTTAATTCCTTGATAGCCAGAACAAAATCCCCTGTTAAATCAAGTAATGCTGCTATTAGCAAATTACCAATATTATGACCTGCCAGACCCTCTCCCTGCTTAAAGCGATATTGCAAGAGCTGCTCTAAGAGAGGTTCGGTATTGGCTAATGATACGAGAACATTTCGAATATCGCCCGGAGGAAGAATATTTAGCTCATTTCTTAAAATCCCAGAGCTCCCTCCATCATCGGCAACAGTTACGATAGCCGTCAATTCCAAATCTCGTCTTTTCAGACCCCGCAAAATGGCAGAAAGTCCTGTCCCTCCACCAATAGCCACAACCCTTTTTTTCTTTTGCTCCTCCATTTTACACCTACCCATGCTCTTTAGCTACGTCACGATGATTCACACTTGTGTGCCAATCAGACGTTAAGGTTTGATTTATATACTCCGTGATAGCCACAGAGCGATGTCTGCCTCCGGTACAGCCAATGCCGATTACAAGTTGGCTTTTTCCCTCTTTTTGATAACTAGGCAGCAAGAAATTGAGCATATCCAGCAGCTTAACCAAAAATTCTTTTGTTTCTGGCCATTGCATTACATACTCATAGACTGAAGCATCTTTACCTGTACTAGGTCTCAATTCGTCTATATAGTGTGGATTTGGTAAAAATCGCACATCAAACACTAAATCCGCATCAATTGGCAGACCATACTTAAAACCGAATGACATGATATTTATTGACAGCCGATTCTTGTTTTCATCAGCAAATCTAGAGATTATTTTTTCCTTTAACTCGCTGGGTTTTAGACTTGTTGTATCAATAATCTGACTAGCCTTACCTTTAATTTCATCTAATAATTTCCGTTCGGCGATAATTCCCTCTATTGGTGAAGATTCTGAAGATAAAGGATGTCTCCTTCTAGTCTCCTTATATCTAGTTACTAAGGTTTTATCCTCAGCGTCTAAGAAAATTATCTCGTAATCAAGCATTTCCGAGAAATCCAGCGAGACTAAGGATTCCGACAAGCGCTCAAAGAATTCCCGTCCTCTTAGATCAATTACTAAGGCAACCTTGTTCATTTTACCACCAGACTGCACCGTCAGATCTACAAACTTAGGTATCAGGATTGGTGGTAAATTATCCACACAAAAATAACCCAAATCCTCTAAGCTTTGAATAGCTACCGTTTTCCCGGCACCGGACATCCCCGTAATAATTATTAAATGTATTGGACGTTTTTCCATAGTCTAAAACACCCCGATCATTGCCCACTCTTGATCCAAGGAGTAGGAAATCAGCTCATAGTCTGGAGTATAGATAAACTTGCCAGTTATCAGCTCCCTTGAGGTAAGCAGATGTTTTAAATAAATATTATCGCCCTTTGCTTTGGGCAGAAGACCGATCTCACGCAGGTTTTTCCATTCCAGCCTTCCCTCTTCACAAACTGGATTTAATTGTCCATAATACTTTGTTGCATAGAAAGTAAATAACATCCATTCATCAATAATTCGATTTCCACTCTTTAAGATAATATTAAATACCCCTTTTAAGGCAGGTTTTTCTAAAGTCAGATTAGTTTCCTCTAAAAACTCTCGCAGAACCGCTTCTTGAATTGATTCTGTCGGTTCGACCTTACCGCCAGGGGCAACCCACCAACCTCGTCTAGGTTTTTGCAGCATTAATATCTGGTCATTACTCCTGAGAACACAATTTGCGACTCTTTTCATTTTCTTCACCTCAAGTATCCTGGCTTTTGCTAATACCTCATCCCCTAATCATTTTATCAAATTCCTAGAACTTTCACAAAAAAAAAGACACGATTAAAGTTTAACCGTGTCAACCGCAATTGAAAAAATCTATAGAAAAGGGGGTTCAATTCTTAAGCTAAGTATAACCCCTTAATATTTCAATCAGATTACAATACTATTAAGAATATGTTACATTTTTATTTAACCCTAATCAGATAATCCTTCAACATAATGTTGAGCTGCCATCGCTGCAATACTACCATCACTGGCTGCTGTAACGATTTGTCGAAGTTTTTTCTCCCGGACATCACCAGCTGCGAATATACCAGTTATTTTTGTTTCCATATTATCATTTGTCAGAACATAACCCGCTTCATTGGTGATACCTAAATTTACCACTGCACCGCTTAATGGATCTAGGCCAACATAAATAAATATCCCATCTGCTTTGAAGTCGGTTATTTCTCCAGTTTGCTTGTTCTTGATTTTTACACCCTGAACGCGGTTTTCTCCAAAAATCTCTTCCACAGTGGAATTCCAAATAAATTCGATTTTTTCGTTTTTAAAAGCTCGCTCTTGAAGAATTTTTGTAGCTCGTAGTTCATCACGGCGGTGAATTACCGTCACCTTTGCAGCCAATTTAGTTAGATAGATTGCCTCTTCAATCGCCGAATCGCCTCCGCCAACAACTACTAGCTCTTTGTTCTTGAAGAAAGCTCCATCGCAAATTGCGCAATATGAAACGCCGCGGCCTGAAAGCTGAGCTTCTCCTTGAACACCTAATGGTCTAGGCTTATTACCAGTTGCCACAACTACTGACTTCGCTTTATATTCTTTGCCGCCAACCACAACTGTCTTATACGGATTCCCGTCAACAACTTCAGAAACATCGCCATAGGCATATTCGGCGCCAAATTTTCTAGCGTGTTCAAACATTTTGGTCGAAAGATCTGGTCCCATGATACTATCATAGCCCGGATAATTTTCTACCTCCTCAGTATTAACCATTTGCCCACCAGGTGCCCCTCTTTCCAACATCAGGGTAGTCAAATTAGCCCGAGATGTATATACAGCAGCCGTCATTCCAGCCGGTCCCGCACCAATAATTACTACATCATAAATTTTGTCTTCACTCATAAAAATATTCCCTCCATTGTTATATTTTCGCTAAGTCGATAACTCTTCCTAGTTAAAATATCTTTATTGCCCCCTTAGGGTGCACGATCTTTATATACCCAAAGGGGTATTTATTATTTTATATTATCATAATATATTATCCGCAATATAGCAAAAAAAAATAACACTTCGGACTCGATGTCCCTATTTCTTCCCAAGAAAAAGACGAGAGAAACGTCCCTTCGTCTCCCCTTTGTCTCATTTATTTCTCAAACTTAAGGATTTGGGAAATCGAAATCTATAGGATTTATTAACTTCCCTAATTTTTTTGTTAGCTGTAGAACCTCTTCAAGGTGTCTAATATTCTTGAGGATAGTTTGCTTGGTGCAATCATATTTTTTTGCCAGTCGACTGATTTGCACTGGCTTTTCATGCATTTTGCCTACTAGATATTCAATAGCCGCCGCCCACCCGGCAGCCTTTCTAACTTGCGGTGTTTGCGGATAGGTTTCACTGAGAAAATCATACCACAGAATCTTTGCATCATATAACTCGATAATTGAATATTTTGCTCCTATCTTATCCTCGATCAATTGCAGAACCTCAAGCCAGCTATGTTTCCAAATACCAAAATCGGGAATCTGACGCTCCATTTGGAATGTTTTCCCATTCGTAGATACTGTATATGGTGGCGTTGCTTGCATTTCGTTAAGAGCAATCAGCGCTTTTTTCTTCAATAAAAATGAATTGTCCTCATCAAGCAAAAAATCTCTCAGGGTCAATTCCGCTTGGGCTTCATCGAAGAAGGCTAGACCAAGCAGCGCCTGTTCCTTAATTGTATCCTTGCCATTTTTCAAGCCCCAAGTAAAGGCTGTAAAATTAAAAGCGTTTTTTTCTTGCTTTCGGTTATGTTTCAAAGAATTTACAATCTGTTCGAATGGCAGCTCATATTGGTAGGCATAAACGGGTAAGACAAACCCCGTTTCCTTTAAGTCTCTTGTCGTGTCTAAATAAAACCTAGCTATCTCCGAGTCGCTGTCAATTTTAGGGATCTGCTCCCACCACTTTTCAGCAACCAAATAATTGCCTGTATTAAAAGCCGCTACAGCACCATAGTGAAGCAACGTAGAATTTAGTATTTCTCCATTGCGGATTAATTGGTTTAAATGTTGATACGCCATCCGATGATCACCAAGAATGGCAAAAGTAGTCGCCAATTTATATAAATGTTCGCGCTGAAATGGTAGTATTTTTCGCAGCATAGCTAAAATATTGTTCATTTCTGCTGTATAACTCAGATTTTGGTAAAATATCGCCAAATTACACAAAGCATGGATATTTGCTTGATCCTTATCCAATACGAGATTTGCTTGTTCAATAGCCTTAAGATGATTCCCTTGATAAAAATAGGCTAAAGCTAAATTATTCCTTGCAGCTAAAAAATCCGGATAATTCTCCACCATCGACTTTAACTTGGTTGTAGCATCATAAAATTTACCCTCTTCTAATAACGCTTTAGCCTTGTAATGCAAAATAAATTGTTCCCGCTCATTTTCATCAGTTGCTTCCTCAATACTATCCACTTCCGGAGAAATATATGTCAGCATCTCTAGTGCTTCCTCTACATACTCTCCTTGGGGATTGGCATCCAAGTAACGATGAATATATTTAAAAGAGGACTCAGGCTCGTCTAAATAGGCATAATTATTTGCCAAGAAATAATAGCATTCCGTCAAACTAGGATCTAATTTTTCAACTACGTGCAAAAGTAGTTCGTTTGATTCACTAAACCGACCCATTTCCGAAAGCAAACCGGCCAAATTGCAGTAATGAATTGGGACGTTTGGCTCAACATCAACTATCCGCCATAGGTACTTTAAGGCCTTTGAATAGTTATTACGATCTAAATGCCGTAAGACCCGTTCAAAGAAAAAATCAGCATCTAAAGCCATGGGAATTATTTTATTATTATTCTTCTTAGTTGAGAGATGTTTAGCTTTTCCCATTTTACCCTCCTGAGTGAAGACTACTACTTTACTTAGAAGTATATCATATAAGTTTATGATACTCCATTTACAAACCAACCTATTTATCTTCGGTTTCAACAAGACTCCCTTCAACACCGTAAGAGGGAGTGTTTCAATCCTCGAAATAAGTCTCGCTAAATTCAGATGGAGTTAAAACTCCACCTGAATAAGTCTCGCTTTAAAGTCTACCATAATCCTTCGGCGTTTATCAAAGGTTGCTAATTGCTCGACGCCTAATTTTCTAAGCAGTTCCCTTCCTTCCTTTAAGCCACTATGGATATCTTCAGGACGATGAGCATCAGAGCCTAACGTAAAGGGAATCTCTAACCCAATTGCTTCGGCGATTATTTGAGGTGCCGGATAGATTTCTTGAGCAATAGTTTTTCTGCCGGAGGCGTTTAATTCTATAGTGACGTTTTGTTCCTTTATTACCTTTAGGGTGTCGCTGATAATTGAACTTATATCCTCGGTAGGTCGAAAACCGTATTTTTTTATTACGTCAAAATGTCCTATAATGTCATAGATACCTGATTTTGCGGCGCCTTGGATTGCTTCAAAATAATCTTGATAAATCTCCAAAAGCGGACGCCCCTTCCAAGGATCCATATTTCTGCTATCTGAAAGATCCCACTCTCCCAAAAAATGAACAGAGCCTAATATATAGTCAAAAGGATAAGGTGATAGCAGCTTTTTGATTGCTTCCTCAAACCCGGCAATATAATCAGCTTCCAAGCCAACCTTAATTGCTATATCTTTTTTATACTCCTTTTGCAAGGACAATGCCTCATGCATGTAATTCTCCAGCTCAGATAAATCCATAGCCAGACCCGGCAATAATCTTCCTTTCGGTACATGGATAATCGGCATATGGTCTGACAAACCCAATTGATCAATGCCTTTCTCAATTGCTTGCTCTACATACTCTCTCAATTGCCCGACAGCATGACCACAGCGTT
>Ga0209346_1001637_pt1 | contig 11440 bp, 8 predicted proteins | sample AutmiccommunBRH9_FD_187381 | JGI IMG/M metagenome (GOLD analysis project Ga0209346, IMG submission 187381) | Deep subsurface microbial communities from Mt. Terri, Switzerland - Autotrophic microbial communities BRH/9 (SPAdes) (version 2) | ecosystem: Environmental > Aquatic > Deep subsurface >...
TATGGCGAAGCGATGATGTCGATGGTGCGCCTCTAGGCTTTAGTGATCATAGGCATTGGGCAAGGCGCCCGGCGCCGGATCGCGATACCGGTCCCGCAAACGCATCTGGCGGTTGCTCAGGGACTGGTCCACACCGTCGATGATCACGGTCTCCACCTGGGTGGAAAGTTCCAGCGGATCACCATTCCAGATCACCACATCGGCCTGGCGACCGGCCTTGAGCGAGCCAAGCTGCCCGCCCATGTCCATGATCTCTGCGGGCACCGAACTGATCGCGGCAAAGGCCTCGTCCCAGGTCAGGCCGGTGGCGCGGGGCACCTTGTTGAGCGCCACCAGATTGCCGGCATACTGGACGGAATAGCGCAGCTGGTGCGCATCGCGGTCGTTGATCATGCCGATTGCGACCTTGACTCCGGCGTCCTTCATCCGGCCGATATTGGACTGGGTCGCCGCCAGGTCTTCAAAGCCGTAAGGCAGGTCGCTGAGCGCCGATGCCAGCACCGGCACGCCCGCTGCGGCGATATGATTGGCGACACGCCAGCCTTCATTGGCACCAACCAGCACGATGTCGAGCGCCGGAAAATCCTTGCGCAGATCGAGGACCTTCAGAATATCATTGGCGCTCTCGACATGGACGAGCAACTTTGTGCTGCCATTGATCACCGGCAACAGCGCCTTGGCATCCGACGCCTTCAGCAGATCGCTGTCAAACAGCGCCGGATTGCGGGCATAGGTGCGCGCTTCCTCCAGCAGGGCGCGGAAATGGATATGCGAGGCCGAGCGGCTGCCCCCTGCCCGGCTTTGGCCGGTTTCACCCAGTTCGACAAACTGGAACGCGCGCGCCCGGGTGATCGGATTTTCATCCTCGCCAAGATCGACGATCGCGCCATAGCCGGCAAAGATCGAATTGGCCGTGCTCGGCGAGACCACGGCGCGGGTGACGCCGGCGGCCCGGTTGACCGCGACCGGCGAGGCAAAGGGATTGATCGCATATTGGACGTCGAGCGCGGCCGAGAAAGGCGACGCGCTGGCGTTCATGTCATTGGTCTGGGTGACCGCGCCGACCTCGACCAGACCAATTCGGCTGAAGCCGGCAAAAAGGCCGGGCGTGACCCATTTCCCCGTTGCGTCGATGCGCCGTGCATCGGCCGGAATAGCAATATTGGCGCCGGCTGCTACGACACGATCATTGCGGATCAGCACGGTGCCGCCGTCAATCGGTGCGCTGCCATCGCCGATCACGACCTTGCCGCCGGTAATGGCGGTGGTCTGGGCGGCAAGAGGAGCGGTGATCAGAACGGCGGCAGAGGCGAGAAATTTGGCAAAACGGTTCATTTCACGTCTCCTTCGCCGGGCTGGCCGAGCTCGAAATCACTGACCGGGCGGCGCTTCGGATCACCGCTGTCAAACATCAGCGCGCCGTCGATCCAGACCTTTTCCGGACGCGCGTAGACGCTGAGCGGATTGCCGTTCCACAGAACCAGATCGGCCATCTTGCCGGTTTTCAGGCTGCCGGTCATCTTCTCGATGCCCATTGCCTTGGCCGGATTATAGGTGATCCACTGGATCGCCTGCGCATCGCTGATTTCCAGCCCCATTGCGCGGCCATCGGCGAGCGCCTTGGCCGCTTCCTGGTTGAGCCGCTGGATCTGGTTCTCGTCATCGCTGTGCACGATCACGCAGGCCCCGGCATTTTGTAGCAGCGCCGCATTTTCCGGAATCGCGTCATAGGCTTCCATCTTGAAGCCCCACCAGTCGGCCCAGACGGCGGAACAAATGCCTTCCCTGGCCAGGATGTCGGCGATCTTGTAGCTTTCGACGGCGTGATGGAATGCGGTCACCTTGTAGCCGAACTCCTTCGACATGTCGATGATCTGCGCCATCTCGTCGGCACGGTAGCAATGATTATGGACCAGGATTTCGCCGTCCAGCACCCCCGCTAGCGTTTCCTTGCCGAGGTCGCGTTTCGGTGGCTTGGCATCATCACGCTTGCTGCGATATTCCTGTGCGTCGATCCATGTCTGCCGGTTGAGCGCCAGACTGCCCATCCGGGTCGAGGGCATGCGGTTGCGGCCGCCGTAGACCCGCTTCGGATTCTCGCCGCAGGCCATTTTCATGCCATAGGGCGCGCCGGGAAATTTCATCGCCTGCACCGTTCGCCCCGGTACATTCTTGAGCGTGACCGAGCGGCCGCCGAACAGATTGGCCGAACCGGGAAGAATTTGCAGCGCGGTGATGCCGCCATTGGCCATCGCCCGCGAAAAGCCGGGATCCTGCGGCCAGACGCTGTGCTCGGCCCATACTTCCGGAGTGACGGGAGAGGTGGCTTCATTGCCGTCGCTGTGCGCCGCGACGCTGGGCGTGGGATAGTCGCCAAGATGACTGTGCACATCGATGATGCCGGGCGTGACATATTTGCCGGAGCCGTCGATGACCGTTGCATCTGCGGGGATTGTCGTTTCGGGCCCCCCGACCGAGGATATTTTCCCGGCCGTCATGAACACGGTGCCATTGTCGATCCGTCCGCCTTCGCCGTCGAAGATGGTCACGCCGGTAATGGCGGTGGGGGTGGATGGATAGGCCGAATAGGTTGACGGAAAGGCCGTATCGCTCGACTTGCTTGATTTCACCGGCGTAGCCGTGCTCGCCGAATTCGTATCCGATGCGGTGGCAGCACAACCAGCCACCAGCGATCCACCGGCAACCAATGCCAGCATAACCCGTAATTTCATGTAACGCCCCTTCGTCTTATAATTTGGTCGTCGGATGTACACCGGCAGCCTGAGCTTCACCAAATTCGCTCTGGCCTTCCAGGTCATCTTCATCATCAACCAGCGTATCAAGATGCATCAGCTTCTTGATCAGCGGTGCGACCACAAGAACGCCTACACCGACAGCAATGGCTACCCAGCCGATCGTTGTATAGACATCCAGTACAACCTGTTTGCCCGCTTCCTCGCCAACGGTTTCTGCACCCGTGGCAGCCGCAATTGCACCAGCTGCGAGATTTCCTGTTGCAGAAGCAAAAAACCAGGTGCCCATGATCAGGCTGGCCATATGGGCCGGCGCCAGACGGTTCATCGCCGACAGACCGACTGGTGACAGGCATAGTTCACCGGTGGTGTGCAACAGGTAGATCAGGAAAATAAAGATCACCGGAGTCGCATTTTCCAGACCGACTGACTGGGCACCCCAGACCAATACCAGAAAACCCAGCCCTACCTGCACGACGCCCATGCCGAATTTGAACGGAGCGGAGGGCTCCATTCCCTTGCGACCCAGCACGGTCCAGAGCGTGGCAAAAACCGGCGCAAGCAGAATGATGTAGATCGCGTTGATCGACTGGAAAGTTGATGCTGGCACGCCTGCGCGATCCACATGACGGTCTGTAAACAGGTTGAGCGAAGAGCCTGCTTGCTCGAACAATGCCCAGAAAATGATCGAAGTGAGGATCAGGAACATTGCCGCAATTATGCGGTCGCGTTCCTCGGCGGCCAATTTTGTTACCGCGGTGAATATGACATAGATAACCAGTGCGCCGCCAAATATGCCGAGAACATAGGTTACTAGGCTCTGGAACTGGATCGCCAGCCAGCACAGGACCACCATGCCAATGCCGATGATATACATCCACCATTCCAGCTTGACGCCCGCGACTGGGCGATTCAAACGCTCGGGATCCTTTGCTTCGCCGCGACCGACCAGCAATGGTTTTCCCCAGATAAAGACAATCAGGCCGAGCAACATGCCAATGCCTGCCAAACCAAATCCGTAGGACCAGCCGTAGGTTTCACCAATATAGCCGCAAAGCAGCGAACCGAGCGCAGCGCCCAGATTGATGCCCATATAGAAGATCGTATAGGCTCCGTCCCGGCGAACGTCGGTGCGGGGATATAGCTGGCCGACAATCACGGAAATATTGGCCTTCAGGAAGCCCGACCCGACAATGATCAGCGCCAGCGCCATCCAGAAAATGCTGATGACGGGGTTATCGACATGGCCGACACCGGCATCACCCTCAAACGCCATGAAAAAATGGCCCAGTGTCAGCAATACCGCTCCGAACAGCACCGCCTTCCGCTGCCCGAGATATTTGTCCGCCAAATAGCCACCGACGACCGGCGTGATATAGACCAGCGCCGTGTAGGCACCATAAATTATGCCCGATTCACTATCCGAAAAAAGCCAGTGTTTTGTCAGGTAGAATATCAGCAGGGCCCGCATCCCGTAGTAGGAAAACCGTTCCCACATCTCGGCAAAAAACAATACAAACAGACCCTTGGGGTGACCGAGGAATGTTCCTCTTGCGTCACCAGCTTCGAGATACGCACCCGCCATCTATATACTCCCCGAACTGAACTGGGGGCTGTCAATCGCAGCCCGGTTGCATCGCACCCTAATGAAAAAAATGCGCAAGTGAAGCAGATTGTTTCAACCGAGACCGGTTTATTGCCAATTCCCCTTGCAATCCTCCTTGCCTCTGCCGAAGTGACGCGGATGACCGAAAAGCCATTCAATGACCGCAGCAGCCTCGTCGCCTATCTGTCCACCCGCCGTTCCGGCCGGCCGCGCAATATGGTGGCACCGGGGCCAAGCGATGCGCAGATCGAAGACATTGTCGCCGTCGCCATGCGCACGCCGGATCACGGCAAGCTGGCCCCCTGGCGGATTGTTTCGGTGGCGACCGAACAGCGCGACCGGCTCGCCCAGGGTTTCAGGAAAGCCTATCTAACGGAAAAGCCCGAAGCCGGTCGCCTGGAACTGGAGGGGCTGGACGCAATGGCGCATGAAGCCCCCGCCATGCTGGTGCTGCTGTCCTCCCCGGTGGAATCTACGAAAATCCCGCTATGGGAACAGCAACTCAGCTGCGGCGCCTTTGCCATGAACATCCTCCACGCCGCTCATGCCTTGGGGTTTGTCGGCGGCTGGATCACCGGCTGGCCTGGCTATAGCGAAGAGGTGCGCGACCTGTTCGGGACCGCGCCGGAACGGATCGCCGGCTTCCTCTATCTCGGGACATCCAATATCGAGCTCACCGAGCGCCCGAGGCCAGAATTGACCGACATCCTGTCCTTGTGGAAGCCCCCCGTCGCATAATCGTCGGTCGCCTATTCAATTGAAGGGCTGAAAAACCCTAACTATCCCTTGCCCGCTTCGCTGTGTTATGGCAGTGATGCAGTATGAACAATGCAAACAAGCCTGTATATCTGAAGTTGCGGGATATAATTTCCGAATCCATCCTTGATGGCGAATATCGCGAAGGCGATATGCTCCCTTCTGTCCGTGTCTTCGCCGCGGAACAGGGTGCCAATCCGCTGACCGTTGCCAAGGCCTATCAGGGTTTCCAGGAGGACGGATTGGTTACCGTGAAACGCGGCGTCGGCATGTTTGTCGCGGCCGGGGCAAAAAGCCGCCTGCGCAGCGCCCAGCGAGAAGATTTTATCAAGAATATCTGGCCGCCGGTCGAACGCCAGATGAAGCGTCTTGACCTGTCGCTTGACGATCTGGTGAACAGCGACGCCTGAACGCCAGCTAAGTTGGCCGGGAAATCGAAGATATCATCCTGTTTCCCGTTCCGTGAGTGGTCGCCCCCGGCAACCCTCCCCGCTCTAGGGGCGAGTCTATCTTGGATTACCCCCGGCTTCCATTCCCTTCCGCACGCGCCCGCCGCAGGCTTTCCCGATAGACCGGATTGTCGGGCATGATCGCGACCGCTTTCTTGAGCAGGCTGATGGCATCCTTCGTGCGCGCATCCTGCGCCAGCAGCGCCAGCCCGTAAAGATGGGAAACAACCGGGCTTGACGGTTGCACCCGATAGGCGATCCGGCCCGCGGCAATCGCCTTGTCGGTCTGTCCCAGACCGGTATAGGCCTGGGTCAGGCCGGCCATGATCAGAACATCATTTTCGCCTATGCGTCTCCGCAGATTTTCAAATATGGAGGCGGCAACCGCCCAACTCTCGGTCTCCAGATGCGAATAGGCCATCCAGCGCAGGCCGGCGACATTGCTGGGATTGTGGCTGAGATACTGCGCCAGCACCCCGCCCGACTGCTGCATCGCGCCCTTGGCGCGCAGCACCTCGACCATGCGCAGCATGACCGGCTCGGAAAAACGGATGCTGCGCGCCTGTTCCAGCGCATCCAGCGCCTCGTCATGGTCGCCCATTGCGGCAGCAACATCTGCCACCAGCACATGCGCCGCGCTGGCTCCGGGATTGCTTTGCTGCAGGCGCTTCGCCTCGACCAGGGCCGCCGCATAGTCGCCGGCATCGAAAAGCGCACGAATATAGGGGACCACAATCCGCGCGTCGCCGGCATTGCGCTGTGCTTCCGCCCGCAGCACGCTGAGCGATGCCGCTGCCATGATCGCGCTTTCCCGGCCCGCATCATGCACTGCCGCGCGGTTCAGTATCCCGGCCGCCTGACCGCGCTCTTCGATCGCCTCAAGGGCCCGGCCAGCAAGCCAGAGCGCATAGGGATCTGCGCCGCCGCGATTGACCTGCGGCTTCAGCAAATCAACCGCGTCCCCCGCGCTGCCGGCCAGATAGAGCGAGCGCGCCAGCAGGTTTTGCGCCTGCCGGTTTTCCGGCTGGGCCGAAACCAGACGACTGAATTTGTCGATGGCGGCGTTGTAATTGCCTTCGCCATGCTCGATGATCCCCGACACCAGCAGCGCCGCCGGCACATTTTCGATCGCGCCTTTGGTCTGCTGCATCAACCTTCTGGCCAGACCATATTGACCGGCGCGGGCGGCCAGTACTGCCTGCATGAAAAATGCTCTCGGGTTGTTCCCGTCGAGGGCAATGATCTTGCGAGCCACAACCAGCATATCGGTCATCCGTCCCATGTCGCCAAGCGTCGCGGCATATTCGGTCAGCAGCGGCACGTCGTTGGGATCGATCTGCAATGCCCGCTCGAACCAGGGAATGGCGGCACCCAGTCCGAACTGGAACCGCAGCAACTCGCCGCGATATTGCAGTGCACGAACATTGCGGGGGTCCAGCTTGACTGCTTCATCGACCGCATTGGTCGCGCCCGCCTGGTCGCCGGTGTCGGCGCGAAATCGTGCAATGGCGACCCAGAGATCGGGGTTCTTCCGATCCAGTTCCATCGCCCGGTTGAATGCCGCACCGGCCAGTTGCTGGTCACCCGCCAGCATCGCGACCTGTCCCATGATGCGGGCCGCATAGCCCTGATTCGCGGGTGGAATATCATGGGCCAGCAATTGATCGCGCGCGCGCTCGGCTTCGCCCTGCAAAAGATAGGCATGGCCGTAGAGGTGGCGAACCGCAGCCGGTTCGAGGCCAAGCTGCACTGCCCTGTCGAGCTCGGCCTCTGCCGCCAATCCGTCCCTGAGGCTCAGCAATATCTCCGCCTGCGCCACCCGCGCATCGATCCAGTCCGGATCGGCCTTGATTGCGTTCATCAGTTCAATCCGCGCCGATCTTGAATCGCGATTTGCACGAAACTGCTCTGCATTGGCAAAGGCCTCGCGCGCGTCGGCATTGCCTTCACTGGCGCCTTGGATTGCGCTCGGAATACCGATCAGGCCAATCACCAGCGCCGCGGCGACAACGACTGGCTTGCCCCAGAAGCGCCAATGGGAAACAGAACCGGGATTCATGGTTCAGCTGGCCTGCTGCAATTTATATTGCTTGAGCAGATCATAAAGGGTCGGTCGGCTGATACCGAGCAATTTTGCGGCGCCCGAAATATTGCCGCTGGTCTGGGAAATGGCCCGCAGGATGGCCGACCGGTCTGCCGCCTCGCGCGCCGCCTTCAGGTTCAGCAAATCCGCGGCATCATCCTCGTCGACGTCCAGATCCAGATCCTTGGCGCCAATCATCTTGCCGTCGGCCATGATCACCGCGCGCTTGATGCGGTTCTCCAGTTCGCGGACATTGCCCGGCCAATGCCATGCTTCAAGCGCCGCCAGCGCATCCGGAGCGATTCCCTTCACCGCCGGATTGATTTCCTCGGCATATTTCTTCTGGAAATGCCGTGCCAGCAGGCTGGCATCCCCCGAGCGCCCGGACAGAGGCGGAATCTTGATCACGATTTCTGCCAGGCGATAATAGAGATCTTCCCGGAAGGCGCTGTCCTTGATCATCTTTTCCAGATTCTGATGCGTCGCACAAACGATCCGCGTGTCGACGGCAATCGCCTTGCGGCCACCGATCCGCTCGATCACCCGTTCCTGCAGAAAACGCAGCAACTTCACCTGCAGCGGCAGCGGAATGTCGCCGACTTCATCCAGAAAAAGCGTGCCGCCATCGGCTTGCTCGATCTTTCCTTCGGTCATTTTGATGGCACCGGTAAAGGCACCTTTTTCGTGCCCGAATAGTTCGGATTCGAGCAGCGTTTCCGGAATCGCCGCACAGTTGATCGCGACAAAGGCCCGGTCCCGGCGGTCACTCGAATCATGCAGGCCCTTGGCCAGCAATTCCTTGCCTGTCCCGCTCGCTCCCAGCAGCATCACCGAAGCATTGGTATTGGCTACCCGCTCGACCATCTGCGCCACCTTCAGCATTTCCGGGGCACCGGTGACGATCTGGCCCAGTATATGGTTTTCGCCATTGTTCCGTGCGGCCAGGCTGGCATTTTCCTGCTCCAGCTTGCGCACATGGAAGGCCCGGCGGACAATCAGGCCCAGTTCGTCGATATCCAGCGGCTTCTGGTAAAAGTCCCAGGCACCACCGGATATGGCGCGCAGCGCACTGGCTTTTTCGCCATGACCGGATGCGACGATGACCTTGGTATCCGGCTTCAGGCTCAATATCGCGGCCATCGTGGCAAATCCCTCGGTTGTACCATCCGGATCCGGCGGCAGGCCGAGGTCAAGCGTCACCACGTCCGGCTCTTCCGCGCGCAGCATTTCAATGGCGGCCTCGCGGTCGCCCGCGATGAACACTTCAAATTCGTCATAAGCCCATTTGAGCTGCTTTTGCAGGCCCGGATCGTCTTCAACGATCAGCAGCTTTTCTTTTTTCGGCTGGTTTTTGTCCGGCATCAGGCGGCCCTTTCGTCTGCTGGAATATCTTCGGGTAGGTGCTTGGCGAGCGGCAGGATCAGGGTGAAGCAGCTGCCAACACCTTCCGTGCTTTCCACTTCCAGACGCCCGTTCATTGCGCGCGCCAGTTCGCGGGCTTCGTACGCACCGATGCCGAAGCCGCCCTGCTTGCTGGAGGCGAAAGGCTTGAAAAGCTGGCTACGGATAAATTCGTTCGACATGCCTGTGCCATGATCACATACTTCGATGGCGACACTCAAGTCGCGCCGGCGCGCATTGATTATTATCGGTTCGTCTTCGTCGCTGGCGTCGATGGCATTCTGGATCAAATGCCCCATTATCTGATCGACCCGGGCGGGATCGGCAAAAATGGTCAGATCATCTATCTGGCCATTTTCCAAACTGTGCAACAGTCGCTTTTTCTCTATGATGGACCGGACCAGCTCGGTGACCTTTACCGGTTTCGGTTCCTCCGGATTTGCCTTGTTGTGCTGCGACAGCCGTTCCAGCAGACCGTTCATCTTCCGCGCGGAATCCTGCAACGTATCGATCATGTCCGCCTGGAATTCGGGATTGTCGGCATGGCGCTTGGCATTGTCGGCGAGCAGGCTGAGCTGGCTGACCAGATTCTTTATGTCATGCATGATGAACGCCATTCGGCGGTTGAATTCGTCAAATCTCTGCACTTCCGACAGGGATTCCTGGCTGCGATATTCGGCCAGATAACTGGCCACCTGCCGACCGACAACCCGCAGCATGTCGAGGTCTTCCCAGTCCAGCGTGCGGTTTATGAGCGGTCGGGCCAGCAGGATCAGTCCGGCCAGCCGGTCAAAATGGACCAGAGGGACCGCTATCCATGCCCCTGGATCCCCTGTCATCCAGTCGGGGATCATCTCCGGGTCACATTTTCCGTCCTGACCGGCACGCAGCGCGTCAAATTCGACAATATGACCGGTGTCCTCAAAAAATCCTGTCGTTCGTGTGGTACAGGCACGCGCAGGAACCTCGAGTGCTGACCAGTTCCAGCGCGACTGCAGCACCAGCTGGCCGGAATCGTCCGGCACCAGCAGAATGCCAGCGGGCGAATCGGTGATATCTGCGATCGCCTTGATCACCCGTTCATGAAACGGGGCGCTGCCGGCACCCGGCCTGCCAATCGTATCGGTGAAGCGAATCCACTCCGAACGATAATCATAGCGGTGCTGGAAAAAATTCTTTGCCAGCTTGACCTTCAGCCAGGCGCGGAACTTGCCCGACGGCAGCAGCAGCAATGCACCGATCGTCGTGCCGAAAAGGAAACTGATCTGGGCCAGACGCGCATAGTCACCGCCAATGATCTGCAGGGCCGTAGCAATCACGACCATCATCAGCAGATAGCTTCCGATCGCGACCAGCGACAGCGAGCGGAAGGCAACGCTACGGGAGAGCTTCAGGGTCCATTCGGTGTTGCGCACCGATGCCAGCGCCAGAATGGGAGCGATTACCGCCATCATCGGCCCGCGCATGGCGTGCAATTCCGCCGGGGTCTGCTGGGTCAGATAGGTGATGGTGTACAGGTTGAGATCAAAGGTCCAGATTGCGGCAAGCGAAGCCATCGGCAGCCTTATTCCCCAGCGGGTTTCCGGCGCGGTGATCGAATAGAGATTGTGGACCAGGACCAGGGCACCGACGGAAAAAATCATTCTGAGGACCAGCGACGTATATAGGGTGACCCCTTGGAGGCGCGGACTTCCCGCAAAAGCCGGCAACAGGGAATCGACCAGCACCTGGCCGACCAGGACGAAGCTCAACGCGGCATAGATAACATTTACCGTCTTGGGTTCATCGCGCCCTTCTCCGGTCCGCAAAAGAATGAACATGAAGGCGAGCCAGCCGAAATTGCGCAATGATTCGGAAAATCTCGAAATCGCGGTCAGGGATCCCTCCACCGCGATAGACAGGGCCCAGAAGCTCGTCAGCGCGATCGCCACGATCAGCCAGATATGCTTTTCGGTCCGTTCACCCTTGCGCTGAAATTGCCAGATTGCCAGCGCTCCGAAAAGCGCCGCGGCGAGGCCATGTCCAAACAGGCTGATATAGTTCAGCAGCGGCTCCATGTCAGCGCGCTCCTTCCGGCCACAGAATCACGCGAATGGTCTGCAGGATGATCAGAAGGTCTAGGAAAGGCGTGTAATTTTTGGCATAATAAAGATCATATTCCAGCTTGTGCCGTGCGTCTTCGGTCGATGCCCCGTAGGGATAGTTGATCTGTGCCCACCCGGTAATGCCCGGCTTGACGATGTGTCTCTCCGGATAAAAGGGCATTTTGGTCTGCAGGTCGCTGACGAATTGCGGCCTTTCCGGACGCGGGCCGACGAAGCTCATCTCGCCTTTCAGGACGCTCCAGGCCTGGGGCAGTTCGTCGATCCGGACCTTGCGGATGAACCTGCCG
>Ga0209346_1001639_pt1 | contig 11420 bp, 9 predicted proteins | sample AutmiccommunBRH9_FD_187381 | JGI IMG/M metagenome (GOLD analysis project Ga0209346, IMG submission 187381) | Deep subsurface microbial communities from Mt. Terri, Switzerland - Autotrophic microbial communities BRH/9 (SPAdes) (version 2) | ecosystem: Environmental > Aquatic > Deep subsurface >...
TGCGATCACGACCAGCGGCTGGTCATATTCGATCGGCTGACCATTTTCGACGAGGATCGCCTTGACCGTACCGGCTGTTTCGGACGTGATCGGGTTCATCACCTTCATTGCCTCGACGATCAGCAATGTGTCGCCAACGGCAACCTTGTCGCCGACGCTGATGAAATTGTCCGCGCCGGGTTCGGCCGCGAGATAGGCGGTGCCGACCATCGGCGATTTTTGCGCACCGGCGTGATCGTCGACCGTAGCGACTGCCGCTTCCGGAGCCGCGGCTGCTGCTGCGGGGGCAGGCGGCGCATAAGCGGCAGGTGCGGACACAAAGGTCCCGCCGCCGCGCGCGACCTTGATCTTGCGATCGCCGTCCTCGACTTCAATCTCGGTCAGGCCGGCCTTCTCGAGAATGGCGGCCAGATCGCGCACCAGCTTGATATCTACATTCATGCCTTCACCCGTTTCTTTCTTTGCAGGCATATTGTGTCCTTATGCTGTCGTTAAAATTTGCTGGCAGCGTCCAGCGCCAGTTGATAGCCAAATGCACCAAAGCCGCAAATCGTTCCTTTTGCAACCGGCGCAATGAAACTCTTGTGCCGAAACTCTTCGCGCGCCGCGGGATTGGAAAGATGCACCTCGATCACCGGCGTGCGGATTGCCTTGATCGCGTCCAACAGGGAGATGGATGTATGGGTCAGCGCGCCGGCGTTGAGGATCACCGCATGCGCGTCCTCCGCGGCGGCTTCGTGCAACCAGTCGACCAGATGGCCCTCATGGTTGCTCTGGCGAATGTCGGCGTCGAAGCCGAGCGTCTGGGCATGATCCTCGATCTGCCCGGCGATTTCATCGAGCGTTTCCGAACCGTAGATTTCGGGTTCGCGCATGCCCAGCAGGTTGAGATTGGGTCCGTTCAATATATAGATGGTCTTGGCCGCCAAGATATTGGTTCCTCCCCAAGGCTTTTGGTTGCGACTGAAGCGCCCTCTTTATATGGCTCGTTTTTGAAAAGCGAGATCAAAGACATGAAAGTTACCGAAATGGCTGAAATTCAGATCCGGTTGAACGGCGATGACCATAAATTTTCTGCGGGTGGCTCGATTGCCGATCTGGTGCGGTCGCTCGATCTCGACCCGGCCAAGGTGGCGGTCGAGCGCAACCGGGAGATCGTGACCCGTTCGACGCTGGAAGAGGTCATGGTCGAGCAGGGCGATGAGCTGGAGATCGTGCATTTCGTCGGCGGCGGGGCCGGCGACGACAGCTGGACGGTGGCCGGACGAACCTTCCGGTCGCGGCTGATTGTCGGCACCGGCAAGTACAAGGATTTTGCCGAAAATGCGGCAGCGGTCGAAGCATCGGGCGCCGAAATCGTCACCGTTGCGGTGCGCCGGGTCAATGTCACTGACCGCAACCAGCCGGTGCTGATGGACTTTATCGATCCGAAGAAAATCACCTATCTCCCCAATACCGCCGGCTGCTTCAATGCCGATGACGCGATCCGGACGCTGCGGCTGGCGCGCGAGGCCGGCGGCTGGGACCTGGTCAAGCTCGAGGTGCTGGGCGAGGCCAAGACGCTCTATCCGAACATGCGCGAAACGCTCGCGGCGACCGAGGTGCTGGCAAAGGAAGGGTTCAAGCCGATGGTCTATTGCGTCGACGATCCGATTGCCGCGAAACAGCTGGAAGAGGCGGGCGCGGTCGCGATCATGCCGCTGGGCGCGCCGATCGGATCCGGCCTCGGCATCCAGAACCGGGTAACGATCCGGCTGATCGTCGAGGGCGCCAGCGTGCCGGTGCTGGTCGATGCCGGTGTCGGCACCGCCAGCGATGCGGCGGTAGCGATGGAACTGGGCTGTGACGGCGTGCTGATGAACACCGCCATTGCCGAGGCGAAACAGCCGGTGCGCATGGCGCGGGCGATGAAGCTGGCGGTGCAGGCCGGGCGCGAGGCCTATCTGTCCGGCCGGATGGGCCGGCGGATGTATGCCGATCCGTCGAGTCCCCTCTCCGGACTGATTTAGTGTCATAATACAGCATGATTCGGTGTCATCTGTAACTATCTGAATCGTAACAAAAGTTACATGTAGTCGCCTTGGTCGACGAGCCATTGCCGTTCGTCGAAACCGGTCGCCGTTGGCCGATCAAAATGGCGGTTAATCGAACGCCGGCTGCTCGATCCCCATCACTGCGCTACTCAGGAATGCGAGGCGGGAGCATCGACCACGTCTCTCCAGACAGCCCTTCCCCGGCCCATGGATATCGTGCTCCCGCCTCACCCCCAGCGGGTCGTGCCGGTCCCCGTTTTCCGGCACCGCCCCGAACAAATTTTTGAGGAGAGTAAAATGTCGAATACCCTTTTTACCAAGGCACTTTGTGCAGCTGCGGCGATCGCAGTAACCGCGACCGGATTTTCTGTCAGTGCGAATGCCCAGAGCCGCACTGAGCGGACGGCCACCGTCGACTATGCCGATCTGGATCTGAACAGCGATGACGGTCAGGCCACGCTGCAGGGCCGGCTGCGCGGCGCTGTGCGCAAGGTGTGCGGCAGCTATGATCCGAAAAATCTGGTTGATACGCAGGATCACGGGAGTTGCATGGAAGAGGCGAACGCCTCGGCCCAGCGGGCCAGCGTGACGATCATGGCGGCAGCCAAATCGGGCAAGCTTGTCGAAACTGCCATGGTGATCAGCAACTAGACAAGATTTCAAGAGCCGCAAACCCCAACAAGCGGCCGAATCCTGGCCAAGCAACTTTCGCAAAGCCCCGGCGTCCCTTACGCCGGGGTTCTTTTTTGTCCTACGTCCAGGGAAGTCGTTAAAGTACTGAAATCAGTATAATCATTTTATATCACAAGTATTTATGTCATATTAACTATATATGATAATATAATATTCATATTTTCCATCGCATATGAGAGGGACTGTAAAGGGAAAAACCCTTTCGGGTCGCCTCTTTGCAGCCTGCATCAGCGGTTTAACCCAATCTCTGGGAGGTTATATGGAAATTGGTCGGCAACGAAGACCGGAGAGAGTCATCGGCCCTTTCGGTGAGGCCCTGAGTCTGAACGATCTGCCGAAAAACAACATGACCAGATGGGTGATCAGGCGCAAGGCCGAAGTGGTCGCTGCGGTCAACGGTGGCTTGCTTACGCTTGAGGAAGCTTGCGACCGTTATGACCTGTCGCTGGAAGAATTCATCTCCTGGCAGGAATCTATCGACAAGTCCGGCGTGCCCGGTTTGCGTATCAGCTATCTTAGCCAATATCGGACACAGGATCGGGCCAGGCAGGGAATGCCCGAACAGACAGGGGCGCAACCACCGCAGGATCCGTCGAAGGATCTTCACTGATCGAAAGCCCCGCCATGGCCAATAAACGAGTCCTCGTCATTGACGAAGAGAGCGCGTTTACGCGTTTCTTGCAGGACGATCTTGAGCAGCGGGAAATTTCCGTGGCCTGCGTTTATTCGCCCGGCGACGAAAATGGCGCGACAGCCTTTGCTCCCAATGTCATTGTCGCCGACAAGGAAATGCTCTGCCAGGGCAATGCCGGACTATTGTCCAGGTTCGACCCGGTCGAGCGCAAATTGCCGCTTGTGCTGATGACCGGCACGGACACGAAACTTTACCACGGCAGCGTTCCGCCCCTGCGCGCGGACAACTCGCAAATCGTGGCGACCATCGCCAAGCCGTTCGAGCCCAACATGCTGGCAGAGCTGATCGATCAATATGCCGGTGACAGCCAGAAAATCAATCGGGACGCGGAATATATCGAGGCGCTTGTCGCGAGCGACCGGCTGCTCGACAATCTGGTCGTGGAATTTCAGTCCAAGCATGCATTGGCGGATGGTCGTGTCGTGGGGTATGAAGCCCTGTCCCGGCTCAAAACCAGACGGGCGATCAGTCCGGCAACGATCTTTTCGGCCGCCACGGAAATATCGCTTGAGATCGAAGCGACCCTCAATGTCATCGATCAGGTGATCAATCTGGCCGTCTCCCTGCGCCAGTCGCGCAAAAGCGTACCGGTATCCTTCAACTGCAGCGCGATATTGCTGACCCAGCCGGATTTTGTCAAAGCGCTGTTTGCGCGCCTGGCCGATGTCCGTAATGTGAGCGGGATGGTCATCATGGAGATTACCGAGGAAAACCGGGTTGCCAATATCAAGGTGGTTGCTGAAATCTGCAGGATGTTGGTGGGCTATGGTCTGGCCGTATCGATTGACGATTATGGCACCGGCCAGAGCAATCTCGACCGGATCGCGGAGGTTCCCTTTGCCGAGCTGAAGCTCGACAAGGAAATTTTCTGGGCCTTTTGCAACAATCGCGTGCCGATCACGGTTCTGAGTTCGATCATCGATTTTTGCCATATGCGCGGAGCCAAGACGGTCGTCGAGGGCATCGAAACACCCTTCCATCTGGACAAGGCCCGCCTGCTGGGTGCCGATCATGGTCAGGGCTTTTACTGGGGCAGGGCCGTCCCGCCGCAATATCTGGTGAAGGAGTGGTGCAGCGCTTGACCAGCGGCTGGGCTGGAACTGGCCGCCCCGGCCACAGGGTCGACACAGGCTTTTCATGATTGGGCAACAGGGGGCCGGTACCGTTTGTCAGGGCGGCAGGCCGCGGCGCGCTTGCCATGAAGAAGGCGCGCATGGGCCGTGGCCCGCTTCGCGATTTTGATCCTGAACGGATTCGCTTATTGCATCGAATTGAATTATGCTGGCCGCAACAAGAGCAGAACGAGAGGATTGCGATGAAGCAGCTGAGTGCACTGGATGCGATGTTCGCCTATACGGAAACACCGAACACGCCGATGCATATCGGGCAGTTGCTGATCTACGATCCCTCGACCGCCCCGGGCGGCATGGTCGGTTTCAAGGACATCTTGCGCTATATCGAGGGGCGTCTCGACGGTGCCCGGATATTCCGCCAGAAACTGGTACGGGTGCCGCTGGATCTTGACCATCCCTATTGGGTCGATGACGCGAATTTCGATCTCGAGTTTCATGTTCGCCATATCGCCCTGCCGAAGCCCGGCGACTGGCGGCAATTATGCATCCAGGCGGCGCGCATCTATGCGCGGCCGATGGACATGAACAAGCCGCTCTGGGAATATACCGTGATCGAGGGCCTCGACAATGTCGAGGGCGTACCCAAGGGCAGCTTCGCGATGTTGCACAAGATGCACCATGCCGCGATCGACGGCCAGTCGGGCCTGCAGATGACGCTGGCGCTGCACGATCTCGATGCCGAGATGAAGCCGCGCACATTCGACATGCAGTTCGAGCCGGAAAAGGATCCCAATCCGATTGCCTTGCTGGCCAAGGCCCAGTTCAACAATATTGTCAATCCGGTGCGCGGGCTGCAGAATCTGCAAAAACTGATCCCGATGCCCAAGCGCCTGTTCGACGTGCAGCGCGAGTTTCGCCAGCGCGACGATGCCAGGGGCAGCATCCCCAAGACCCGCTTCAACAAGAAGCTCAGCCCGCACCGCGTATTTGACGGGCGCGAATTTGCCCTGTCCGACATCAAGAAAATCCGCGAGGCCTTTCCCGGCGCGACCGTCAATGACGTGATGATCGCGGTGGTCAGCGGCTCGATGCGCGGATATCTGAAGGCCAAGAACGACCTGCCGGAAAAGACCTTGAAAATCGGCGCGCCGGTGTCGGTCCGGTCCGACGACGACAAGGATGCGGCCGGCAATCAGGTAACAATGATGCAGGTCGGTGTCGGCACCCATCTGGCCGATGCCGGAGAGCGGTTGAAATTCATCATGGAAGAGACCCGACGGTCGAAGGCCATGACCCAGGCGCTGGGGGCCAAGACGCTGATGGAATTGTCGGGCGCGATGCCGGCCGGCCTGACCGCAGCAGGGACCAAGATGATGGTTCGCGCGGGTCTGGTCGAACGGCTCAATCCGGCGGTGAATACGGTGGTCACCAACGTTCCGGGACCGATGGTACCGATGTATTTTGCCGGTGCCAAGCTGGTCAAGTCGTTCGGCATGGGGATTCTTGCGGAGGGGCAGGGGCTGTTCCACGTGGTGACCAGCTATAACGGCAATGTCATCCTGACATTCCTGGCGGATCGCAATATCATGCCGGACCCGGAATTTTATGCGACCTGCATTTCGCGCAGCTTCGCGGACCTAATGGTGGCGGCCGGAAAGGAAAGGGCAGCGGCGGACAAGAAGGCCAAGTCGAAGAAGGACAAGCAGCCGAAAAAGCCGAAAAAACGCGTCGCCGCCTCTGCCGCTACGGCGGGCAGGGTCCGAACCAAAACGGCGGCAAAATAGCGGCCTTGTCGCTTGACTCGCCGGATGTGATTGCGCATCGGTCTCGTTAATCATTCAATTAAAGAAGGACTCACCATGAGCACAGTAGAATTTAACGACCGCGTCGCCATTGTCACCGGCGCTGGTGCTGGCCTGGGCCGTGAACATGCCAAGGAATTGGCGCGGCGCGGCGTGAAGGTTGTCGTCAACGATTTTGGTGGTGCACGCGATGGTACCGGTGGTTCCGCTACCGTGGCCGAACAGGTGGTTGCCGAAATCGAAGCCGAAGGCGGCGAAGCCATGGCTGCGGGTTGCAGCGTCACCGATATGCCAGCGGTTGAAAAGATGGTCGCCGATGCGATCGCCAAATGGGGCCATGTCGATATTCTTGTGAACAATGCCGGCGTGCTGCGCGACAAGAGCTTCCACAAGATGACCATGGAAGATTTCCAGTTTGTCATGGATGTCCATCTGACCGGCAGCGCCAATTGCACCAAGGCGGTCTGGGACCATATGCGCGAACGCCAATATGGCCGGATCGTGATGACCACCTCGTCGACCGGCCTCTATGGCAATTTTGGTCAGGTCAATTATGGCGCGGCGAAAATGGCCGTCGTCGGCATGATGAACAGCCTGCACCAGGAAGGCGCCGGCAAGGGCATCCACACCAACTGCATCTCGCCCGTGGCCGCGACCCGGATGACCGAAGACATCATGCCGGAAGAGGCGCTGAAACTGCTGGTACCCGAAGCGGTGACCCCGGCCGTGGTCTATCTGTGCAGCGACGGCGCACCGTCCAAGACGATTCTGACAGCCGGTGCGGGCGGCTTTGCGGCAGCGAAAATCTTCGAAACCGAAGGCGTCTGGTTGCCCGAGGACAAGCGCTCTGCCGAAGGAGTGGCTGAAAATATCGACAAGATTCTTGATGAAACCGGCATGCAGCAATATGCCAATGGCGGCGGCCAGGGCGGCAAGTTCTTCCGCCGGATGCAGGAAGTCATGAAGGGTTAGTCAGTTCATCACAGTTTGTGGTGAGCTTGTCGAACCACGCATCTCGTCGAGAAGCGCCCTTCGACAGGCTCAGGGCTAACGGTATGCACAACGATATTTAGGAGACAGAATATGCCAGTAATCAAACCAAGCGAACTCGAATCCTGGAAGGGCAAGGAAGTCGGCGTATCCGACTGGGTCGAAGTTGGACAGGACCGGATCAACAAGTTCGCGGACTGCACCGAGGACCATCAGTTCATCCATATCGACGAGGAAGCGGCGGCCAAAACCCCTTTCGGCGGCACCATCGCCCATGGCTTGCTGACGCTCTCACTGCTGCCGAAATTATCCCATGGCACGACGCTGGGCCTCGAAGGCACGGTGATGGGGATCAACTATGGCTTCGACAAGGTCCGCTTCCTCAACCCGGTGCGCGCCGGATCCAGGGTGCGCGGCCGTCATACATTGGTCGACGCGGTCGAGAAGCAGCCGGGCCGCTGGCTGCTGACCTATAATGTCGTGGTCGAGATTGACGGCATCGAGACGCCGGCGCTGATCGCCACGTCGCTGGTGATGATCGTGGTTGGCTAGGCCTACCCAACATGATTTGCATCAAGGGCTCCGGATCATTTCCGGGGCCCTTTTTCGTGGGCGCTCCGGGTTTCGGAACAGGCGGGCGGGTCTCCCCGATCGCGGCGCGTCTCCACTGATATGACAGTGTCCTTCCTCCCGGAGATATGCGACCCGAACTGTCAGAGGATCATTCGTAGCAACGAGCAAGGGAGAGACCCGTCATGCGAACCGTCAAAGCTTATGCCGCCCCGGAGGCAGGCAGCGAACTGGAACCCTTTGAATATGAACTGGGGCCGCTGGCATCCAATGACATCGATATCCAGGTCGAGCATTGCGGGCTTTGCCATACCGATCTCAGCCTGCGCGACAATGTCTGGGGCGCAACGCAATTTCCCTTTGTCGGCGGACACGAAGCGACCGGGACGGTGATCGATATCGGTTCGGAAGTGACGCATGTCAAAATCGGCGACCGGGTCGGGCTGGGCGGCCATTCGCATTATTGCATGACCTGCCGGCAATGTCTGGATGGCGACCATAATCTCTGCGAATCCGTTCAGTCGACGGTGTCACCGGGGCGCCATGGTGCCTTTGCCGATATCGTGCGGGCCCAGGGGGTCAGCGTGATCAAATTGCCAGACGATCTCGATTCGCGCGATGCCGGGCCGTTGTTCTGCGCCGGGATCACGGTGTTCAACCCGTTCGTCAAATTCGGCATCAAGCCAACCGACCGGATCGCCGTACTCGGCATTGGCGGGCTGGGCCATCTGGCGCTGCAATTCGGCAAGGCCTGGGGCTGCCATGTTACCGCCCTGACGTCGAGCGCGTCCAAAACCGAGGAAGCCATGGCGCTGGGTGCGCATGCGGTCGTCGATTCCGGCGATCCCGATGCCCTGGCCGCAGCCGCAGGAAGTTTCGACGTCATCCTCAGCACCGTCGATGTGGCACTCGACTGGAACCTGATTATCCAGATGCTGAGGCGCAAGGGCAGGCTGCATTTTCTGGGCGTTCAGGCCGTGCCGACCCCGCTGCAGCTGATGCCGCTGATGTTCTCCCAATTGTCGCTGTCATCCTCGCTGGTCGGTAGTCCCCACACGATTTCGGACATGCTGGAATTCTGCGCCCGGCATGACATCAAGGTGGTCACCGAGCATTTCCCGTTCGAGCAGATCAACGAGGCGCTGGCGCATCTGGAAAGCGGCAAGCCGCGTTACCGCATCGTGCTCGATCATTGACCGGATCCTGCCCGGGTGATTCCATCTCAGGGCTTTCCCGCCAGGCGGATACACTGGCCGGTCATCCAGGCCGAAGCCGGGGCGCACAGATAGAGGGTCAGCGCACCGATATCCGTCGGCGTGCCCAGCCGTCCGGCGGGCAAGCCGAGCGTGTCCTCAAAACCGATAAAATCCTCGTCGGTCATGCTCAGCGCCTGCTTGACCGTCTCGGTCGGGACAAAGCCGGGCAGGATCGCGTTGACCCGGGTCTTGGGTCCCAGTTCGTGGGCCAGCGTCTTGGTCAGCATCAGCACGCCGGCCTTGGCGGCGCTGTAATGGCCGCTGCCGGGAAAGGGTTCCTCTGCCGCCAGGGACGAGGTGTTGACGATCCGGCTGCCCTCGCCGAAATGCCTGCAGGCGGCACGGACGCCGTGGAAGACCGAGGTCAGGTTGGTCGCCAGGGTCTTTTCCCACTCGGCTTCATCCAGTTCGATGAGCGGCGCCGAGACCAGCGAACCGCCGGCATTGTTGACCCAGATATCCAGCTTGCCGAATTCGTCGACCGCGCGCTGGGCCAGCGCCTCCATATCCTCTGCGCTGGTCACATCGGCGGCATGGGCGATCGCCCGGCCGCTGCTGTTTCCGGCGTTGATCTCGTCGGCGACGCGGCTGATCTGGTCGATGCTGCGCGACGCGCAGACGACATTGCAGCCGGCATCGGCCAGGGTCTTCGCTATGCCTTCGCCGATGCCGCGACCGGCGCCGGTGATGACGGCGACATCGCCGGTGAGGTCGAACAGGGGATTGGTCATGGCTTTTCTCCGGACTTTTTCCTCTCCGATAGGGAGAGGCAAGTGAAACTTGCCAGCTTGTCTGGCTAGTGAAACTCTGTGAGGGGTTTTTTGCCTTTGGCGTAATAACCCCTCGCCAACTGCGACCAAGCCTGGCGGCTAAGTCTTCGCTGCCTCTCCCTATGGGAGAGGATGAAATCTATTCCGCCGCTTCCAGCATTTTTGATTGTTTCGCCCGCACCCGGATCGGGATCGCGCTCATCAAGGGAATGCCGGTGCGCTTGTCAAAATCGCGGTCGTTGAACGACAACCGCCCGGTGTTGCCGCCTTCGCCGAGTGGATCTTCCTGTTCATCCGGATTGGTGCCCCAGCTGTGCGGTGTGGAAACGCAGCCGGCGCGCACCGTCTTGTCGGCCTTGGCGACGCAGCTGATGAAGGCGCGGGCGGATTCCAGTTCGACCGGCTGATCCTCGGACAGGCCGAGCGCTTCCATATCCGCGGGGTTCATATAGGCGGGATGATGCGGCACGCGTTTGCGCTGGACCGGATCTTCGTGCCAGTTGCTGTTGTGGATTTCGGTCATCCGCCGCCCGATCATCCGGAACGGGAACTCGCCATCCTCGACGGGTTCCCCCAGCTTGGCAGCATATGCTTCCAGTTCTTCCATCATTGCGGCATTGCCGACCGACAATTTGCCTGCCCAGCCAGCGGGTTTGGGCTGCACCAGCAGCGCCTGGGCGTCGATGATCGTGCCCTTCTGGACTTCTTCATCTTCGTAAAGCTTGGCGATATCCGCAGGACAGCCATTGAGCGATGCACTCCACGCGCTGATCGGATCGGGCGTTTCGCCGGGGGCAAACCTGGTTGCCTTTTCCTCGCGCTCGTCGGGATGGGCGAGCAGCGCCCAGGACTTGACCTTGATTGTCCTGCCCATTTCCGACGCCAACGCGTGGATGAACTGATATTCCTCGCACAGATCGGACCCTTCCGGGGATTGCATGATCGGCAGGCTGGCCTGGGCATAATTATTCTCAAAGCCCCAGCCGGCACCGAAGCCGCCATAGATTTCCGGCGCGGCGCTATTGCCGTGCACTTCATAATGCAGCTTGGGCGCGATGACATAGTCGGCCAGTTCGGCGGTCTTCGACATGCGTGGATCGATGCAGACCAGCAGGTCGAGCGCTTTCATTGCTTCGAAGGTTTTCAGCTGGTCGGGCCAGGCCAGCATCGGATTGCCGCCGAGCACAATTAGCGCCTTCACCTGCTTGTCGCCGGGAGTGAGGATTTCGTCGGGCAGGGCGGCGGTCGGCATGCCGGAAATGCTCTGCTCGAGATCGCGGCTGTGCAATTTGCGGCCAAAACCCCATGCCTGCATCGGGCCGGGTGTGGCGGCAATCGGCGGGGCGGGCTTGGTGAACACGCCGGTGCGGCGGTTGAGGTCGCCTTCGCGCAGCCAGTGGCCCATGATCGAGGTCAAGGCGAGGTTGAGATATTCGGTGATATTGCCGCCGCCCGACATATTGGTGCCGGTGCCGCCGCTGATACTGGCCTTTTTCCAGCCGCCATACATGCGGGCTGCGCGGACGATATCGTCTGCTG
>Ga0209346_1001644_pt1 | contig 11407 bp, 8 predicted proteins | sample AutmiccommunBRH9_FD_187381 | JGI IMG/M metagenome (GOLD analysis project Ga0209346, IMG submission 187381) | Deep subsurface microbial communities from Mt. Terri, Switzerland - Autotrophic microbial communities BRH/9 (SPAdes) (version 2) | ecosystem: Environmental > Aquatic > Deep subsurface >...
TGAGACCGATGAAAGTTTTGAATTCCCTGAAGTCCGCCAAGACGCGCGATAAGAATTGCCGCGTCGTGCGCCGCAAGGGCCGTGTCTTCGTGATCAATAAAAAGAATCCGCGTTTCAAAGCCCGCCAGGGATAAGGTGGGCAAGGGAGCGCCCATAAAGGTGCTCTTGGATTCCTATCCAGCCGCGCTTACCTGAGCGATCAGGGGCGCGGTTTTTTGTTGCCCGTTAGATTAGGAAAATCTGATGACCGCCGATAAAGTCGCCGCCCATTACACCCACGGAACCCTGATGGACGCCATCCTGGCTAAATTGGCCGAGGCGAGGGTCGCCCTGGACGGTCTGACGGCCCAGGATCTGGCGCCGATGGACCATCTGCACGGGCGCGGGCGCGAGGCGACGGACGAGATGATCGCCCGCCTGCAACCCGGGCCGGACCATCATGTCGTCGACATCGGCTGCGGCGTGGGCGGGCCGGCGCGCTATCTGGCGGCCACGGCGGGGGCACGTGTCAGCGGCATCGACCTGACCCCGGAATTCATTGCCGTCGCGGAAAAGCTGGCGGAAATGACCGGACTTTCAGACAAGACCGATTTCCGGGTCGGCGACGCCCTCGACCTGCCGTTCGATGATGCCGCCTTCGATGCCGGCTATACCCAGAACGTGTCCATGAGCGTGCCCGACAAGGCGCGTTTCTTCGCCGAGGCCGCGCGCGTGCTGAAGCCCGGAGCCCGCTTCGTCGCCGGTGAGGTCGCGCAAGGTCCGGGCGGCGACGTGCTCTACCCCGTGCCCTGGGCCATGACCGCCGAGATCAGCCATCTGACGACGCCCGAGCAAACGGCGGCGATTTTGCAGGATGCGGGGTTCCGGGTCGAGGCGATCCACGAATCCACGGACCTGGCCCTGGCCTATAACGAAGCGGCCCGCGCGCGGGCCAAGGACCAGGGGCCGCCGGTCCTCAGCCCGCTGGTGATCCTGCGCGAGAGCGCCTTGGAGCGCATGCGCAATTCCGCCCGCAATGTGGCGCAGGGCCGCGCCGTCCCCGTGGAGTTCATCTGCATTCGGTCTTGACTTTTCGACCCTGGAACGCGACCTTTTTGGAAATCATTCCGTATCGTGAAATTGCGTGCCGTCGTGCGTGACGTGCTGCGGAACGCCACGAACCAAGAAACGCAGGGAAGAAAAACATGGCCGATACCGCCACCCCCCGCCCGCGGACCCGGGGCCGCACCCGCACCCGATCACGCGAGGATACGGGCGGGCAGGTTCAGTCCCTCGCCCGCGCCATTTCCATTCTCAAGGCCCTGGCCCGGTCCGAGGACGGCATGACCTTGACCGATGTGGCGCTGACCGTCGTCCTGCCGCCGTCGACCACGCACCGTCTGCTGACCACCATGCAGCACGACCGCATCGTGCGCTTCGATCAGGCGACGGCCCTGTGGCACGTGGGGGTCGAAGCCTTCGTGATCGGCAACGCCTTCATCCGCTCGCGCGATCTGGTCGTCATGGCGCGGCCGATCATGCGCCGGCTGATGGAGGAAACGGGCGAGACCGTGAAATTGGGGATTCAGGACGACGGCGAGGTCATCTACCTGGCCCAGGTCGAAAGCCGCGAGACCATGCGCGCCTACCGCGCGCCCGGCACCCGCGTGCCTATGCATTGCTCCGGCGTGGGCAAGGTGCTGCTCGCCAATCAGTCCGAGGAAGAGGTCAACCGCATCCTGCAGCGCCACGGCCTGTCCAAGGTTACGGACAAGACCCTGGCGACGCCCGTGCGCTTCCGCGATGCACTCGGCCAAATCCGCCGTCAGGGCTATGCCATCGACGACGAGGAACATGCCGTGGGCCTGCGCTGCATCGCCGCCGCCGTGTTCAACGAACACGACGAGCCGATCGCCGCGATCTCCGTTTCCGGCCCCTCGGCGCGGATTTCCGACGAGAAGATCGTTGCCCTGGCCGGCCTCGTGACCCGCGCCGCCAAGAGCATCGCCAGCGAACTCGGCAGCCGCGAACCCTGATCCGGCATACCTGCCGCTTCTTCCTTTAATGAGACTTTGTCGCGGCGCCCCGGTGCCCGCCGAGGCTTTCGCATGTCCTCATGAATGGGCATTTTTCCAAAATTCAATATTCATTATCTATTTGATTATAAATATAAAAAAGACACATTCTCGATATACGGAATAATTTCCAAAATGGTTGCCGCGGGCCCGCCCGGCTGTCACCCTTAAGGCCGGTTCTTAGCAGGGAGGTGACGGCCATGGCACGCATGACGGCAGCGGAAGCAGCGGTCCGGGTACTTGAGAAGGAAGGCGTTCACGCCGCCTTCGGCGTTCCCGGTGCGGCCATCAACCCGTTCTACGCGGCGATGAAAAAGCGCGGCTCCATCGACCATGTGCTGGCCCGCCATGTCGAGGGGGCGTCCCACATGGCCGAGGGCTTCACCCGGGCCAAGGCGGGCAACATCGGGGTTTGCATCGGCACCTCGGGCCCGGCGGGCACGGACATGATCACCGGCCTGTATTCCGCCCAGGCCGACAGCATCCCGATCCTCTGCATCACCGGGCAGGCGCCGCGCGACAAGCTGTACAAGGAAGATTTCCAGGCGGTGGATATCGAATCCATCGCCAAGCCGGTGACCAAATGGGCGGTCACCGTGCGCGAACCGGCCCTGGTGCCGCGGGTGTTCCAGAAGGCGTTCCACCTGATGCGCTCGTCCCGGCCCGGTCCGGTGCTGATCGACCTGCCGATCGACGTGCAGTTGGCCGAAATCGAATTCGACGCCGACACGTATGAGCCCCTGCCGGCGTTCAAGCCCAAGGCCTCGCGCCGTCAGATCGACAAGGCCATGGCCATGCTGGCCGCGGCCGAACGGCCGATGATCGTCGCCGGCGGCGGCATCATCAACGCCGACGCCCAGGATTTGCTGGTCGAGTTCGCGGAACTGGCCGGCATTCCGGTGATCCCGACCCTGATGGGCTGGGGTGCCATTCCCGACGACCATCCCCTGATGGCCGGCATGGTCGGGCTGCAGACCGCGCACCGTTACGGCAACAAGTCGTTCCTGCGCTCCGACTTCGTGCTCGGCATCGGCAACCGCTGGGCCAACCGGCATACGGGGTCCGTCGCCGTCTACACCCGTGGCCGCACCTTCGTGCATGTGGATATCGAGCCGACCCAGATCGGCCGCGTGTTCGAACCGGATTACGGCATCGTGTCCGACGCCGGGGCGGCGCTGGCGCTGTTCGTGCAGGCGGCGCGCGAGATGAAGGAAGACGGCAGTCTGCCGGACTGGTCCGGCTGGGCCGGCGAATGCGCCCACCGCAAGGAAGTGATGCAGCGCAAGTCCCATTTCGACCAGGTGCCGCTGAAGCCGCAGCGCGTCTACCAGGAGATGACGGAGGCCTTCGGCCGCGACGTCTGCTACGTCACCACCATCGGGTTGAGCCAGATCGCCGCCGCCCAGTTCCTCAAGGTCAACGGGGCCCGCAACTGGATCAATGCCGGCCAGGCCGGGCCGCTCGGCTGGACCCTGCCGGCGGCGCTGGGCGTGCGCAAGGCCTGCCCGGAAAAGGAAATCGTCGCGATTTCCGGTGACTATGATTTCCAGTTCCTGATCGAGGAACTGGCCGTGGGCGCGCAGTTCAACCTGCCCTACATCCACGTGGTGGTGAACAATTCCTACCTGGGCTTGATCCGCCAAGCCCAGCGCGGCTTCGACATGGACTACAACGTTCAACTGTCGTTCGCCAACGTCAACGCGCCCGACCTGGACGATTACGGCGTCGACCATGTCGCCGTGGCCGAAGGCCTGGGCTGCAAGGCGATCCGCGTGCGCAGCCCCAACGAGTTCAAGGACGCCTTCGCCCGGGCCCAGGCTCTGATGAAGGAACACCAGGTGCCCGTGGTCCTGGAATTCATCCTGGAGCGCGTGACCAACGTGGCCATGGGCATGGAGATCGACGCCGTCAACGAGTTCGAAGAGATCCTTTGCCTGGATCCGACCCTGGATACGGACGGCCTGCCTGACCCCAAGCCGGGCAAGGAAAAGAAGCGGGACATGATTCCCGCCGAATAGAGGTCCCTGCGAGGAGGGCGGGAGGCGCCTTCGACCGGCCCCACTGCCGGTTGCCTCCCGCCCGACCTCGCCGCTAAGTTTCAATTCAAGAAAATACCACCGCAGGAGACACCCCATGCCCCGTTTCAACGCCAACATCACCATGCTGTTCCAGGACCTGGATTTCATGGATCGGTTCCAGGCGGCCGCCAAGGCCGGGTTCAAGGGTGTGGAATACCTGTTCCCCTATGACTACAAGGCGGCCGACCTGGTCGATGCGCTGACCTCCAACGGCCTGACCCAGGTGCTGCACAACCTGCCGGCCGGCGACTGGGCCAAGGGCGAACGGGGCCTGGCCAGCCTGCCCGACCGGAAAAGCGAATTCCAGGACAGCGTCGGCCTGGCCATCGACTACGCGACGGCGCTCGGCTGTCCCCAGGTCAACTGCCTGGCCGGCATTCCCGGGCCGGACGTGGCACCCGAGGTGGCGTTCGAGACCTTCGTGGAGAACCTGATGTTCGCGGCCCCCCGGTTCGACGACGCCGGCATCAAGCTTCTGATCGAGGCCATCAACACCCGCGACATCCCGGGTTTCTTCCTCAACACCTCGGCGCAGGCGGAAAAGGTCATGGACGCGGTCGGCCACGACAACCTGTATTTCCAGTACGACGCCTATCACATGCAGATCATGGAGGGCGATTTGTGCCGCACGGTCGAACGGCTGCTGCTGCGCATCCCGCACATCCAGATCGCCGACAACCCGGGCCGCCACGAACCGGGTACCGGCGAAATCAACTACCCGCACTTCTTCGCCCATCTGGACGCCATCGGCTACAAAGGCTGGGTCGGCTGCGAATACGTGCCGTTGACCACGACGGTCGAAGGCCTGGGCTGGCTGCGCGCCGCCGAGGCGTCGAGCAAGGCCGCCTGATCCTTTTCCCGGCTGGCGGAAAAATCCCGGTTGCCCCATTGGTTTTTGCCGCATTCGCGGTAAAACGTCTGCAACCATTCAACTTACGCAAAACCAATCCACCCAGGAGGGGACATCAACCATGGCTACCATCGGATTCATCGGTCTCGGCATCATGGGCGCACCCATGGCGGCCCACCTTCAGAAAGCCGGCCACAAGATCGTCGCACTCAAGCGAAAGAAGCCCCTGCCGAAGGACCTCGCCAAGGGCGGCGCCGTGTTCGCCGCGACGCCCAAGGACGTGGCGGCCAAGGCCGAGGTCATCATCACCATGGTGCCCGACACGCCCCAGGTCGAAGAGGTCCTGTTCGGCAAGGATGGCGTGGCCTCGGCCAACCTGAAGGGCAAGCTGGTCATCGACATGTCCTCGATCGCCCCCCTCGCGACCAAGGAATTCGCCAAGAAGATCAAAAAGGCAGGCGCCGGCTGGGTCGACGCCCCCGTGTCGGGCGGCGAAGTGGGGGCCAAGAACGCGGCCCTGACCATCATGTGCGGCGGCACCAAGGCGGATTTCGAGCGCGCCAGGCCGCTGTTCGAACTGATGGGCAAGAACATCACCCTGGTCGGCGGTGCCGGCGACGGGCAGACCTGCAAGGTCGCCAACCAGATCATTGTCGCGCTGAACATCGAGGCCGTGTCCGAAGCCCTTCTGTTCGCGTCCAAGGCCGGGGCCGATCCGGCCAAGGTGCGCGAAGCCCTGATGGGCGGGTTCGCCAATTCGAAGATTCTGGAGGTTCACGCCGAGCGCATGATCAAGCGCACCTTCAACCCGGGCTTTCGCATCGAACTGCACCAGAAGGACCTGAACCTGGCGCTGTCCGGCGCCAGGGACATGGGCATTTCCCTGCCCAACACGGCGACGGCGCAGGAACTGTTCAATTCCTGCACGGCCCACGGGGGTGCGGGCTGGGACCATTCGGCCATGGTGCGGGCCCTCGAGATCATGGCCAAGCACGAGGTCGCCTGAGCCGCCATTGGCCACGATTCATCCGTGTCGGAAGAATTGAGCGAAGTCAATGCGGGGTATATCCCGCTTCCGCTATCGTCCATTCCGGTTTGGCAATTTTGTCGGAAATATCGTCAAGGCGACCTTGTCGGCGGTTCGGCTTTCCCTTGAAGGGATCGGAAGGGTGCGAATTTTCAATAAACAGGATGCCGTGGATGTTGCGTCACCCACCGCACCCGCGCCGGTAGCGCCGGAGGTTGGCCATGCTGTCGACGCCCATTCGGCGCTGGGACGCTTTCGCCAGAATCTTACGGAAGTCATCAAGGCACGGTTTCCGATAGTGCAGATCGTGACCTTCGAGGAGGAGCGGGGGATTCGGGAACTCCGCCGCCTAGCCGAGAAGCTGGGCCACAAGATGGTGTTCTGGAGCGCCAGCCGGGGCGTGCACCGCGAGAACGAGGATGGCGACAAGACCAACGGTAAGCTCGGCGAGCTTGATTTCGCGCAGGCCATCGAAGTGTTCGAGAAGAATGCCGAGAAGAAGGAACCCTACCTGTTCATCCTGATCGATCCCTATCCCTACCTGGAGGCGAAAGGAACGAACCCGATCTACCGGCGCAAGCTGCGCGATTTCGCTATCGACATCCGGACCAAGGGCTATCACGCCAACTGCGTGATCCTGTCGCCTTGTCTGGAAATCCCGATCGAGCTGGAAAAGGAGATCACGGTTCTTGACCTACCGCTGCCCGACCGCGAAGAGGTGCGCAGCTTGGTCGAGCGGATCATCGCATCGTTCCAGGACGCGGAGATCGTCAGCATTGGCGGCAACGGCACGCTCATCACCTCGCTCGTCGACGCTTCGCTCGGGCTGACCTACCAGGAAATCGAAAACGTGCTGTCGCGTTCGGTGATCGACGACCTGCGGTTGGACCATTCCGACGTCAAGATGATCCTGCGCCAGAAACAGCAGATCGTCCGCAAGAGCGGTGTCCTCGACTTCTTCGATACCAAGGACCTGAGCTCCGAGGATTTGGGCGGTTTGCAGGTTCTCAAACAGTGGCTGGAGATCCGTTCGTACGGGTTTTCCGAGGATGCCCGGGCGTTCGGTCTGACGACGCCGAAGGGAATTCTGCTGACGGGTGTGCCCGGCTGCGGCAAGTCGCTGGCCGCCAAGTGCATTGCCGCCACGTGGAGCCTGCCGTTGATCAAGTTCGATGTCGGCCGCATCTATTCCAGATGGATCGGCTCGTCAGAGGAGAACATCCGGCATGCCATCGCGACCTGCGAATCCGTTGCGCCTTGCGTGCTGTGGATCGACGAAATCGAAAAGGGATTTCCCAAGCCGTCCGCGTCCTACGGCGACAGCGGAGTCGCCATGCGCGTGCTCGGCAGTTTCCTGACCTGGCTGCAGGAGAAGACGGCGCCCGTCTTCGTCTTCGCGACATCCAACGACATCAATCTTCTGCCGACCGAGATTCTACGCAAGGGCCGCTTTGACGAAGTCTTCTTTGTCGACCTACCGAACCGGGAAGAGCGTGCGGAAATCCTCAACATCCACATCCGGCGCACCGGGCGCGACCCCGGCAAGGTCGACATCGAAAGGCTCGCCAAGATTTCCGGCGAGGATCGGTTCGGCGAGGGCGTGTCGCTGAGCGGCGCGGAAATAGAATCCTGGGTCAATGAATCCCTAATGCACGCGTTCTACCGACGGCAGACCAAAGTTCCCGATGCCGACCTGACAATGGACGATTTCGAGACTGTGATTGGTCGCATCGTTCCGATCGCGCGCCTGCGGCGGGCGGATCTGGACGGCATGCGGACATGGGCCAACGACCATGCCATCAATGCGTCGTTGTCGGATGCCGTTGCGACGAAGGACATCACGGTCGGCGGGCGCTATCTCAATCTTTGAGCCCGTTCGGTCACTCCCTGCCGGTTGTTCCCGGTTGCCGGGGCGGGCGAAAGCCTTAATATGACCGTATAAGGGGGGCGAAACCCCCGGAGGAAGCGACCGCCATGCAGATGCCCGAACCGGATCAGACCGTCGTCGCCCGGCGGACCGAGATCATCGCCGCCATGCGCGCCATCGTGCCCGGCGAAGGCGTGATCGCCGACGACGCCATGCTCAAGGCCTTCGAATGCGACGGCCTCATGGCCTACCGGCAGCTGCCGTTGATCGTCGTGCTGCCGGAAACCACGGCCCAGGTCTCGGAAATCCTCACGTACTGCCACGCCAACGGCGTGAAGATCGTGCCGCGGGGGGCGGGCACGGGGCTGTCCGGCGGCGCCCTGCCGCTGGCCGACGCCATCACCTTGGGATTGTCCAAGTTCAACCGGGTGCTGGACATCGACTATGCCAACCGCTGCGCCGTGGTGCAGCCGGGGGTGACCAACCTTGGGATCACCAAGGCGGTGGAGGGCGACGGATTTTATTACGCGCCCGACCCGTCGTCGCAGATCGCGTGTTCCATCGGCGGCAACATCGCCGAGAATTCCGGCGGCGTGCATTGCCTGAAATACGGCCTGACGACCAACAACGTGCTGGGCGTGGAAATGGTGCTGATGGACGGCACGGTGCTGCGCCTGGGCGGCAAGCACCTGGACCCGGGCGGCTATGACCTGCTCGGCGTGCTCACGGGCTCGGAAGGGCTGCTCGGCGTCATCACCGAGGTTACCGTGCGCATCTTGAAAAAGCCCGAGACGGCGCGCGCCGTGCTCCTGGGTTTCAATTCGTCGGAAGAAGGCGGCGATTGCGTCGCCGCCATCATCAACGCCGGGATCATTCCGGGCGGCATCGAGATGATGGACAAGCCGGCGATCCACGCGACCGAGGAATTCGTCCATGCGGGCTATCCCCTGGACGTCGAGGCGCTTTTGATCGTCGAACTGGACGGCCCCAAGGTCGAGGTCGATTATCTGATCGAACGGGTCGGCGAGATCGCCAAGGGGCAGGGGGCGATCTATTCCCGCATCAGCGAAAACGAGGAAGAACGCGCCGCCTTCTGGTCCGGGCGCAAGAACGCCTTTCCGGCCGTGGGCCGCCTGTCGCCGGACTATCTCTGCATGGACGGCACGATCCCCCGGAAGATGCTCGGCCTGGTCCTGCAGCGCATGGCCGGGATGTCCGATAAATACGGCCTGCGCGTCGCGAATGTCTTTCATGCCGGCGACGGCAACCTGCATCCCCTCATCATGTTCGACGCCAACCAGCCGGGCGAACTGGACCGGGCCGAGGAATTCGGCGCGGATATCCTGAAACTTTGTGTCGAGGTCGGCGGCGTGCTGTCCGGCGAACACGGCATCGGCGTGGAAAAGCGCGACCTGATGGGCGAGATGTTCACGGAAGACGACCTGAAGCAGCAGCAGCGGATCAAATGCGCCTTCGATCCCAGCCAGCAGCTCAACCCGGGCAAGGTCTACCCGACCCTCCACCGCTGCGCCGAACTGGGCCGCATGCATATCTCGCGGGGCCAGGTGCCGTTCCCCGATATTCCCCGGTTCTGATCCGCCCGCCATGACCGAAATCCTCAAGCCGGATACCGCCGATCAGGTTCTCGACGCCGTCAAATGGGCGGTGTCGGACGCGACGCCGCTGGAAGTTCGCGGCTCGGGCAGCAAGGCCGGGTTCGGCCGGCCCGTGCAGGCGGGCCGGGTGCTCGATCTCTCGAACCTGTCCGGCATCACCGACTACGATCCGGGTGAACTGGTGCTGACCGCCGGTCCCGCGACCTCCATGTTCGAGATCGAACAGGCCCTGGCCGGGGCCAATCAGGAGCTGGCGTTCGAGCCCATGGACCTGGGATCCCTTTACGGCCTGGGTGAGGGCACGGGCACGCTCGGCGGGGTGATCGCCGCCAACCTGTCCGGCCCCCGGCGCATCAAGGCGGGGGCGGCGCGCGACCATTTCCTGGGGTTCCAGGCCGTGTCCGGCCGGGGCGAGGTGTTCAAATCCGGCGGCAAGGTGATGAAGAACGTCACCGGCTTCGATCTCTCGAAACTGATGGCCGGCTCCTTCGGCACGCTCGCCGTGATGACCCAGGTCTCCGTGAAGGTCCTGCCGCGCCCGGAAAAGACGCGGACGGTTCTGTTGATGGACGCCGACGACGACACGGCCGTGCAGGCGCTGTCCGAGGCCCTGGGGTCCAGTTACGAGGTCGCCGGGGCGGCGCATCTGCCGGCCTCCGTCGCCGCGCGTTCCGGCGTCGGCTATGTGTCGGGGGCGGGCACGTCCGTGACCGCCGTGCGCATCGAGGGGCCGGGGCCCAGCGTCGACCACCGCTGCACATCCCTGCGCGATCTGTTCGGCGCGGTCGGCGCGGTCGAGGAACTGCATTCCATGAATTCCGCCGCCTTCTGGCGCGAGGTGCGCGACGCCCGGGCCTTCACCGGCGACTGGCAGGACCGCCAGGTCTGGCGCGTCAGCGTGCCGCCCACAAAAGGTCCGGCGGCGGGCCAGCGCCTGCGCGCGCGGCTGGGCGGCGAGGTCTATTACGACTGGGGCGGCGGGCTGATCTGGTTCGCGCTCGACGCCCGCGAAGACGCGGGCGCGGAAGCCGTTCGCGCCGTCATCAAGGACTGCGGCGGCCACGCGACCCTGGTCCGCGCCGCCGCCGACGTGCGCCAGGCCGCCCCGGTGTTCCAGCCGCAGCCGGGCCCGCTCGCGGACCTGTCCCGCCGCGTGAAGGAGGCCTTCGATCCCGAGGGCATCCTCAATCCCGGCCGCATGTATAAGGGCGTGTGATGCAAACCACCTTCACCCTGGCGCAATTGGCCGACCCGCATATCCAGCAGGCCAACGACATCCTGCGCAAATGCGTGCATTGCGGGTTCTGCACGGCGACCTGTCCGACCTATGTCCTGCTCGGCGACGAGTTGGACAGCCCGCGCGGGCGCATCTATCTGATCAAGGGGCTGCTCGAGGAAGGGGCCAAGCCGACTGAACAGCACGTCACCCACATCGACCGCTGCCTGACCTGCCTGTCGTGCATGACGACCTGCCCGGCCAGCGTCGATTACATGCATCTGGTCGACGACGCGCGGGCCAAGATCGAACGCGAGTACAAACGCCCCCTGATGGACCGCCTGCTGCGCGGCCTGCTGCCGCTGGTCCTGCCCTATCCCGACCGCTTCCGCCTGATGCTGTTGGGCGCCTGGCTGGCGCGGCCTCTGGCGCGGGTGATGCCGGGGCGGCTCGGCGCCATGTTGGGCCTGACGCCCAAGCGCATCCATGCGCCGACGGACATGGACCGGCCTCAGGTGTTCAAGGCCGAAGGCGTGATGAAAAAGCGCGTGGCGCTGATGACCGGCTGCGCGCAGAAGGTTCTGAACCCGGCCATCAACGAGGCCACCGTGCGGCTTCTGACCCGCCACGGCTGCGATGTCGTGGTCGCCGACGGGCAGGGCTGCTGCGGCGCCCTGGTCCACCACATGGGCAAGGAAG
>Ga0209346_1001647_pt1 | contig 11367 bp, 10 predicted proteins | sample AutmiccommunBRH9_FD_187381 | JGI IMG/M metagenome (GOLD analysis project Ga0209346, IMG submission 187381) | Deep subsurface microbial communities from Mt. Terri, Switzerland - Autotrophic microbial communities BRH/9 (SPAdes) (version 2) | ecosystem: Environmental > Aquatic > Deep subsurface >...
GAGATGGCGCGGCTCGACGACCTGATCGAATTTGCCCAGCATCACCGGATGAAGATCGGCACGATCCGCGACCTGATCGCCTATCGCCTGCGCCACGACCATCTCACCGAGCGGCGCGAGGAAGCGCGTTTCACCAGTCGCTGGGGCGGCGAGTGGAACGCGATCACCTTCTACAACACGGCGACCGAGAGCGAGCAGATCGTGCTGCAGAAAGGCCATGTCGACCCCGACCGGCCGACGCTGGTACGGATGCACGCGACCGCAATCTTCCCCGACCTGTTCGGGCAGGAAACCGGCCGCGCCAACATGCTGCAGGAGTCGATGAAGATCATTGGCGAGGAAGGGGCTGGCATGATCGTGTTCATCAGCCCGCGCGTGCCCGACCTCTATTCACGGCAGGTCCGCAGCCTCGGGGGCGGCAAGCCGCCGCCGATGGACCAGCTGCGCGACTATGGAGTCGGTGCCCAGATTCTGAGCGAGCTCGGCGTGCACGACATGGAGCTGCTGACCAACACCAGCCACGACCTGGTCGGGCTCGACGCCTATGGCCTGCGGATCATCGGCCAGCGCCCGGTGCCGGCAGAGGATGGCACCGAAGCGAGCAGGGAACTGCAGACGGCATAGCAATTTCTGCCCCTCCTCTTTAGAGGAGGGGATCAAGGGGTGGTGGCGATGCGCAAGCATCGCTCGCGCAAGCGAACAACAATGGTGCCGCCCGAAATTGATGAAAAGGGACGACCTCTTCTTCGACGAGAGAAACCACCCCAACCCCTCCTTTGAAAAGCAGGGGCCAAGAAACTGAAAGAAAAGAAAATGGCAAAATTCCTGATCGTCGAAGCGCGCTTTTACGACCATCTCAACGACATGCTGATCGACGGGGCGACCGAGGCGCTGAAGACGGCGGGGCACGAGCATGAAGTGCTGACCGTTCCCGGCGCGCTGGAAATTCCCGCCGCCATCTCGCTGGCAATCGACAGCGATCTCTATGACGGCTTCGTCGCGATCGGCGTGGTGATCCGCGGGGAAACCTATCATTTCGAGATTGTCGCCGGCGAAAGCGCGCGCGGCATCATGGCGCTGACCATGGACGGCGCAGCGATCGGCAACGGCATCATCACCGTCGAGAATGAGGATCAAGCGCTGGCCCGCGCCGACAAGGCCCGCAAGAACAAGGGCGGCGAGGCGGCGCAGGCGGCGATCGCCATGTATGAACTGGGATTGAAATTCAGCAACTGACGGCAGCAGGAGACTTGTCCTGCCGCCGCCAGCGCGACCAGCTTACTGGGTAGGGGCCGGAGTTGTTGGAGCCGGAGCCTGGGCCCCTGCCAGTGCGGCCTCGAATTCGGCTTCGGTCATCGAGATTGCGACTGCGCCATCGGCCTGGGTCATGAAGGCATCAACCGGAAGCTTCACTTCCTGGCCCTCATGATCGACGGTGACATATTCCGCGTCGCTGGCCGCGATCGTGCCGATCACCGCACCGCCATTTACCGATTTCACTTCGGCGCCCGGTACCAGGCTGGCTACCAGTTGGGCCTTTGCGTCGGCCACCGCCTTTGCGACGGCCGCATCAAGATCAGCCTTGGTCAACATGATCGACAGACCGTTGTCGGCCTTCGCGAAGGCATCGGTTCCGAGCGCAGCCTTGTGCGTACCGGTATCCACTACCACCGCGCCATCGCTCACCGAATCAACCGTACCGACTTCCCCGCCATTGGGTCCGAACACCTTCATGCCCACCTGAACTTCCACCGCCGGTGCTGCATCTTGCGCAAGGGCCGGTGTTGCAGCGAGCAATGCCGCTCCGGTCATCAGGATCAAAAACTTCTTCATAAATACTCCTTAAAAATTACAAAATGGCCATTTGGATCCGAAAACTGGCTAAAAAGGCTGCGTTCGACTTGTTAAGGCGATTGAGGCGAACCGACGCACCGGCAGGACAGGCTGCTCTGCCGGTGCATCCGGCATGGCTTGGCGTGAATCACGCCGCTTGCTGTGTCCGCTTGTGCAGCCCTTCCCTGACCTCCTCGATGATCTTGGCGCTGAAGGCATCCAGATCGCCGGGATTGCGCGAGGTGATCAGGCCGGCGTCGACCACCACTTCGCTGTCTTCGAAGCGCGCGCCGGCGTTGATCAGGTCGGTCTTGATCGAATGATAGCCGGTCATCTTGCGACCCTGCACCAGGTCCGCCTCGATCAGCAGCCATGGCGCGTGACAGATGGCGGCAATGGGTTTGCCGGCGTCGAAAAAGGCTTTCACAAAGTCTATCGCCTTGTCCTCGACCCTCAGCAGGTCGGGGTTGATCTGGCCGCCCGGCAGCACCAGCGCGTCGAAATCGCTTTCGCTGGCCTGGTCCAGAGTCTGGTCCACGGTGATGCTTTCGCCCCAGTCCTTCTCATCCCAGCTCTTGATCGAACCCGATTCCAGCGACACGATCGTGACCTCTGCGCCTGCGTCGAGCAACTGTTTTCTTGGCTCGAAAAGCTCCGATTTTTCAAAACCATTGGTCGCGAGTATCGCAATTCTTGCATTTGAAATCTTGGTCATTTCTCTCTGCCTTTCTTTCGTTGGGGGGAATGATGACTACGCGCCGGGAGGGGGATTGGTTCCACCATTAGTGGCGGCCACCGGCCTTTTTTCTGCCCTGGCGCGGGATGCGACCGAAAGCGAAAAGGAACCAAATCACCGCCGGTGCGTAGATTTTACAGGAACCGCGCTCCGCCTGTTCGTCGAGCGCACCGCAAAGAAAGAAAAGGAAAATTCATGACTATCAAGACCGCTGAACTTCGGGAAATGAAGAGCGATATCAAAAAATCCGACCGTGCAAAAATGGCGGAAAAACTCGGTGAGGCTCTGGCCTCAACCTACGTGCTTTACCAGAAGACCCAGTCGGTTCACTGGAACGTGACCGGGCCGATGTTCGTCGGCGTCCACAAGCTGACCGAAGGCCAATATGAGGACCTGGCCGCCTCGATCGATGCCATTGCCGAGCGGATCCGCGCCTTGGGTGCGAAGACGCCGGTCGGCCTGTCCACCTATATCAACAACAGCGTAATCGACGACCAGGTCGAGTGGGGAGATGTGGAAGCGATGCTCAAGCAACTGTCCAGCGATTCGCTCGCGGTGGCCAACCAGATGCGGGACATCGTCAAACTCGCGGAAGAAGCCGACGATGTTTTCACCGCCGACCTGCTGACCGCCCGGATTGGCGCGCTGGAAGAATCCTCATGGATGCTGTCGGCGAATCTTTCATCCTTCAACTGAAGCAACAGGAATATTTATGAAAAGACAATTGGACAAAACCAGAGCCCGTCAGGGCTTTACAACACGCCACATGATTATTGTGCTCGCTGTGTCGACCGTGCTCGCGATCGTGGCGCTTGCGCTTGTGACGGGTTTTTTCTGATTCAGACGTTCCGGTTTGCCGGTGCGCCTGCCCGCTCCTGCCTAGCGCAGGAGCGGGTTTTTTTTGGATGGCGGGAAGCCGGGACGCTGGACGCATGATATGAACCGGCAGCGCCAGCAATGGTCCTGCCAGTCAGCAACCGTTGCCCAATAACGCCCCCATTATCGAAGGTTTGCAGGGCTTTTTCCGCGGTCGCTCGCTGCGGTCATCGCTCGACATATCACCCATCCCCCCCATTCCTTCGCCCATCAGCAAGCTGGTCGTCGAGCGGTAGCGGGCACGAGCGGTCCATTCCGGATTCCACACGCCTTTCTCCGGCTTGGGCGGATAGGCGAAATTCGCTTCCGGCCCGAAGACGGTGAGATTGCCCATCATGAACTGCGGTGCCGCGGCCTTGACCTCGGCCGGGATCGTGCAGCTGGTCTGGCTTGGCGGCATGACGGTCTTGTCGGCGATCAGCCGCTGGACCGTTGCCGGTGACAGCCAGTCCCAGAGGCCCGCACCAAAATCGCGGCTCATCGAGGAGGACCACCAGACCATGTCGCCCATTTTCTCGCCGGTCATCTTGCCGCCCATTGCCCAGGCATAATAGCCGGTGGCCGCCGGCACGCTGTTCCAGTTGAGGTTGGTCGCACCGCCCGGGCCGGACGACGAGTTGGCGTTGAGCGGACCCATGAAATCCTGGGTCAGGGTGAACTTCATTTCCGGCGTATAATTGCCCGCAACCCTGTGTTCTCCGACAACCGAAGCATTGCTGTCCGGCATTTTCCCCGATTTCTGGTTGGGCCAGTGACCATAGGTCTTGCTGTTGTCCATGGTTGGCCCGGTTTCGACCGGCACTCGGGTCGAGAACAGTCCCGGTGGCATCTGACCCGCCGCGACCCTGGCAAAATCGATCACCACGGGTTGACCCGGTCCGGCCTTGGCGCCGCAGCCCCAGAAAAGCAGCAGCCGGCCCTGCGGACGCTCGAATTGTTCCGGCATGCGATCCGAAGGCTCTGCCGTCGCTCTGGCCGGCGTCAGCAGGGGCAGGGATTTGCCAAGCTTCGATCCGGCATTGGGGAAGTGATCGGCACTGGGGGCTCCACCGGTGGGCGCAAGGCGCGAGCCCAGCCGCAGTTCGAGCATATGGTTCGGCTTGTTCTTGCCGCCGAACATCATCGACATCGCGCTGCCCAGCCCGCCGGTCATCCCGCCCAATCCGGTGACGGTGCCGATATCCATTTGATATTGGGCAGTCGGTGGATTGGCGCTTTGCGCCTGAGTGAGATTGCTGGAAACCAGCAACAAAGTGGCCAGCATGATGCTTTTGGCAGCGATATGATTCAATGCACATCTCCCTGAAAGGAACTTGCGACTCGAATTATCCTCAGGCCCTCTCTATTCCGATTTTCGATACCGGAATAGGTTTATATTGGGCAATCCACTGGTCTGGTGAAGGCGCTAGATTTGTTACCGGTTGGCTGATCCATCGCTTCCCATGGCTTTCATTTCCTGCCTGAGCGCACGGATTTCTTCCAGTATCTCGTTTCTCTGGGCAGCCTGTTCCTCGTCCGTTTCCTCGTGCATCGCATTGACGATGATCGCGATAAACAGGTTGAGCACGACAAAACTTGTCACCAGGACAAAGGGTACAAAAAAGCCCCATGCCCAGGGATAGACCTCCATGATCGGGCGAACGATGCCCATCGACCAGCTTTCCAGGGTCATGATCTGGAACAGCGAATAGAGCGAGGAGCCGATCGACCCGAACCATTCGGGAAAGGCATCGCCAAACAGCTTTGTCGCCATCACCGCTGCGATATAGAAGACCAGGCCGAGCAAGATGATCACCGTTCCCATCGAAGGGATCGCCGCAAACAGGCCCTGCACCACCTTGCGCATTTTCGGCATTGCCGAAACCAGCCTCAAGGCACGCAATATCCTGAGCGCGCGAAGAACCGAGAGGCTGCCGCCGGTCGGTAGCAGGGCGATCGCCACGATGGTAAAATCAAAAATATTCCAGCCATTCTTGAAAAAACCGAGCCGGTAGACGACCAGCTTGAGCAGGATTTCGACAATGAAGATGACGATGGCGATGCGGTCCAGCAGGCGCAACGTGCCGCCAAAGCGCGCCATGATGGCGGGCGATGTTTCCATGCCGATGACGATGGCATTGATGATGATCACGGCCAGAATCACGTTCTGGAAAAGCGTGGATTCCACCCATTTGCGAAGTCGTTCAACCACTGGTCGCCCTCATTTCCCGATAGACTGATTCGATCGGGCGTCCTGTGGCCGCTCGCTTGCCGACAATCAACACAAGCTTTGTATCGCCCGCGATAGAATATTGCCTCTGCTGCAGGACTCGTTCCGGCTGATTTTGTTTGCATGGGCCGGTCGTCCTCAGCCGGGAGACGAACGATAGTGCATTCATTTTTATGATCGCATAATCAGAAGCATGACTTTTGATTTGCATCATAAAGAACTGTTCGGGGCACTGGCGCTGGTCTTAACGTTTGTCGCTTTTATTCCCTATTTCCGATCGATCTGGCAGCAGAAAACCCGGCCGCATGTTTTTTCATGGCTGATCTGGGCCGCTGGCACGCTGATTATCTCTGTCGCCCAATGGACCGACGGAGCCGGCATCGGCGCATGGCCGATTGCGGTTTCCGGCCTGCTCACATTTGGTGTGGTGTTTCTGGCGCTGTCCAGATCGCCGGACCTGTCGATTGTGAAGCTGGACTGGCTGTTTCTTGCTCTTGCCCTGACCGCGCTGCCCTTGTGGTTTTTCACTTCCACTGCGCTATCGGCGGTGATTGTCCTCACGATCGTTGATCTATTGGGCTTCGGACCGTCGATTCGGAAAGCCTATGAAAGGCCCGACGAGGAAAATGCCACTTTCTTTGCCATCGCGGTTGTGCGCAACGGCTTCGTGATTGCCGCCCTGGAAAATTATTCATGGACCACGGTCCTTTTCCCCGCTGCGGTGGGCGCGGCGTGTATTTTGTTCGTGCTGTTGATATTGGCCCGCCGACACATCGCGAATCCTGCATGAGCCGCTGATTCCGGTATATTCTATCGAAATATCGCGCCTTGGCGCCAAGCCCGGGATTCCATGGGCTCGCAGGCACATGACGAGTCTGCTTGACCAAATCCCTCCCTTCACTATTTTAGAACAAACCATGAACAATAGCGATTCGGATTCGGCTGCATCTTTGCAACTCTCGCCGACCAACCCTTCTGCTGTGCCTAGGTCGGCCAGCCAAAAAGCAGCTGCGCTAAAAGCGCGGCTCGGCAAGATTCTGTCTGCCTCTGGCGTAAAGGCGGCGGAACAGGAAGATGGTCCCTCCCACTTCGGCTTTGGAGCGGACCGGATTGATGCTGCCCTGCGCGGCCATGCGGAAGCACCGGGTCTGCCCTGCGCCGCCCTGCACGAATTGCATGCGGCGGACAAGGGCGACCGGACCAGCGCGGCGGCAATGGCCTTGCTGCTCGCGCAGCGCTGCCGCGCGCCGGGTTCAGGCAACCGACCGATTTTGTGGGTCAGCGAAAGCGGCGAAGCTGGACGGCAGGGCCGGCTCTATCCCCCCGGCCTGGCGGAGCTCGGAATCGATCCGTCGACCATTGTCCATGTCGATGCACCGGACAGCATAGCGGCGCTGCGCGCGGCGGCCGATGGCGTCCGGTCCCCGGCGATAGCGGCGGTGATTGTCGAACTGTCGGGCAGGAAGCCCAGGGGGCTCGACCTGACCGCAACCAGGCGGCTGTCGCTGTCGGCCCAGAAATCCGGCGTGCTCGGCCTGCTGCTGCGCTCCGGCAGCGATGCGGACAATCCGCTGCCGACCGCTGCCTTCAGTCGCTGGCAAGTGGCGGCTGCGCCTTCCCTCGCGCTCGGTGGCAATGCCCCGGGCCAGAGCGCTTTCGATATCATCCTGCTGCGCCATCGCAGCGGTCTTTACGGGCTCAGCGCCCGACTGGAGTGGAACCGTGACGATCAACTCTTCCGCGAGCAGCAGAGCAGCGAGAGCACGCCGCAGTCTGGCGCTGTTCCTGCCGTGGCTGCCGTCCGAGCGGCTCATCCGGGAACGCGGGCCGCCTGACCATCCCTTTGCGCTGACCGCAAAAATCCGCGGCGCGATGGTGATCATGGCGGCGGACCGGCAGGCCGCGTCCCTCGGCCTGGGGCCGGGCATGAAGCTGGCCGATGCCCGGGCGCGGGTGCCGGACCTGCTGGCCTTTGACCATGATCCGCTGGCCGATGCAGAGCTGCTCTCCCGGCTGGCGGAAGCCTGCGAGCGCTACACGCCGATGGTCGCGGTCGAGCCCCCACATGCGCTGATCCTCGATATCACCGGCGCGGCGCATTTCCATGCCAGCGAGGAAGCGCTGGCACAGGATGCCGAGGACCGGCTCGACGCGGCCGGTCATGGCGCCTGCTGGGCCCTGGCCGGAACGCCCGATGCCGCGCTCGCGCTGGCCCGGCACGGGCTGAAGGAGGGTGCCGAGGCGCAGCTGCCGGTGACGGCGCTGGCCATGGACGCCAAGACCCACCAGTCGCTGGAACGGGCCGGGCTGTACAGGATCGGCGATCTGGCCGAGCGCCCGCGCGCCAATCTGGCGGCGCGCTTCGGGATGGAGCTGACACTCCGGCTCGACCGGATTCTCGGGCTGGAAGACCGGCCGATCGATCCGCTGCGCCGGGTCGGCAATATCGTCACCGAGCGCCGTTTTGCCGAACCCTTGACCCATATCGACGCCGCCCTCGCCTGCCTCTCGGACCTGTTCGCGGAAGCCGCCGATCGGCTCAACGAGCGCGGCCAGGGCGCGCGGATGATCCGCATGCTCCTGTTCCGCTGCGACGGCGATATCGCCCGGCTCGGCCTGGAAACCGGCGCGCCGACCCGCGATCCGGCGCTGTTCCAGCGGCTGCTGCGCGAACGGATCGAGGCGCTCAATGATCCGCTCAACCCCGGCTTCGGTTATGACCTGATCCGGCTGAGCATCGTCGCGGCGGAGGGGCTGGCGCCGCAGCAATTGCGGCTCGAGGGCGGCGAGGACCGGCAGAGCGATACCCTCGCTCTGCTCGGCCGGCTCAGCACGAGGCTGGGCCGCGAGCGGGTGCAGACATTTGTTCCCGCCGACAGCCATATCCCCGAACAGGGTCTGCTCGCGCTGCCCGCGCTCGACGCTCCCTCACCGGTGCCCTGGCAGAAAGCGCCTTCCGGCGAACCGCCGATGCGGCCCCTGCATATGTTCGACCCGCCGCAGCGGGTGCAGGTGATCGCCGAGGTTCCCGACGGCCCACCGCACCGCTTCACCTGGCGGCGCAAGACCCATCAGGTGATCCGCTACGAAGGACCGGAGCGGATCGCGTCGGAATGGTGGCAGCGCAAGGGCGGGCAGCAACCCGGCAACGGCGGCCTGACCCGCGACTATTACCGCGTCGAGGACGCCCGCGGCCGGCGCTACTGGCTGTTCCGGCACGGGCTCTATGGCGAGGAGAAGGCCAATCCGGATTGGTATGTCCATGGGCTGTTTGCTTGAGAAGCCTTCTCCCCAAGGGGGAGAAGGATACGGCGCCTTGCTTGCGCAGCAAGCTAGGCAGAGTTGGATGAGGGGGTTCGCAGGGCCGGTAGAGCGGAGCACCCTCATCCAGCTACGACTAGGCAATGAATTGCCAAGTCTTCGCATCCTTCTCCCTCAAGGGAGAAGGGCATGAAATTCGCCGAACTCGCCGCATCCACCCATTACAGCTTCCTGCGCGGCGCCTCCTCGCCCGCTGACATGGTGATGCAGGCGATGGCGCTGGGCATGTCCGGGATCGGGATCGCCGACCGCAACAGCGTCGCCGGCGTCGTGCGGGCACATGCCGCCTTGCGCGGTGCGCGCGAGGAGGCAGAGGAAGAAGGTATCACGTTCCCCGACTTCAAGCTGATCGTCGGATCGCGGCTGGTCTTTGCCGACGAGACGCCGGAGACCATCGTCTATCCGCGCAACCGGCGCGGCTGGGGGCGGCTGACGCGATTGCTCTCGACCGGCAATCTGCGCGCCGAAAAGGGTGACTGCTTTCTCTACGAGGCGGATTTGCTGGAGTGGTGCAGTGAGGACTGGGCGCTGATCATCTTGGTCGAAGCTTCCGCTCAGCCCGCCGCTGCGAGCGCGGAGGATGTCATCAAGCAACTCAAATCCCTCACCCCCCATATCTGGATCGGCGCAACCATGCCACGCACCGGCCCGGACAAGCGCCATCTCGCCAGGCTGCACGAACTCTCGATAGCGACCGGCATTCCCCTGCTCGCTACCAACAACCCGCTCTATGCGACACCGGAACAGCGGCCGCTGCACGACATTCTGGCCTGCATTGCCGGGAAGACCACGATTGCCAAAGCGGGCCGCCTGCTCGCCGCCAATGCCGAGCGCTATCTCAAGCCCCCGGCAGAAATGGCGCGGCTGTTCCGGGATCATGTCGAGGCGATTGCGGAAACGCAGAAGCTGCTCGGCCTGATCGATTTCACGCTCGACGAGCTGCGCTATCATTATCCCGAAGAGCCGGTGCCCAAGGGCTGGACACCGCAGGACTGGCTGGAGCATCTGACCTGGTCCGCCGCCCATGCCCGGCACGGCGCGAGCCTTCCGGAACGGTTGCGCGCGAAGGTCGAGGAGGAATTACGGCTGATCGAGAAGATGGCCTATGCGCCCTATTTCCTCACCGTCCATGATATTGTCAAACATGCCCAGGATCAGGGCATACTCTGCCAGGGGCGCGGGTCGGCTGCGAACAGCGCGGTCTGCTATCTGCTGGGTATCACCTCGGCCGATCCGATGGAGCATGACCTCTTGTTCTCGCGCTTCATCTCGGAAGAGCGCCGCGAGCCACCGGATATTGACGTCGATTTCGAACATGAGCGGCGCGAGGAGGTGATCCAGTATATTTATGAGCGCTATGGCCGCCACCGCGCCGGCATTGCCGCAACCGTGGTCCACTATCGTTCGCGCAGCGCGATCCGCGAGGTCGGCAAGGCGCTCGGCCTGTCGGAGGATATCACCAGCCGCCTCTCCAGCACCGTCTGGGGCAGCCATGGCGGCAAGACCCCCGACCGGCGTTTTGCCGAGACCGGGCTTGATCCGGACAATCCCGAAATCCGCCGCCTCGGCGATCTGGTCCGGCAGATCCTGCAATTTCCCCGCCACCTGTCGCAGCATGTCGGCGGCTTCGTGCTGACCCAGGACCGGCTCGACGAGACCGTGCCGATCCACAATGCGGCGATGGACGACCGCACCTTCATCGAGTGGGACAAGAATGACATCGACACGCTCGGCCTGATGAAGGTCGACATCCTGGCGCTCGGCATGCTGACCTGCATCAGGAAAGCATTTGATATGCTCAACGCATTGGAAGGGCGTGTTGAGGAACCGTGCTCCGCACTCGATGCGGAGCCCGGCACCGAGGTCACCGCTCGCCTCCCAGAGTTCCGCATCAAGTGCGGAGCACAAGCGCCGCTCACCCTGCAGAATGTTCCCCACGAGGATCCGGCGACTTATGACATGCTCTGCAAGGGCGACAGCATCGGCGTGTTCCAGGTCGAGAGCCGCGCCCAGATCAACATGCTGCCGCGGCTGAAGCCGAGGGAATTCTACGATCTGGTGATCCAGGTGGCGATCGTCCGCCCCGGTCCGATCGAGGGCGACATGGTCCACCCCTATCTGCGCCGGCGCTGCGGCATGGAGAAGGTGACCCTGCCCTCGCCGAAGCCGCCGCATGATCCGGATGAACTGAAATCCGTGCTCGGGCGCACCTTCGGCGTGCCGCTGTTCCAGGAACAGGCGATGAAACTGGCGATCGTCGCCGCCGATTTCTCGCCCGCCGACGCCAACAAGCTGCGCCGGGCGATGGCGACCTTCCGCAATGTCGGCACGATCCACCATTTCCGCGAGAAGATGATCAGCGGCATGACCGCCAAGGGCTATGAAGCGGATT
>Ga0209346_1001648_pt1 | contig 11367 bp, 7 predicted proteins | sample AutmiccommunBRH9_FD_187381 | JGI IMG/M metagenome (GOLD analysis project Ga0209346, IMG submission 187381) | Deep subsurface microbial communities from Mt. Terri, Switzerland - Autotrophic microbial communities BRH/9 (SPAdes) (version 2) | ecosystem: Environmental > Aquatic > Deep subsurface >...
CCAGGCGGCATAGGCGTCGGCTTCATAAAGACTGATATGCTTCACGGGTGCGGACAGATCGAGATCGTGATTGCCCGCCAGGCCAAATTCCGCCCAATCCAGCTCTGTCGTTCGGTTCCAGTAGAGGGGGGCTTCAATTTGCTCGGCCTGGACCCATGCCCAGCCGTCAGAAAGCCAGTGACCGGGATCGCGATATCCGCCGCTTTCAACGAACGCCAGCCATTCGCCATTGGTCACGGGCCGGTTCGCCAGCGCATGGGGATGGAGCAGCACATCGTGGCGCGGGCCTTCACAATCAAAGGCAAATGCGCTGCCCTCATGTCCGATCTGCTGGATACCCGAGGCCCCTTCAATCCACTCCAAGGGGATAGCCGGAGGCGCTTTCTCGGGCGAAAAATCCGAATAGGCGGGCTTCAACGGATTGCGGGAAAAAAGATGGAGAATATCGGTCAGCAGCAATTCCTGATGCTGCTGCTCGTGATGGAGACCGAGCTCCGCCAGATCGAGCAGCGGCTCGGAAAATCCGGCCATCGCTTCCGCCATCGCCCCGTCGACATGCGCGCGATAGGCGAGAATGTCTGCCAGTGAGGGTCGGGTAAGCAGTCCCCGCTCCGGGCGTGCGTGGCGGTCGCCCTCCGCTTCGTAATAACTATTGAAGAGATAGGCATATTGATCGTCATACACAGCGAAGCCCGGGACATGGTCGCGCAACAGGAAAGTCTCGAAAAACCAGCTGGTATGCGCCAGATGCCATTTTGCAGGGGACGCGTCGTCCATCGATTGCACGGTCGCGTCGGCGTCACTCAAACCTTCGACAAGACCGACCGAATGGCACCTCACATCCCGGAAGCGCTTGAGCAGTTCGCTCGATCGGGAACCCGCGTCTACGTCAGCCATCGGCGGAAACGGGTGTTGTGGTTGGCTGGCGATCGGTCCTACTCCGGTGGAAGCTCCATCTCTTTGTAGAACATAGAGCGAACAATATTCAGGTCAACAACGTATGTCGGTGCCAGATGGTTGCAAACAGGCAAAATAAATCGTTGTCGCGAGCTAGCGGGACCCTCCCGGCACCCACAAGATATCGTCCTTGCCGCCGTTATTCAGCTTCCGGCCGAGCACGAACAGATAGTCCGAGAGACGATTGATATAAGCGAGGGCCTGAGGATTGAGCACCATCTTTTGGCCGGCGGCGACGCAGGTCCGTTCGGTCCGGCGGGCGATCGCGCGTACAAGATGGACGGCCGCAGCGGCTTTGGCGCCGCCTGGCAGAATGAAGCTGGTCAGCGGATCGAGAGCGGCGGTCGCCGCATCTATCCGGGCTTCCAGACGCTCGACCTGAGATGGCACGATCCGCAACACCATGTCGGAAGGCGCGAAATCGTCACCCGCTTCGGCTGGGGTCGCCAGATCCGCGCCGAGATCGAACAGGTCATTCTGGATGATTCGCAATTCCTGGACCAGCGCATCCTCGGCAATTTCGCAAATCGCCACGCCAAGCGCGCTGTTCAGTTCGTCGACATCGCCAATCGCGGCCATGCGCGAATCATTCTTCGCAATCCGCGATCCGTCGACCAGTCCGGTCGTGCCGTCATCGCCGGTCCTGGTGTAGATTTTGTTGAGCTTCACCATCGGAGCGGTGCCTTTATGTCTGGCCGCCTGCCAAGACGAGCAACAGGACAACCAGCACGATCGCGATCGCCTGATATTTGACCCGGGCAAACATCATTTCATTCTGTTTCTTGTGCGAGGCGGTAATGCCATCGGCATCGACCTCTCCGGGCTTCATGTTGGCGAAGGCTATCAGCCCGCGCACGAGGGCGTAAACGACGGCACCTGCCGCTGCGACGATCATCAATATCAAAATATAGCTCATAAATTCACCTTAAACCTACGAAAGCGAGATTCCAACCGGGAACATACCCTGTCGCAAATCTTCTACTAATATATGGCCGTTTCCCCCTCGTGATCGCAATACGGACAAAGAGGCAGAATCCCGGCTTTTGGCAAGTTTCTCGCCCTTTTCGTCGCGCAGCAGCGCGTGGTGGAAATAGACCGGAGTTGGCAAATCCAGCAGCGCCTGCAACAGACGGTGAATATGGGTAGACGCAAACAGGTCGTCGCCGCGCACCACATGCGTGATCCCGTCACGAGCATCGTCGATGGTCACGGCAAGATGATAGGCGACCGGCGCTTCCTTGGGCACAAGAACGACATCGCCTAGCTGTTCGGGCTGGCACAATTGCGCGCCATGCCGATCATCCGTCCATGCAAGCGGCCCGGTAAACTTCAACGCTTCGGCGACATTGAGTCGCCAGCTATGCGGCTCTATGGCCGCCCGTTTCGCGGCCTGATTCCGATCCAGATGGCGGCACGTCCCAGCGTAAATGGGGCCATCCGGTCCTTCCGGCACCGGACGTCTTTCATGTAACCGACGCAGGTCAGAGCGGCTGCAGAAGCAGGGATAGAGCAGGCCCAGCGCCTTCAGTCGGGCGGCCGATGCCGCATAGCTATCCAGCCGTTCGGACTGAAAAATGACGTCCCCGTCCCAGCCCAGTCCCAGCCAGCGCAGGTCTTCCAGTATAGCGGTGACAAATTCTGGCCGGCTGCGCCCTTGATCAATATCCTCGATCCGCAGCAGAAACCGACCGCCACGCGCGCGCGCAAAATCATGCGCCATCATCGCGGCATAAGCGTGACCCAAATGCAACAATCCGTTGGGGCTCGGGGCAAAACGCACTACGACATCTGGAATTAACTGGGCACTTGACGTCATGAGCCGGATATTGTTCTTTGTGTAACAATCATGTCATGTTCTTAGGCATAAAGAGCGGGCAGTAAAGGGCAAGGGAGACAGTGCACATGTATCACCCCGACTTGCTGAGGCATCCGGAAAGTTGCCCCTCGCTCGTCCTCAACGCCGACTATACCCCTTTGTCTTATTATCCGCTCAGCCTGTGGCCCTGGCAAACTGCAATAAAAGCGGTGTTTCTCGACCGGGTCGATATTGTCTCCAGCTACGAGCGCGAAGTGCACAGCCCCAATCTCGACATGAAAATCCCTTCGGTGATTGCGCTCAAGAAATATATCAAGCCGTCGGAATATCCGGCTTTCACTCGCTTCAACCTGTTCTTGCGCGACAAGTTCGAGTGCCAATATTGCGGGTCGCCGGACAATCTGACCTTTGACCATGTCATCCCGCGCCGCCAGAAGGGCCGCACGACGTGGGAAAATGTCGCCACCGCCTGCCTGCCCTGCAATCTGAAGAAGGGCGGACGGACGCCTCGGGAAGCGCATATGCAACTGGCCAAACAACCAATCAAACCGACCAGCTGGCATCTGCAGGAGCATGGCCGGGCCTTTCCGCCCAATTTTCTGCACGATACATGGCATGATTGGCTTTATTGGGATATTGAACTGGAAAGCTGAGGCGCGCCTCCGTCCGGTTTCGTCACCCTTCCCTCCTGCCGGCCGTTCAGGACGGCTCGTCATCGGGGATTCGATTTGGCGGCGAATTTGCGCTATGATTGCCCAACATTAAGTTGCGTATTCACTGAGTCCGACGAATTTACCCACCGGAGGTGTATATGATGAAATCACATTTGACCCTGGGGATAGCGTTGCTTGCACTGAGTGCTTACGGCTGCGGAACCGCTGAAGCTCAGGCGGGTTCCGTTGCGTCTGCCGACATGGCCGATACGGAGCTGGTCAAAATGGCGGGGGCGCCCCTCTTTGAGGGCATGGGTGCCTATAGCCGCAAAATCTCGACCGACTCGAGAGGTGCCAATCGCTATTTCAACCAGGGCATGGTGCTGGCGTTCGGCTTCAATCATGCCGAAAGCATCAGATCGTTTCGGGCGGCCCAGCGGCTCGACCCCACTTGCGCGATGTGCTTTTGGGGAGAGGCCTTGGCGACTGGTCCCAATATCAATGTGACGAGCAAGGGCAAAGCCGTGATGAGCGAGCCCGAACGCAAGTCCGCGTTCGCCGCCATCAGCCGCGCCTTGGCTCTCAAGGAAACGGCAACGCCGCTGGAACAGGCACTGATCGAGGCACAGGCCAGACGTTATAACGGTGATGCGACGACTGATCGCCTGCCGCTGGATCTCGCTTATGCCGAAGCCATGGGCAAAGTGGTTGCAGCCTATCCGGACGATGATGATGCGGCGGCAATCTATTCCGAGGCATTGATGAACACGATGCCGTGGGATTATTGGTCTGCTGACGGTACGGCCAAGCCAGACACCGAAAAAGTCATTACCGCGCTCGAGCGTATCATTGCCCGCAGTCCACAGCATCCGCTCGCGCTCCATCTCTATCTTCATGCCGTCGAGGCATCCGCTGATCCGGGACGAGCGGAAGATGAAGCGGATGCGCTCTCCAATCTCGTGCCCGGATCAGGACATCTTGTGCATATGCCTGCCCATATTTACTGGCGGGTCGGACGCTATGACGATGCTGCCAAAGCGAATATCCGGGCAGCGGCAGTCGATGAAGAATATATCGCCGCCTGCAACGCGCAGGGATTCTATCCCGCGCTTTATTATCCTCACAATATCCATTTCCTCTGGGCAGCAACCAGCATGGCGGGCCAAAGCCAGATGGCCCTCGAATCGGCACGCAAAGTCGCCGCAAATGTCCGGCTGGAGCAAATTGAACAATTCCCGACGGTAGAGTTCTTCAAGACAATCCCGCTGCTAACGCTTACCCAGTTTGGCAAATGGTCGGACATTTTGGCCGAACCGGCCCCGCCCCAAAATCTCGATTACTCAAACGCCATCTGGCGCTATGCGCGCGGCATCGCGATGGCGAATACCGGCGATTTCAAGGGTGCGCAGGCCGAGCGTGCAAAACTCGCGGCAGTGAAGGACTCGGTCCAGATACGCTTTCTGGACAGTGCCGATTACCCCGCCAGCGTCCTGCTCAATATTGCCGATGATCTGTTGCAGGGCGAAATGGCGCTCCGGTCGGCAGATCCTGATCTGGCTGTGAGCCATTTTGAACGCGCGGTAGAGAAGCAGGATGCCCTTCCCTATACGGAACCGCCCTTTTGGTATTATCCGACGAGGCAGTCGCTGGGACAGGCACTGCTTGAAGCGGGCCGGTCTGCCGAAGCGGAGGCCGTGTACCGGAAAGATCTGGAAGACTATCCGCATAATGGCTGGTCCATGTCGGGACTTGCCACAGCGCTGGAACGGCAAGGAAAAATGGATCAGGCCAAAGAGGCAAAGTCGCACTTCGAAATCATCTGGGACAAGGCAGATGTGCAAATTAACGGATCGCGCCTCTAGTTTGGCTTGACCCTTTTACTGTTGCCGTGCAGCAACCTTGCATGACCCAATCCCTCACCGTCCGCCAGAATCCCGACATCAAATATCTGGGTAAATTGCTTGGCGACGTCATTCGCTCCTACGGCGGGGAGGAGCTGTACCGGCGCACCGAATATATCCGGTCCACCAGCGTCGACCGTCATCGCGGCGTGGCCGATGGCGATGCGATTGACCCGGGTCTCGATGCGCTGACGCTCGATGAGACGCTTGCCTTTGTCCGCGGCTTCATGCTGTTTTCGCTGCTCGCCAATCTCGCCGAGGATCGCCAGGGAGTATCGGCCGAAAAAGGTGCGACCGTGGTTGAGGCGATCGAACTGCTCGCCAGCGAAGGGGTTGACCGGCAGGCAATATTGAACCTTCTCGACGAGGCGCTGATAGCGCCGGTCCTGACCGCCCATCCCACCGAAGTCCGTCGCAAGAGCATTATCGATCACCGGGCCCGGATCGCCGAACTGTTGCTGATGAAGGACGCCGGGGATACAGAAACACCGCAGGGCGACATGCTCGACGACGCAATCATGCGCCAGATCGCCTTGCTCTGGCAGACCCGTCCGCTGCGCCGCGAGCGGCTGTTCGTCACCGACGAAGTGCAGATTTCGCAAAGCTACATGAAGGACGTGTTCCTGCCGGTGCTGCCCCGGCTCTATGCGAAATGGGAACAGATACTGGGCGCACGCCTGCCCAGTTTCCTGAAGCTCAACAGCTGGATCGGCGGCGACCGCGATGGCAATCCCTTTGTCGATGCCCATGCCATGGAGGAGGCGCTGTCGCGCGCCGCCGAAACCGTCATCGGCTATTATCTGACCAGTGTGCATGCGTTGGGCGCCGAGCTTTCGATCTCGACCGAACTGGCGGAGGTGCCGGACAGCGTGCTTGCACTGGCGGAGGCCAGCGGCGACGATGCGCCGAGCCGCAAGGACGAACCCTATCGCCGCGCGCTGTCGGGAATCTATGCCCGGCTGGCAGCAACCCATCTCAAGCTTTGCGACCATGTGCCGGGCCGCGCCTCGCCGATTCCTGCCAGGCCCTATGATAATCCGCAGCAATTGCGCGAAGAACTGGTGATTCTTGCCCGCGGCCTCAAATCCGCCGGCAAGGGTGTCTTCGCCACCTCTGGGGCTCTGGGTCGGCTGATCCGTACGGTCGAATTGTTCGGCTTTCACCTTGCCACGCTCGACATGCGCCAGAATAGCCGCGTGCACGAGCGGGTGATTGCAGAACTGCTCGAACAGGCCGGCGTGGAACCGGACTATCTGGCGCTGGATGAGGCAGCGCGAGTCGAGCTGTTGCGCGCGGAACTCGCCAACAACCGCCCGCTGGTCAGCCCCTGGATCGCCTATGGCGAAGAAACGGCCAAGGAATTGTCGATCATCCGCGCCGCCGCCGAAGCGCATCGCAAATATGGCCCGGGGGTGATCACCAATTACAATATCAGCAACGGCGAAAGCGTATCCGACATACTGGAAGTCTATGTCCTGCTGATGGAGAGCGGTCTCTATCACGCTCCGGCTGAGGTTGGCACTCCGCCCATCTGCCCGATCATGGCGGTTCCGCTGTTCGAGACCGTCGCCGATCTGGAAAATGCGCCCGACGTCATGACCGACTTCTTCGTCCTTCCCGAAATGCACGCGCTGGCCAGGGCGCGCGGCCATCAGGAAGTGATGATCGGCTATTCGGACAGCAACAAGGACGGCGGCTATCTGACCTCGACCTGGAGCCTGTTCAAGGCGAGCGATGCGCTCACTCCGATTTTCGCGCAAGCGGGAATCAAGATGCAATTGTTCCACGGACGCGGCGGCGCCGTGGGGCGCGGTGGGGGCTCTGCCTTCGGCGCGATCAAGGCGCAGCCGAAGGGAACCGTCGCCGGCCGCATCCGCATCACCGAACAGGGCGAAGTGATCGCGGCAAAATATGGCACGGAAGATGGCGCGGAAGCCAATCTGGAAGCGATGACATCGGCGGTACTGATCAATTCGCTGGAGCCCGATCGGACCGACACCAGGGTGCAGCGGGATTTCGCCGTAGCGATGGACGAAATCTCGCAAGTCGCATTCAGCGAATATCGGGATCTGGTCTATGGCGATGATGCTTTTCGTACCTTTTTCCGGCAGATGACGCCGCTGACGGAAATTGCCAAGCTCAAGATCGGCTCGCGGCCAGCCAGTCGCACCAAGAGCGACAAGATTGAGGATCTGCGCGCAATTCCCTGGGTATTCAGCTGGGCTCAGGCCCGCGTGATGCTGCCCGGCTGGTATGGCGTCGGTCATGCGCTGGCGGCGTTCGAGGACAAGACCAAGCTGAAGGAGATGGCACAAAGCTGGCCGTTTTTTCAAGCAACACTGTCCAACATGGAAATGGTCCTCGCGAAGTCGGACATGGGCATTGCCGCCCGCTACGCGGGACTGGTCGAGGATCAGGAGATGGGACAGGCCTTCTTCACCCGTATCAGGTCCGGCTGGTACCAGACCCGCGACCTGTTGCTGGAGATTACGGATCAGCCCCACCTGCTGGCGAAAAGCCCGTCGCTGTTCAACAGCATTGAATTGCGCCTGCCCTATATCGAGCCACTCAATCATCTGCAGATTGAACTGATGAAACGACTGCGCGCTGGCGAAGAGGATCCGCGCATTGGCGAAGGCATTCAATTGTCGCTCAACGCCATTGCCACGGCATTGCGCAACAGCGGCTGATTTGGCGCCCTGACTACCCGCCGGATTGGATCTGGGCCAGCACCGATAATAGCTCCTTCCAAGCAATTTTGTCAGTCGTCTGCGATTGCCGACGCGCCTAGACCACTGGCAAAACAGGAGAGATACATGGTCGTCGAAACCAAACGCAGTTTTTGCCGCTTTTGCCACGCCAGCTGCGCGATGGTGGTGGAAGTGGAAGATGACAAGATCGTCTCCGTCCGCGGAGACAAGGAAGATCACCTGTTTCACGGCTACACCTGCATAAAGGGTCGCCAGCTTCCCGACATGCACAATCTTCCCGACCGGATGATCACCAGCAAGATTCGCCAGCCCGATGGCAGTTTCAGGGATATCGCGACTGCCGATGCGCTGAAACTCGCCGGCGAGCGGATGAAGAAAATGGTCGAGGAACACGGCCCCCACAGCGTTGCGGTCTATTGCGGCACCAACGCTTTCCAGAACAGCGCCGTATTGGGCACTTCCTATGCCTTCGCCCAGGGCATCGGTTCGCGCAACTGGTATACCAGCGTGACCGTCGACCAGCCGGCCAAGGTCTTCACCACCGCCCGCTATGGCATGTGGATGGGAGGCGGCAACGCCTTTACCGATTCCGATGTTGCGATGTTTGTCGGCAATAATCCGATCGTCTCCCACTATTCCGGCGGCATGCCGACATCCTCCCCGTCACGCGGTCTGCGCGATGCGCTGGACCGGGGCCTGAAATTGATCGTCGCCGACCCGCGGGTAAGCGAAATGGGCAAGCTCGCGCATGTCTACCTGCCGGTAAAACCGGGTGAAGACCCAGCCCTGCTCGCTGGAATGCTCAATGTGATTTTGGCGGAAAAACTCTACGACCAGAATTTCGTCGCGGCCCATGTTGATGGACTGGAAGAGCTGGAAGCGGCGGTCAAGCCGATGACGCCTGATGTGGCGGCAAAACGCGCTGGTGTCGACAAGGACGAGCTGATCAGGGCCGCGCGCATGTTTGCGGGCGCCAACAAGGGCCGGGTGGTAACCGGCACCGGCCCGGAAATGGCCGGCAATGGCACGCTCACCGAATATCTCGTGGCCTCGCTCAACATCCTCTGCGCCCGCTTCAATCAGGAAGGCGAGCGGGTTTCCGCGCCGATGGTGTTCAATCCCCTGAGCGGCTCTCCCAAAAAAGCACAGGTCGCTCCCAAAATGCCGACATTCGGCGAGGGTTTTGCCAAGTCCCGCATCCGCGGCCTGGGTCTGCTGGGCAAGGAAATGCCGTGCAATGTGCTGGCAGACGAGATCCTGACGCCGGGCGAAGGCCAGATCAAGGCGCTGATCTCGATCGGCGGCAATCCGGAAATTGCCTTCCCCGACCAGCAGAAGGTCCGCCGCGCGCTCGATGAATGCGAATTGTTCATCCAGGTCGATCCGTGGATGTCGGCCAGCGCAAAGCGGGCGGACATGATTCTGGCGCCCTCAATGTGTCTGGAGCGCGAAGACATCAACAATGTCTCCGACGCCTTCACCGAAGAGGCCTATGCCCATTATACCGAAGCGATGGTGCCGCCGCCCGGCGACACGATGGACGAATATGAAATGCTCTGGTGGCTCGCCAAGCATATGGGCATTGAAATGAACTTTCCCGGCGGCCCAGTGTCGATGGACGAGTGTCCCGACAAGGCAACCGTGCTCGACCTGATTTCCGAAGGCTCGCTGCTCAAGCCAAGCAAGGCAAAGGCGGATGCGGCGGCGCTGAAACGCAAGGGCGCGGCGATCACCTATGATGAACTCCATCCCGTGGTCGGTCCCGCCGATCCCAATGCAGAGGAAAAGTTCGATCTCAATGCGGGTGCGATGCCGTACCAGCTGACCGAATATGCGGCAAAGGACGCGACGACCGCGGGCTTCGATTTCCGCCTGATCTCGCGTCGGTCCAAGCACCGCTACAACAGCAATGGCCATACTTTCCCGAAACTGGTCGAAAAAATGCCAACCAATCCGGCCTTTTTTAACCCCGGTGATCTGGCTGCAGCCGGTATCGAAGATGGCGCGATCATCGAGATCACCTCGCCCACCGCCTCGATCTTCGGCCTGGCAAAGGCGGACGACAAGGTCCGCCCAGGTGTCATCTCGATGAGCCACGCCTTTGGCGACAGCGAGGCCGGCAAGGATGAGGTGATGAGCAAGGGCGGGTCAACCAACCGCCTGCTTACCGACGACAGCAATATCGATCCGATCACTGGACAGGCCCTGCAAAGCGCGATACCGGTCAGGGTTTCAGCCGCTTAAGGAACGTCGATGACAGACAATCTGGTTCACGGGTCCGCTCAGGACCGGTTTGCGCACGTGCGCGACATCATGGCCGCCAGCCTCGCCAGCGGTGCCGATGTTGGGGCCTCCTTTTGCGCGACCATTGACGGCGAGACCGTCATCGATATCTGGGGCGGCTGGGCCGACGAAGCGAAAACCCGACCTTGGGAGGCCGACACGATCGTCAATGTCTATTCGACCACCAAGACGATGACCGCTTTGACTGCCCTGTTGATCGCCGATCGCGGCGAGCTCGATTTTGACGCACCGGTGGCACGATATTGGCCGGAATTTGCACAGAATGGCAAGGACACCGTCACCGTGGCTCAATTGATGAGCCATTCCTCGGGTCTTCCCGGCTGGGAAACACCGATCACGCGCGAGGATCTCTACGACTGGGACAAGGCAACCTCGCTGCTCGCCGCGCAGGCACCCTGGTGGGAGCCGGGTACACAGGTCGGCTATCATGCGATCACTCAGGGCTATCTGGTTGGCGAAGTGGTCCGCCGGATCACCGGCAAGTCGCTGGGCACGGTGTTCCGCGAGGAAATTGCCGAGCCGCTGGATGCCGATTTTCATATCGGCCTGGATGGCGAACATGATCACCGGGTTGCCGATCTAATTCCGCCGAAGGCAGGCGCGGCACAAGCGGCGGCCAATGATATCCAGCGCAAGACCTTCACCAACCCGTCGATCAACCCGGGCGACACACGCACAAGGGAATGGCGCGGCGCGGAAATTCCGGCGGCCGGCGGCACCGGCAACGCCCGATCAGTCGCGGAAATCCACGTCTTGCTCGCCAATGGCGGCGTCGCCAAGGGCAAGCGCATCCTGTCAGAAGCCGGCTGCCGTAAGGCGCTTGAACTGCAGATCGAAGGCAATGATCTGGTGCTGATGGGCCTGCCGCTGCGATTCGGCCTCGGCTTTGGCCTGACCGGAGAGGTGGTCCAGCTGCCCAATGAAGACAGCATGTTCTGGGGCGGCTATGGCGGCTCGCAAATCCTGATCGATATGGAGAATCGCGCGACCTATTGTTACGTCATGAACAAGATGGGCGAGGGGCT
>Ga0209346_1001655_pt1 | contig 11286 bp, 10 predicted proteins | sample AutmiccommunBRH9_FD_187381 | JGI IMG/M metagenome (GOLD analysis project Ga0209346, IMG submission 187381) | Deep subsurface microbial communities from Mt. Terri, Switzerland - Autotrophic microbial communities BRH/9 (SPAdes) (version 2) | ecosystem: Environmental > Aquatic > Deep subsurface >...
AACACCGAGGTCAATTCCGCGACATATCCTGACAGTCCAGCCCCATTCTGAAATTTTTCGGCAATGAGAACGGTTTTGGTCATGCCGCTACCTCCTCTGCATGGGGCTGCTGCGCATGCATCCAGTCGGCCGCCTGCTGCGCCTTGCTGGCGGCGGTGAAGATGGCCTTGGGGTCGTCTTTCAGGACCTTGAGCCACGAGGCAATATAGGCGGCATGATCGGGGCGCGGATGGTGGGCGATCCCGAGGTCTGCCAGGACCAGCCCGCTGAGAATTTCCACGCAGCATTCTTCGGCGGCATAGGCGGCCGAACCAAAGCGACCGGAAAGGTCGCGGTCGAGCCTGTGCTTTGCGCCACTGGCGTGACCATTCTCGTGTAGCCAGACACCGTAGAACGACGCGGCATCGCGAAACGAAGTGAACGGCGGCATGAACACGGTGTCGGCCGACGGGCGATAATAGGCTTCCGATCCACCGAACTCAGTCTTGACGCCCAGGTTTGTGATGAACGCTTCCGCATGGGCAAGGCGTTCAGCCTCGGGCAGCACAGGGGTCGCCGGGCGCTCGTACCCGTCCACTTGAGCGATGTTGAAGACAGAAAATGCGCGGGCGAACATCCGTCGATGCCCGTCATCATCGTCTTCGTCGTCGGCCTGCTGGGAAACCTTGATCTCCCTCCACAAGATGACCGTGGTGGAGCGTTCTCCTTTACGCACCTGCGCGCCGGCATCCTGCCATTGCTTGTACGTTCCCCAGATACCGTCGCCATATCCGGCGGCAAAGCCCGTGGCCCAGAGCGCCAAAGTGTTTATGCCGCGATAGCGCTTGCCGGATGAAACGTTGGTCGGACGCGCGATGCTGCTCCCGTCGTGGAACCAGGGCGCACGCCAGTCGCCGGTGCCTGCCTCGATGGCGGCGATGATCTCGGTGGTGATACGGTTATAAACATCGGCGCGCCCGGCCGATGAGGAAGAGCGGGACATGACAGGTCTCCAGGACGGGCGGAGCAGGCCTCTCCCGCTCTCCTCATCCCGTCACTCACCCCGATCCCAAGCTCCCTCTCCCTTTACCGCCGCCCGAACGGGCGGCGTCGCGCCCTCGGGCGCGATCCGGGCCAGCACACCCTCGATCCGGTCAACCTCCTGCTGGAGCGCGGCCCGCTGCAATCCGGGCAGCCGCTTCTCGCGCAGCAACATGCGTGCCTCATCAGCACTTCGCTCCCAGACGGGCCTGTGATGTTCCGCGATGCAGGCGTTCGGGCAGCGGGTCGGTTCACAAAGCGCTGTCAGCGGGCGGCCTGCCGCGGCATCCGTCACGCGCTTGAGGCACAGGGCGGTTGCCGGATCGAAGAAGCAATCGGCAAGCGGTCCGACATGCAGGGTGCGGGCCAGACTGGCGAGCATGATGCGCAGACGGGACCGGTCCGCGATCATCGGCGGCAATGGCCCGAGCTCGGTGGCTGTCTCGTCGAGGGTACGCGCGACACGAGGACCGGCCGGCCCGCCAAGGTCAGCCCCGCCGCGCCGCCTGTCGAAATACTCGAGCAGATCGTCGATCTGACCGAGCCGGCGCTGCGCCTCGACCTCGGCGCGGAAACCCGAGGCGCTGCTACCCGCGTAGCCTTCGAACGCGGCGACGGATGCATGCTTGTACTGGATCATGCCGGCCACCGTTCCGAAGGGACGGTTGGCAATGTGCCATGCGATCGTGCGACGAAACTGGCGGGTCGTGATCCGCCAGGGCTTACCGTCCGGCCCGGGCGGTATGGCGGGCGCCTCTTCCGTCCCGAACAGCCTGTTCAGGTGGTCACGATAGGCGTTTATCTGGCGCACGATCTCGGCGGAGACGTGCGGTTTGCTCCTTCGCGTCACTGACAGCACGGGCCAGAGCGTATCGAGACCATGGGCAACAGCCGCGCGCCGGGTCAACTGTTCGAGCACCCCGATCGCATGGGCGACGGGCTCGATGGTCACCCACTCCGCCGACGCTCCCCGGGCCCCCTTTCCCTTGTACGCAGTGGAACGGACGCGGTGTCGTGACACGGTGCCGTCCTCGCTGCGCGCAAGCGTCAGGCATCCCCGGCGCATCGCCTGCACCTCGCAATCGCGCATACCGGTCAGATAGGCGCAGACCACGTAGGCCGCTGCCTGCAGCATGCGCTCTTCCAGGACGAGGGATTTGGCATCAAAGCGGTGCCGCCATGGCCGGCCGAGATCGGCATCGACCGAGATCGGCGTATCCATGCCGCCGGGTTCGATCCCGATATCCGCGATGGCGGCAGCGATGAGATCGGACGCGCCGCCGGCGAGAGCGAGATGCATCGCCGGCTCCCTGGCGGCATCGACGCCGACGTGTAGATGCAGAAGCTGCACGTTGACGACGGGCAGAAGCTCCCCGCTTACCGGATCGACGGATGCGGAACCGTTGGGTGGGCTTGCCCAGACCGGCACGCCCCGGCCCTGCCGCGCGCGGGACCGGAAATAGCGCGCCAGTCGCTGCCGTTGCCGGCGGCGGCGCTCCGCATGCGGCAATCCCTGTTCCGCAACGGAGAGCCGGTCGCGGCGCGCTTCGAGCCGGGAAAGCTCACGCCGGGCGGCGAGAATGTCCCCTGCGAATACCGTGATGTAGCGCAGCGACCATGCCAGAAGCGGCGCAATGATCGGCTCGGGGATGCGCGGGGTCCGGTTCTCGGGAACATGACGATAGCCCGCGACGCGTGCGGGTGGCCGCCCGTCCCACGGTTCGAACGACAAGCCGCCGCCGGGAAGGTGCTCGCGGTAGAGATAGAAGTCGATGACGACCTCGAGAAGCTGCCCGACAATGACGGGCCGCCTTGCCGGGTCGTCTCGGAGATGCCGTGCATAGGCGTCGATCAGCGGAGGATCAATGCGGGCAAGGTCCAGCGCGCCCAATCGTTCGCGGACGAAGGCGAAGAAGCGCCGCGCCCGGTTGAACGCCTGCCGCACACAGCTGGGCGGCAGCTTCGGACGATGGCCGGGAAGGTCGACATTGAGACGCGCATAGAGATAGGCGCGCATCATTGCCTGCACATCGGCATCTTCCAGCACGTCGAAATGCACGGTGACGTGGCAGCGCCGGGCGTTCTCGCGGAAGACGGCCGGACCCAGATCCCAGCTTGGATCGCCGACGCGCGACAGGTCCTCGCGGGCATGGCCCGGCTTGAGCGGCGCGCACGCCAGCACGGGCCGATCGTCGAACGCGTGCGCGCGGGCAAGGGCGGGCGCGGTCATGCGCGCGCCTCGGGAGGCAGATAGAGGCGCTCCTCCACGGCGCGTAACCGCGCTTCGGCGACAACGGCATCGGAAAACGCGGGCAAGATCTGATGGACGATCCGGGCATGAACCTGCCCGAACTTGACCATCCAGTCGGGACCGGGAAGCCCCTGCCGCTGGTCTTCGACGAAGGACAGGAAGGCCATGATCGCGGGGAGCTTGCGGGCGGTGATGACGGCGTTGGGGCAATGGAGGCATCCCCAGAACGGCTGCTGGCATGGCGAGCCGGCCTCGGCGAAGGGGCTGCTATGGAACCCCGCGCAGGCGGCGAGCCAGAGATCCTGCTCCCCATCGAGAATGGAACCGACCGCATCCGGCGGCATCAGCGGCCCGGCCTGTTCGGGCGCTTCGCGCAGCGTCTTCTCGGCTGCTGGCGGGAGGATGGTCGGCATCGCGGCGACGACAGCGTCGTGGAAGGCATCGGCGACGGTGGCCTCGTGCAGGGGCCGCAGCGATGGCAGATCGGCGTAGTGGCGCGCCGCGACCTCGGGCGTGTGGCCGACCGCGAAGCGGGCGATGTACCCCTCGGTTTTGGTGTACCACAGCGCCTTGTGGGTTTTGCGAAGCCGGGACAGCAGAAGATGGAGCGGCTTGCCGTCCTCATCGACAATCCGGTGCCGTGCCACCCAGGCGTCGAGGCGTTCGCGCGGATGACGGATGCCAGCATGGAGACCGCCGACGTTGTGGTATACCCAGAGACAATCGGTGGGCAGATGCTGACGGGCGACGGTCGTGATCTCGATCAGCCGGCGGAGAAGGCCACCCGGCGTGCCGAGGCCGCCGTCGCGCACGCGCATGCTCTTGTGCCCGGCGGCGCCGGCGCGTCGCTTCAGGTATCGCAGTTCGACGGTTCCGGCGGAGGGATTGGCCAGGCAATCGACCGTCAGCGCCTTCAGGCATTCCGGCTCGAGGCCGGTATCGAGAGCAAGCAGCACGAGCAATGGCGGCAGATCGGTGACGTGCAGATGATGCCGACGATGCAGGTCGTCGATCAGCGTGCTGATCGGCAAACCGCGCCGCAAGCGCATGAAATAGAGACGGCGCAGCTCGACGCTCTCGGTCCGAACGGCTCCATCGTGCGCGATGAGAGCTTCGACATCGGCCCGCGCTCCGGCAATGACCGGATCGCCCTCATCGGTCCGATCCTCGGCGCCGATCCGGCGGAATATCGCTTCCACGTCCGTACGGGCCGCGTCGCGCAGCGCGCGGGCGACGAAGGGGCTGTAGGCATCACGCGGGGTCGAGCGTCCCGCCGAGGTCGCCATTGTATAGCGCAACCGCTCATGGAGGCCGGGCGTGATACTGTCGGGCCGATCCGCCTCTATCGCACGCAGCGTATTGACGATCTTGCTGACCGTCACATGCCGGTAGATCGCCCCCATTCCCCCGCGTTCGAGTGCCGATGCGAAACGGTCGACATGGGCTGTGCGCATGTCTTCGGGCCCGTCCACTTCCCCCGCCTCATCGGAAAGCCAGGTGAAGAAACGGCGATAGGAGTTTACATACTGTTTGATGACGCTGGCCGCACCGATCGGGCCGCCGAGCGCGGCCGACCGGCGCAACGCGCTGGCAAAGGCGATAGCGAGCGGACGAGGATCGAGATTGGTCATGTCAACCAGGACGGTCCCGCCATGCCGCGCCTCGATGACGAACCTGAGGCCGAGCACCGGATCGGGCTTGGCTCGCTCCGGCGTGACGCGCGCGAAAGCAACGGGCCTGCCCTTGCGGGGACGCCCGCTCATGCGCCCTGCGGTCCCGGCAGCAGTGCCAGCAACTCCTCGACCGCCGAATCCACCGTATCGGCGCGGGTCGCGATATGGTCGAGATAGATATAGGTGGTGGCGAGACTCGCGTGGCCGAGCAGGCGTTGCACCTGCTGCAGCGGGTCGCCAAGGATCAGCCGGTAGCTCTCCATCGGCCCCGCCGGCAATGCGGCTTCGCGCAGACGCTCCTGGATCAGCAAAGCGAGCATATGGACCGCGAAGGTGTGGCGCAGCTGGTGCGGGCTGATCGACAACGAGAAACCATAGTCTCTACAGCGCTTGCAGGCGCGGGCGAAGATCACCTCCCAGGAATTGGGTCGAACGGGCTGTCCGACCTCGGTCAGCCATAGCGCCGCGGGCTCGCGCGGCGTTCCGTTCTCGTTGCACAGGATCAGACGGCATCGTTCCTCTGGCGTGCAGACATCGCGCATGCGGTCGAGACCGGCGTCGGTGATATGGATCGGCCGGTCAAAGCGCGCCGCGCCATCGCGCGCGACGAATTTGGCCGCGCCTGCCGCGCGCTCGACATCGATATAGGCCGCGATCTGACGAAGCAGCCGGCGTGGGACCAGAACACTTCGTCCGCGATCGCCCTTGGTGAGCGGCGGCGGCAGGCGCAGCCAGAGCTGCCGGTTCTCATCGCCGTCCGGAACGATGACCGAGAGATCACCGGCGAGCAGACCTGAGGCTTCTTCCAGTCGCAAACCTGTCGTGACGAGCAGATCGGCGAAGAGCGCATTGCGCAATCCGTTCCGATCACGTGCGCCGGGGCGTTCGCTGCCGTCAGGCGCGAGGCCGCGCAGACCGACCTCGCGGAAGATGCGGTAGTCGTCCATCGTGACGAACCGGACATCCGACCGCTTCGCAACACGTTCATAGGCGTCGTTGCGCGCGGCGATCATTCCGCGACGTCCACCCTGCGCCGGTCGCCACACGGCACGACGGTTGAACGGTGCCTCGGCGATCAGCCCTTGCCGCTCGCCCCAGCGATAGAGGCGATCAAGGCTGGCGACGGCCCTGTTCCAGCTTGCCGCCGTGATCCGCTGACCAGCATCGCCGCGCCGGCGCGCACGATGATAAGCCTCGACATCGTCGCGGGTCGCAGCCCATACGGTCTTGCCGCAGGCATCGAGAAAGCGAAGCCAGACTGTCACATCATAGGCCTGGGCGCGAAGCGAATGCCGTGATCGAATCCCCGATAGCGGCAGGTCGAGAAAGAAGCGATCCAGATCGGGGTCGTAGAGCGTGTCGCCGCGCAGGATCAACGGCACATGCGCGTCGAGACCCCCGGCCTCGCGACGCTCGCAAACAGAAATAATCGACACCAGCGCAAAACCCTCCCCATGCCCCCACCCGGTGCACGCTTCGGCCCGGCAGTTCTCAGGCTGGCCGCCGCCAGCTCTTTGGTAAGCGCGGCGGCCAGCCTGAAAACTGCCTACCGTCGACGCCTGTCACCCATCCTACGGCAAGGCGGCATGCGGTGCAGACTGTCAAGATAACGCGACGATCTCCTCACGCGCGTAGGAGGTATTGCCGAATTTCGAGAGACCGAAATCACGGTTCAGTCGATGGGGGGCTTTCGTGGCATGCGACAGTTCATGCGCCCAGACCCCGTAGAAATTGCGCGGGTCCTGGAACCGCGTGATGGATGGCATGTAAACCTTGTCCACGGGGGGCAGATAGTAGGCTTCCGTCCCCGTGAAGAGGGTCGTGATGTCGATGGCATCGAAAAACGCCTGCATGTGAGGGATGGGCTCGGACGGCGGATGCTCGGGCGCGGGCTCCGGGTCGGGGTAGAAACTGTCGGGCAGGCCATCGATCTGGCAGGCATTGAACACGCGGTAGGATTTCTGGAAGCGGAAGACGCGGGCCTCCTCGGAGCGATCATCGCCATCGCTGACGTCATCCTCGCCGTCGGCGCCTTTCCGGCTTTGACCGTAGTAAACGACGACAGAGGACTTCTCGCCCTTGCGGACCTTTGCGTCCAACGCATTGGCCTGTGGCAGCGTCATCCAGAAGGGCGAGCTGTGGCCCGCCATCACGGTGCGCATGGTCAGCAGGAAGTTGTTGACCCCCTGGTAGGGCTCACCGCCCACGCGCAGGGGGCGCGAGCTGCCCCCTGCCGTCCAGGGCTTGCGCCACGGCAGAACGCCGCGCTCGATGATACGGATGATTTCGTTGGTGATGACCTCGGAGGCATCGAATTTGGACGTGCGGGATCGGGCCATGGTTGGCGTCCTTTCGTGTGTTGGTGAGAAGATTGGGGGTCAGGTTGACTGACGGGGCCGCGGATCATTGGCGATCTTCGCGCCAAGCTCTTCGACCATGTCGATGTAGGTGGTCAGTGGAACGGACCTGCCGGGACTCGAAGGTTCAGGGTCGACCGATCCGGCCCGCGCCACCCGCGGCAGGTTCGCGAAGGCGATGACATCGGTGACGGGTCGGATATCGATGAAGGGCGTCCCTCGTGCGACCGCAAGAGCGGCCAACGGAAAGCGCTCGATCGGCGCGAGAGTCGAAACGGTGGTCCAACCAAGATGGATGAATGTCCCGCCCTCTGCGCAGATCACATGCGCATTCGGCAATAGCGCCGCCTGCTTCAGATAGCCGAGATCACGCAGGACGGTCTCGCTTTCGAGCCGCTTCGCCAGCCCCAGCTGACCGGTTCGGCGTAGTTCCTTGTGTCGCCACCACGAGGCAGCGGTCGCGCGCAACACGCGCAAGACACCTGTTTGCATTGGAATGCCCTTCATCAGGAACGGCAGACCGGAACCCGGCCCGGACCCATCTGAGGGACCCCAAAGGCCCTCATCCGTCAGTCACAAAACCCGAAGAACACTTTCTCTTTCACCGGGTCCGGACCCGGTCCTTGGCAAAACCATTGAGTCCCCACCACAGGACTCAATGCCGACATGTCTACCGAAGCCCTTGATCTGGAGCAGCAGAGCCAGTTGGTGTCGCGGTCTGTCAGATTGGGAGTGCCATGGTCAGTTCCAATAGTGAGTCTGAGTGTCAACCGAGGCGGTCGACAATCCGCGATATCACAGCGAAGGCATCAGCGGTCCCATTTGCCTCGCCCTTTTCGAAGTCCCCCTCGATCGTTCCCATCTGGTTCGTCACATGGGCGAGGCAGATGACGGCCCGATCTCGCGCTTGTGCGAAGGCGTAAAGCCCTGCCGCCTCCATTTCGACGGCGAGGATGCCGCGTGCCCGCGCCGCGGCGATGGCGGTTTCGGTCTCGCGGAACGGGGCATCGGTGGTCCAAGTCGCCCCGGTCAGCACGCGTGGGCCGTTCTCGAACGCATCGTTCAGGCGGGGGAGAAGCCGTTCAGGCGCGGCGCTCCAGTCCGAGGGCGGGAGGTAGTGATAGCTCGTGCCCTCATCGCGCAGCGCTCGGTCGATCAGAATGAAATATGGCGGCGCGCCTCGCGGAGCAGACTTTCGGGCGTGAAGGCCGATGGGGCGTCGTGATGTTTGTCGGCAAGGATGGGCGGCTTCTCAGGCAACGTCACTTCCTCGCCCCCGCCCAATGCGCCAATCGACGAACGTTCCTACACAAAGGAAGGCAAATCCCACCAGTTCGATTAGCCGCTCGTAGGAAATCATCATGGTAAAGGCGATCAGCAGAAACCCGATACCGGCCAGCAAGATCGGTGCAATGCGACGATGATTCCGCCAGCGGAAAAACAATGCGACAAACGCCAGAGCGGCAAAGAGCACGATTGCGATGGCCCAGGCGGCCTCACCATCGCCAACTGCTCGCAGCATCTGCAACAGTTGCGCCGGGCCGCTCTCGTCACCAGCCGCCGCGACGGCAAGGCGGTAATCTACCGGCTGACCGACGTGAAGACGCTTGCGCTGATGGACCTTCTGCGCATCGTTGCCGAGCGGAACCTCGCGCAGATCGAGCGCATCTTGCGGGGGCTTTCAAGCGGCGAAGATGCCCCTGAGCCGGTAAGCCGGGCGGACCTCGCAGCACGGATCGCCGAGGGTTCTGTGACTGTGCTCGACGTGCGACCGGCAGACGAATACGCTGCGGGGCACATTCCCGGCTCGCTGAACGCGACACTGGCGCAGCTGGAGCAGATCCTCCCCATCCTCACGCCGGACACGGAGATCGTCGCCTATTGCCGCGGCCCCTATTGCATCTATGCCCACCAGGCAGTGGCCGCCTTGCGCAAACACGGCTTCAACGCGCGCCGCCTCGAAGGCGGTCTGCCGGAATGGCGAGAAGATGGGCGACAGATCGCGCGCGTCGGCTGATCTCAGACCACTTCGTCCGCCTTCGATGTAACGTCCTCGACCCACGCCATCAGCGCGGCGGGATCCGACGGCAGTTGGATTGCCATCCCTTCCGCGAAACTCTCGAAGGCCGGTCGGTTGAGCGCGTTGAGGCCGACGAGAACGGGGATATCCATCGCGACCGCCTCGGCGATCACGCTGCGGAACCCCCGACCCTCGGACTCGTGTTTGCCGAACTTGTTCACGATCAAAAGGTCCGCGCCGGATGACAGGCCAGCTGCGACCAGTCCGACGGCCGTTTCAAGCGCGGCCGAGTCGAGGCGACACCCCCGCGCCTGCGGGCCAAGATCCTGACTGATGCGCAAGACGGCCCCATCGGGCAACACCCGCACATCCATGTCGCAGGGACCCGCATCGGCGCGCTCGCTGTTGATCTGGACGGTGCCGCAGCATCTGAGGCCCCGGGCAGCGAGATCTGCTGCCAGGCTTTCAAGCACCAGATCAGTATCGCCGCGTCCCGGCGCCATCGTGTAGGCAAGTTTCATATCCGGGCTCCTTCAGGATTGGCAGAAAGGTTGGAATTCGACCAGCGCACCGGCTGGCAGGCATTCGGCATCGGCGGGCAGAAACATCAGCCCGTCCGAGAGGGAAAGCAGACCGACACGCGCCGAATGGGTGGCATCCTCGAAACTGACGATCTCGCGGCCATGGGAGTCGAACCCGGCCAGCGTGGCGGGTCGGAGTTCGCAGCGCCCGGGCTTGCGGCGGATTGGGCTTGCGGTCACGACGTGCCGCCGGGTCGGCGCGCGGGTCCGCTCGCCGGTCAGGGCCCGGATGAGCGCCATTCCGAACACCTGCCAGGTGACAAAGGCAGACACCGGATTACCGGGCAGACCAAGCCAATAGGCTTTCCCGATACGCCCGACCGACACCGGCTTGCCCGGTTTGATCGCGACGCCGCTGAACAAGACCTCGCCCTCGAGTGCCATGAAGGCAGGCTTTACATGATCTTCTTCCCCGACCGAGATACCGCCCGTGGAGATGACAAGGTCGGCCTGCGCCGCCATGTCACCCAGTTGACGGGCAAGGTCTGCGCGGCTGTCTGCACCATGGGCCGAGGCGACGAGTTCGACGCCCGCAGCTGCAAGGCTTGCCGTCAGCATCGGTGTGTTGACGTCCCATATCTGGGCGCCCTCGCGCGCGCCCCCGGCGCGACGGACCTCGTCGCCGGTAACCAAGAGGGCCACGCGCAGCCTGCGCCGGACGCGAACGAGGCCTGCGCCGGCCGCGGCGCAGACGGCAATCTCTTTCGGGCCAAGCCTCCGGCCCTTGTCCAGAACGCTCGCACCCCTGGCCAGGTCGCTGCCCGCGCGACGGATGTTCAGACCCGGTTGAGGACGGCGGGACAGGTGAATGAAATCCCCGTCGCGCAGGACATCCTCCTGCATCACGACGGCGTCGGCTCCGCCCGGGATCGGCGCGCCCGTGAAGATCCGGGCCGCGACGCCCCCTGCGACCGATGCCGTCGTCTCCTGCCCTGCAGGTACGCGCGCTATCACCCGCAGGTCCCACGGACCGTGCCCCGTCAGGGCGGATGTTGCGATGGCATAGCCATCCATCGCCGCATTGTCGAAAGTCGGGGCCATGGACCGGGACCGGACCGGCAGGGCGAGAGTGCGGCCAAGGGCGCTGCCCGCCTGCACGGCCTCGGTTCGACTGACCGGCGATGCATGCGTCGCAATCCGGGCAAGGGCCTCGTCGATGCTGATCAGCGCATGGAGCATATCCTGACGGTCACAGCCGCAGCCCGGTGATGCGATGGCCTGATGAAGTGTCATTGTGCTGCCTCCATTGTCGAATGGGCGGTCTGAAAATGCCCCGGCCCGATGCTGCAATCGAGGTCGCGCAGGCGTCCGTCCTTGAGGCCATAGATCAGGCCATGCACGCGAACGACGGCGCCACGAGCCCAAGCCCGCTGCAAGATCGGCG
>Ga0209346_1001660_pt1 | contig 11222 bp, 6 predicted proteins | sample AutmiccommunBRH9_FD_187381 | JGI IMG/M metagenome (GOLD analysis project Ga0209346, IMG submission 187381) | Deep subsurface microbial communities from Mt. Terri, Switzerland - Autotrophic microbial communities BRH/9 (SPAdes) (version 2) | ecosystem: Environmental > Aquatic > Deep subsurface >...
CGACGCATGGGGGCGGCGCGTCATCATCAACCGCGTGACCGGCCTAAAAGGCGACGAAGCTGCGCAAACCGATCTGGACGAGCTTACCTACTTGCTGGAATCCGGCTCCGACCGCATCGGTATGCTCGACTTCCAGCGCTCGCCGACCGACTATGTACCGCGCCAGCGCAGGAACGCCACGCTTGCCGAACTCATGGAGTCCGCCGAGCGAGTCGAAAAAGGCGTGCAACTTACGCCCGACCTCGATCAGGCATTGCAACATGGCTCGTCGCTTGGCGGCGCACGGCCCAAGGCGCTGATCGACGACGGCGACAAGAAGTACATCGCCAAATTCTCGGCGACGAACGACCTCTACAATGTCGTGAAGGCCGAATTTGTAGCCATGCGCCTTGCAGAGCGCGTCGGTCTCTCCGTTGCACCGGTCAAGCTCACCCACGCGCTCGGAAAAGACGTATTGCTCATCGAACGTTTCGACCGCGCCGCCAATGGCGTAAGCTGGTTGCGTCGGGGCATCGTCTCGGCATTGACGCTGTTCGACCTTGATGAAACGGAAGCGCGCTATGCAAGCTATGAGGAACTGGCGACCATCATCCGCCACCGCTTCGATGATCCTGTGGAAACGCTTACCGAACTGTTTGCGCGCATCGTATTCAACATATTGTGCGGCAATACCGATGATCATGCGCGCAACCATGCCGCATTTTGGGATGGCAAATCGCTTCGGCTAACTCCCGCCTACGATCTATGCCCACAGGGCCGGACTGGCGGAGAGGCGACGCAAGCCATGCTTATCCTCGGCAACCGTCGCATGAGCCAATTGTCGCTATGCCTAGAAGCCGCACCGGTCTTTCTGCTTGATGATGTGCGCGCGCGCAGCGTCATCGTGCAACAGGTGGCGCGCATCAAAGCCCAATGGACAGCGGTCTGCGATGAAGCGCAGCTCGGCGAGGCCGAGCGCGCCTTTTTATGGCGTCGGCAATTTCTCAACCCCTTCGCATTTGAGGGTTTGCCCGACGACTTCGAAACCGGTGACAACGCCTGAGCTAGCTGGGGCCCGCTAAAACGCACTCGACTTTTATGACGGACTCAAATGCCTCTGTTTCGTTGCAGGAAATCTCGATTTCTATGTCGAAGCTAGGCGGAAAATCGCTCTGAACCAGCATAAAGACCGGTTGCAGCAGCTTCGAATAGCCGTGCTTAAGTGCCGACACACCGAAAGTCGCAGTCTGGGAGTCATCCTCTAAATCAGCCTCCCCATCGGGAGGTTGCGTGTTGATCTGAGGCATCATGTGTCTGTAAGCTGGAATTGGTATCGGCTCGCCATAGTTCACCATAGGGCGGTCACCTTCACCAGGCCGGGTTGGTGGTCTCGGTGCAGCCGGTTCAACCGGCATCTCGGACCACAACGATGCGCACTCGGGCAGAGTTATGTGGACATCGATCGCGTTTGCGGGCGCACTGCCGTCATTTGAGACTTCAAAATCCAAGCGAACCATGTGTCCGACGAAGCTTCGCCACAACGCATGCTTGACGACATACGCCTCATATTCTCGTAGAAAGTTCTCGCGCGCTTTCTCGTAACGTAAAATTGCTAGATCGGTAGGCGCTGAGAAAACTCGAATTCCCTTTTCCCAAGGGTCACGACTCTGCGCTGCCGGATCAAATACATATGCCGGATGCTGACGAAGTACGGTCTCCAGAGATACCGGCGCTCGTGCTTCCCGAACCGGAATCATGACGCTCTTCAATTCGCCATCATTGACCAATGCCGCGCTCAGTTCTGGTTGTCTCGATGAATGATCGGTTAGTTGCTGCCTAAGCTTATTGATCTCTTTATCACGGTCATCGGCTGCGGCTGGTAACTCAAACTCTTCTGGCAAACGAAGGCAGTTCAATGGCCGTGATCGTAGCTTGACCACAATCCCGCTGTCATTGGAAACTACATGCACGGGGCGTCCCAGTTGCTCGGCAAGTTCGATCCCGGCGGCAATCAATTCGTCGTCCGCGATATCGCTGCGTAGCTTATAAGCAGCAAAATCAATTCGAGCGTCATCCTCGATGAAATCCAGACTCACGCCCCTGCGCAACTCGACCGAGCCGCTTTGTACGGCCAAGTTCGCGAGCCAAGAGCTAAGGTCACGCGCACGCTTGCGTAGCTTCTCATTCTTGTGCTGCACCTTGTGCCGATCGAGCTCCCGTAAGACGACAGGCGCAAGCCAGACAGTGCAGGATTTCGAACCAGCAACAGACAACCAGTCGATTTGGTCCAATCGCTGGAAGTGCATTAATACATTCGTATCAATCAGTAGGTCTGCGAAAACTTCCTTGGGCATTCTTTCGCAAATACGCTGAGCGCTTCAAATATCAAAGCACAAGGTGGCAAATTACGGTTCGGAACATGCGCCGCCGACTATCCATCATCCGCTGGAATTGGCAGCTTCTTAACTGACCTAATTTACATGGCTTCATCTTGCCCACCTTCGAGCAGCGGGACTTCGAGTGCAGGAATCTCCTGCATTGCCCGTCCGGCAATGCCCTGTAAATCGCCATACATGCCGACCGTTGTATCAACCACGCCTTGAATCTGAGCTTGGCGCTTGGCCCAAAGGCGCATCGTGGCCTTCCGTTCACGATTAAGATCATCCTGCATTTCGGTGAATCGCTCGACTATCGCTTCAATGCGGTGCCGGAAATTTGATCCCGTCAGGTAGTTATAGACTAGCTCCATTTTCGTTTCCTGCCCTTCGCGGGCGACGCGCGTCGCTGCAACCTCAATCAATGATTGACGTAAAGCCACCGCAATCGGAATCACATAGCGAGGATGTGCGACCCAGACACCATCTATATGGTCGAACGATTCAACGCCCTTGGGCAGTGCGTCAGATACCAGAATCGACAGCTCGGCTTTTGCCGCGCGTTGGTCACTTCGCAGCTTCACCAACCAGCCGTCGCTCCAATTTTTCGTTCGCTTAGTTTCCCACAGAATTGAACCGCACATCTGGCCTACTGGTCCGACAATGCGATGCAGCAAGTCGCCCCCGAACTCACCTTTGGCAACGGGTTCTTGAACATCCATCGGGAACCGCGATGCCAGCATACTTTCAAGCTGCAACTCCAAAACTTCACCTTGAAGCTGCTGAGAGCCTTGCTCGGCCTTCCGACGCAATTCCTCAATTTGGCGCTGCATAGAGGAAATTTGCTCTTCCTTTTCTGAAACTTTGAGTCGGAGCGATTCCTCGGCTTCCGTTTTCGCTTTTGCGCGAACATCCTCCAACGAAGCCGTCACACGCTGTTCGACGGTGATTTCAAGTTCTCGCTTTGCATCGTCCAATTCACGCTGCTTACGTAAAAGCTCTGCCTGCTCCCGCTGAGCTGCAACCAGCTTTTGCTCACGGGCAGCCGCTACTTCTTGAAGAGCTTCAATCTCTTTATTTTTTGCTTCCAGATCATCGCCGAGCAGTGCCTTTGCCTTTTTCGCCTCATCCTCAGCGATTTGTTTCCGCGCTTCATTGAGTTTGGAGGTTACCTGATCCTCGATGGTGGCCTTGGCGGTAGCCACTTCCTCTTGTTGTCGCCGGACTTCAGCTTCGCGCTTATCAATAGCGGCATCGCGTTCCGCGAGCTTGCCTTCAAACTCTCGTTTTGTGGCTTCGATTAGCGGGCCAGCCAGTGACTCGTTGAGTTTGATTTCGGTCCCACATTTTGGACAGCTAATCGTTGGGTCAGACATTATAGCTTCTCGTAGGCGAACGCGTTTTTGATGTTGGCAGAGAAATACTTCCCAATAGTCGATCCAAGTCCGTGTGCGCCGATCAGCCGCTCGTGTTCAATGTCAGGGACATTGAAATAACGATACACATCGCCACTCTTACGAAACTCCACTTCAAGAATTTCACTGTTCGAGTCATATCCTACCGACGCTAAGTTTGAGGAATCAACTGGTTGGCGTTCCATCATCATCTCCTTCAATTGTGAACTGGGCATTCTGGGCGCGCCAAGCAGCTACCGGGCGTGCATAATTTGAATCGGCACGTTCATTCGACCATGCTTTTGAAACACTCGGGTCTTCGCTGCTAGGTCGCCTGTTTTCCGGCGGCAAGGCAATGCGACATCTGATCGGTAAAAGCGCGGCTTCGCCGGTAATGATAGCTTCGCCCGTCCGCAAAATCGGCAAGCTATCGATGAGGCCGCTCAGGCTATCGGGCAAAGCGGCCTGCACCTTGCCGCGGTCGGCGGCATTTGAGAGCCGCAGCGAGACGAATGTTCCACACTGCGAGAGAATTGTTTCGTCAATTTCAGACGGGCGTTGGCTGACTATCATCGCCCCAACGCCAAATTTGCGACCTTCCTTGACGATACGCTGCACCATATCTTGCGCCAAGCTGTCGCTATCCCGCCCAAGGTAACGGTGGGCCTCTTCCATGACGACCAGCAGCGGTCGTTGACGGCCACCTTCGGGCGTATCGCGTCCCCAAACCAGAGCTTCATAAACGATATTTAGAATGCCGCCGATCAAGTGTTCTAAAACCGTGCTGGGAACGCCCGAGAGATCAAGAATTGTGATAGGCTTTTCGGAACCGAGCCAACGCTCAAGAAGCTCGGGCAAATCGGCTTCTGTTTGGCCATCTAGCGCCGGTTCCCATGCGCCGGGGTGAAGCATAAAATCAAACTGGCGATCCAACAAACGAGATTTCATTTGATCGAGCTGACGCTTGATCGAAAGCACATTCTGCCTGTTGATGTATGGCGCACTATTGGTCGAAGTTGCGGGTTGGTAGCGATTGGCTCGGAGGAGCGCTGGATCGCCAGCCTCAACCAAAGCAGGATCGGTTCTTGCATCGTCGAGGTATGTTCTGATTTCAGGATCAATCAAGTCAAACCAAAGTTGCTTAAGGCTAAACGGAAGAGGGCTGTCGGCAGTTAGGGCATTTGCATCGACGCCAGCAAAAACTTGCGTTTCGATCAGGTTCATCTTGTCGGCGATGATCCGGTCAAGAATGCTGGTGACCGCTTTGTCGTCAACCTTACCCATCAAAAATGTCAGAAGCTCGCTGACGCCGATTGCCCAGTAGGGTATGTGGAGTGGCTCTTGGCCTTCGCCGGGATTAACCCGGAACACCGTCGCAACATCGCGCAGGGCCGAAGCGTATTCGCCGTGGATGTCGAGCAACAAAATCCGCGAACTTGGGAATGTCGGAGGCGTGACACCATTACCGGCGATTGATGTCAGCAAGCTGGCAACGGTCGTTGATTTTCCCGAACCAGTAGAACCCAAAACAGCCGAGTGCCGCGTTACCAACTTATCGAGATCGACTCTTACCTCGATACTCTCAGCACCTGCCAAACGGCCGACAACAACCTGCCCCGTACCTTCATCGCCGTAGATGTTTGCTAAATCCTCATCGGTAACAAGATGCACCTCGTCGTTGATCGCTGGATATTGGCTAATGCCCCGCTCAAATGAAACGCCTACGCTTTCACCAACGAGTTGAACCGTCATCCAACGATCGCCGCGATTGGTGGCGTCTCGCAGTGTCTCGGGTGTCGCCGATGCCCCAACCTCAGCAATGACGCCGAAAAGATCGTGATAGCCTTGAGGAATACGAACGAAACTGCCCACTTGGCCAATGCGATACGATCGCCCACCAATGATAGCGATACCAGACGATAGGCCTTCAAATTGCCGGACACTTACATTTGCGCCAGACACAGCGCCAATATGCCCAAGCAGTGTCGGAGCAATCATGCCGCTGGTTCCGGTTCGACCAGAGTGACGGGATCAACCATCTTATGGGTTTGTAACGACCGCGACGAGGCGACGAACCTTGCCAGATGCTCTATTCTGCCCAGAGTAAATTCGCCGCCGCTTGAACCATCCCAATAGGACTGCCGGATCGGCCCCCAATTTTTTGCCGGTAATTCTGCAGGCAACTGCCAGTCGCCAGCAACGCCGTTCACTACCGCCTTGTCCCGCGCATAAACCGTAAAGTTGGATCGCCTACAGGCAATTTCTAGCGCCGCCGCCTCTTCCTCCAGCTTCTTGAACTGAAAGGCAAAAACGCTGGCTGACGGGTTGCTGGCAAGGGCCTCACCAATGCGGGCTGAAATATGCGAGTCAGCAAACGAAAATCCACTAGTTATCAGCAGTGTATCTGGTAGTTCAAGAAATGCGCGAAGGCGGTCGAACAGCGCAGCATAGGGCGCTTTTTGAGTCTGGTCGTATTTTAGATGTTCTGGAAAAACCAGGTGGGTTGCGGTGGTTTGACCCGTGCGGACAACCTCGCCTTTTTCATTCGCTGCCCATCCCAGCGAGCCATGCAACTTCCACAACCGCGTCCAACGCGCAGGTAGGTCGTTGCTTGATACCGATACAGGATCAAAAAATGGCTCCCGACCACCTGCAAAGCCGTCGAAATATGGGGATTGGTTGGATTCAAAAGCCTCTTCAAAAAGCTGGTCATAATTGGTTGTGAAGATTTCTACCGGATGATCTCGCGCAACACCTGTGATCCAGCTTGCAATGTCGTGATATGCAGTACGCTTCCCTTTGGGGAGACGGACGTTCACAATCTCTCCGATGTGCTTGCAAACTTCGTCACCGAAAGCCTTGAAGGCCGCACCATCCAAATCGTGAACTTTGGACACACCCAGCACTCCAGCAAATGAACGGATGCGCGACAGGATTGTCTCAATATCCTGTTTTTTCAGCTCTGCCTTTAGCGCAGTGATCTGCGCCTCATACTTCGGTTGCATGGCAGCTAGGACTTGAGTGGTCAGGCCTTCAACGGCAGGGATCAGTGGGTAGTTTCCATCCGCATCGGCCATACCGGCCGGGCCACCTGCACCAATCAACAGACCAATGCGTTTGCGCCCTTGAGCGATGATCGTGCGCAGCGCCTGCATGTGCTGGTCTGGATTATGGACGGTTACGTTCAATATTGCCCCCTCGTGTTCGCCACTGACTATAATTATATTTCACCGATCGATTTCATATTGGTATTCATCACCAACTTTCAAGTTGATAGCTGATAAAATCTTGCTGAACACCGAATTACGCGGCTGCATTATTTAGGACAGTTCGCACCGTTCGCGAATAACGAACGAGACCACTATTAGCCCGAAGAAACTGGAATCCCTTTCCGATTTATAGATTTGCGATGATCCCGGTGCTACACAGATTAGCCTTCGCCAATCCTCTCGCCAAGATGCTATCCGCCGTTCCACTGCACGTTGGTGAGATCGTCCTTTCGGATTGTGACTGCATCATTCCCGCCCGGAATGGATATCCACTCCATTGGCTGGGGCGAGCCCATCACGACCATGCCAGACACTGAAGGTATCTTCGCAAGCCCAAAGCGCTTTTGGAGATCGACGGCATGTTTTCTGACGTAAGCAACTCGGGTCAGGTGTTTCATCAAATTGTCCGGCTTGCCATTTGATTTCGGTTTCCCCTGATATTCCGACAGGCGGCGGGCTGTCTCGCCGAGCGTCCGGCACATCTTCAAATCCTTGGCCTCGATCACCCACACCCTTGTTCTGTCTGGAGAAAGCACCAGTACATCGACATCTCCGAGTCGCTTAACTTCGTCTGTCCCTTTGTGATTTAGGCACCACGTCAGCTTAGCGGAGGCATGAGCCTCAAGGCCAAGCGAGATCAGTGCGCGGGCAAGTTCGTCATTGAACGCCAACCCCGCCTCGTCGCCACGCCTACTTGCAAATTTCTGCATCTCTCGGCTCGACCAGAATTCATTTTGGAGACCGCCTGTGAGCGCCCCTCCCAAATTATGGAACAAGCTGCGCTCGACGACTCCGGGCGCCAGCATCAGCAATGGGTCGTTATCATCGTCAATCGCGACTATCGGACGACCAATAAGTGAGAAGCGGCGGTCAAACTTTGCGAGATCATAATCTCGGGCTGATACGCCAGCCGGAGTTGCAGCCCATCCCTTACGGCACGGTAGCGTGTAACGATCTATGAGCGGTGCAAGGTCTCGCAACTGCTCGTCTTGACCATTTACCGCCATTCGAAGTTCGGACCGTCGCATCGAGAAAACGCCAGATTTTACGGTTTCAGCGATGATCGAGAGCGCATTGGCAAACCCGAAATACAAATCATCTTCTACTCCAAATTCAGCTTCTATTGCCGCCGTAAGTGCTTCGCCGGGATCAGACATGCCGCCCGCGTCTATGCTTGTATTGCGCTGCCGCCCTGCCTTTATGTCGCGCTCGCCTTGATGACGAATTTCGGCCGCCTTTTGCAGGCTTGCCTCTTCGAATGACCGATCAAGCAGCACATCACCGGTCGGCGCAATTTTGATCGTGGCCTTGATCCAACCGCCCTCTATCGCCGGGATCGTGTCAGCGTTCTTGAATAACAATGCGGCATGGGCCTGGAGTTCGTCGAAATCAAAATATCCAATCGGCTTTCCGCCGGAAACCGGTGATTCGGCGACCGCGAGTTCCACCAGCATGGATGCGGCACGAATGACGGCATTGGCTTTCCCGCCTTGATTAAAACTAACGTCAAAATCTTCCTGCCGTCCGTGAATCGACTGCAATGCTAACGCGGTTTCTTGCCAGCCCCTTCCATCTCCCTGAGCGGCCTGAATAGCGGTAAGGCAGGCACCAACAAGGCTATGGCGATCATATTTTGCTACCTCGATCAGAAGTGATTGCAGCAGTCGATTGTGTTGATCATCGAGAAACGCACGGCATTCGGCCTTGCCTTCGATCAAATATCCATCTGATCTTGACTGGCTCATCCAGCCAAGCCCCGTCTTGACTAGTGCGGCAGCGGATTGGGGGATGGCGCGGAAACGTGGCACTAAGCCGAGTGCCTTGAGCATGTCTATGGGGCGCTCAGCCAGAAATGAATGCCGCCATCGCGCAAAGGGGCTGCCTATTTCCCTCACTGCGAAATCGACTAGATCAGAAGGAAAAATAGAGGCTCCGGCCGAACTTGCGACGCCCGACAAGAAATTTGCCGCCAGCACAGCTTCCGCGATATTCTCTTTGCGCTGCAAGCCTACATGCCATGCAGGGGCCGCAAAAAGCCCTATGCAGCCGCTGACATGATCCCAGCCAACGCTGACCGTTTCAAGGATTTCGGTGTCGGTCATGTCCTGAAGATCGCGATCTTTTTGGAAGCCGACAACGAAACGGATGAGAATGGGCTTATTCAGTTGGAGACCGTGCTGACGCAGAAAAGGATCGAGCAGCCGCCCCGCCCAAGCAAGCAGTGCGGACCATGTTTCGTGAGCATCAAATGCGTTAGGGTCGTCGCGGTCGGTCATGAGTTGAACCCAGACAACGCCACGATCACACTCTACCGCTGCCATCAGGATTCCTGACTTTGCCGCCGCCATTGATGCGAATACGGGCTGTCGCCCCGAAAAGTGGCTCTTGGTATCTAGTCGCATCACCAACAACGGGTTGCCGCTGGGTGTTGGCAGGCAGTGTCTACCCAGTGCTTCGACCGCTTCCCGCCGGGCTTCGAGCAGCAGATTGGTATCGAAATAGATTGTAGTGGGCGGTTGGGCGTCCAGGACATGCTCGGGAATGAACATCTTATTGGTGCTTCGCCACCATTCGAAAATGTTAAGGAGTCCGTTGGCGTTCTGGAAATGAAATCCTTGGGCTGCAACAAGCTCCCGCTGCTTGTCCATTCGCCAAATGTCTTCGATCTTTCCGTCTTCGCAGGCGCCAAGGAACATTGCGTCCTCGGGTTCCATGAAGATGATCTGCCACCGCGACATTGCGGCATTACGGGGCCAACTGAACGAATGGCCTGAACCCCAGCCGCTCAAGAATACAAAACTGACACCCGCAACAAAGTCGGGCTTGGCCTCTATTTCGGCTTGAGCGATGGCAATTGCATCACCTAAAGCGTTGCCGAAGGCGATGCTTCCGACGTCGCTATCGGCGCAAAAGGCATTTTTGGGCCAAGCTCCGAATCCGTCGATGGCCTGAATGGCATGGACATATCTGCCATCGCACAGTTGCTGGATATGCTCTCGGCAATATCCATCATGGCCAAACGCGCCGATTTGTCCGACCATTCGGGTGAAGCTGCCGGTTTCGATGATCTCAGAATGCACCATTAGCAGCTTGCGGCGCAGGGCATCACCTTGTCCGCCTGCAATCGCTATGTCGATCAAGTGGCCACGAATAGCCGTCGATAGATTCGTCGGCGCTACTACAGCGATCCCCGCTTCTGTTTGCACAAGGGGGCGGAACTCTAACTCGGAGTCGCCGAGCGCCTTTTCCAGCAAATCCGCAAATTCCTTTGCCGGAAGCAGGAATGGCGTTAAAATTTCCTTGGACACTCCTAACGCCGTCAACTCTTCCCAGCCGAACTCGACGCGCGCCTTCGCGTTTGTGAGCAACTCGACGCCGGTAAGCCGCATCGGTTCGCGTGGGTTGCTTACGCCCATTGCGTTTGCAGCAAGGTTTGAACGCTCGCAGATCAAATCCGAAATCCGCAGCAACGCATATGCACGCGCAATGGCAAATTGCTTCTGATCGTCGTCTGGCAGTCGCTCGAACGCGCGCAGGACTGACTCTGTGTGATGCGCAGCCTTTTCCCAAAGTCCCGTGAGGAGACGAAAATCGCCCTGGACCGTGGGAATCGCGGACACCATTACGTCCTCAAGTGGATCTTCAAGCCGATTTACGCGGCTCTTCTCAAGTAGATCATTGAGCAGGGTGCGAAGCTGTGGCGGATTGGGCAGTGTGTTTCCGGTCCCCGCTGCCAACGCCAATCGTGCAGCCCATTCAAGTCTGTAGTTTGCTTGATGATCTGGGAACGTCTGCAAGCCCGCTAACATCGAGGCCGTGCCAACAGCATCCAGCTTTCGGAAGAATGAATACAGTTTTGGCGTATTTGTGATCGCGCCCGATGGCGTATCGGGCGGAGCGTTCGCCGCAATGATCGCGTCAATATCCATATTATCGTTTTGCCAGATAACCTTGCGGATGTAAGTTCCTATTTTGTACCTTTCCACAAAAGCTGTGAATTTATCCGGGGAAAGCTTTCCCCTGCCGCCAAACCCGCTGCGCGGTTTCGCCGGACCCCTTCTGCGGGGACACCCCGCAACGCCCCGGAAAATGGGCGGGATTGTCTAAGGTCGCACTCTTTCCCGCGCTGCGCGCTCCTTGAGGGTGCGGAGTCTTTTGGCTGACCCGCTGGCGCTCTTGCCTCTCTCCTGGCCGGACGCCCGCTG
>Ga0209346_1001669_pt1 | contig 11135 bp, 9 predicted proteins | sample AutmiccommunBRH9_FD_187381 | JGI IMG/M metagenome (GOLD analysis project Ga0209346, IMG submission 187381) | Deep subsurface microbial communities from Mt. Terri, Switzerland - Autotrophic microbial communities BRH/9 (SPAdes) (version 2) | ecosystem: Environmental > Aquatic > Deep subsurface >...
CGGGGTCAACGCCTGGATCGGCGACACTTCCTGGCCGCGCACCGTCGAATTCCTTGCGCTGCGCCACACGCCCGAACCCTGGCGGCCCGCCGACAGCCTGGTCTGGGGCAAGCTGATGGCCCTGCGCCTGGCCGGCAACTGGCGGACGGAACGCCTGCGCCTCGACATGCTGGCCAGGCTGTCGCCGGAACAGGTGAATTTCCTCTGGCCGCCCTACCCCGGCGACGCGCCGACCGCCTTTCCGGGCATGCCCGGCGGCGACAGCGGCCTGGCCGCCTTTCCCGCCCTGGACTGGGACCCGCAGAGCGCGGGCGCGCCGGGCACGGCGTCCAACGCCTGGGCCCTGGCGGGCATGCGCACGCCGACCGGCAAGCCGTTCCTGGCCAACGACCCGCATCTGGAATTCCAGGCGCCGATCCTGTGGTATCTGGCCCGCCTGGAAACCCCCAAAGGGGTTCTTGCCGGGGCGACCGTGCCCGGCGTGCCGTTCCTGGTGATCGGCCACAACGGCCATGTCGCCTGGGGCTTCACGACCACGGGGGCGGATACGGAAGACCTGATTCTCGAAACGCCGGCCGGGCAACCCGGCACCTACCGCACGAATGCGGACGACGGCACCGCCGCATTCAGTGCCCGCGACGAAGTCATCAAGGTGCGGGACGGCGCGCCGGAAACCCTGAAGGTGCTGGAAACCCCCGACGGCCCCGTCATCACCGAAGCCGGCGGCCGCCCGGTGACCCTTTCCGCTCCCTACCTGGAAGCAGGCGACCGCACGCCGGAAGCACTCCTGGCGCTTAACGCGGCCAAGACCAAGGCCGATGTCGCGGCGGCCCTGCGCCGGTTCCACGCCCCCGTGCAGAACGTCCTGTATGCGACCCGGGCGGGCGAGATCGGCATGATCACGGCGGGGCGCCTCCCGAAACGTAAACGCGGCGGCGGCCAGGTGCCGCTGGTCCGTGCTCAGGGGCCCGTGGGACACGGCGGCTATCTCGACCCAGCGGTGATGCCGCGATATGCCGATCCGCCCGGCGGCGTGCTGCTGAACGCCAACAACAAGGTCACGCCCCCGGGATTTCCCTTCGCGATCGCCGCCGACTGGCCGCCGCCCTTCCGCGCCCGGCGGCTGGCCGACCTGTTGGCCGGCGACCGGCCCGACCCGATCGCCCCCCAGATGGACATTCATTCCGCCGGGGCCGAGGAACTGTTGGCCTTCGCCCTGGCGCAATTGGATGACGCCACCGCCCGCCGGTCCCTGGTCCGCGCGCTGGAGCGCTGGGACGGCGCCATGGACCGCCGCCAGCGCGCCCCCCTCGCCTTCATGTTCTTCGCGCTCAATCTGAAGCGGGCGATCTTCGCCGACGACCTGGGCGATTTGTTCGACCGCTGGCACGGTCTGCGCATCCAGGCCGTGGTCCGCGCCCTGACCGCCGGGCAGCCATGGTGCGACGACCGGGGGACGGCGGACAGGGGCGAAACCTGCGCCGACGCGGTTGTCCGCGCCCTGGACCATACGGGCCGCGACCTCATGGGCCTGGACCGGGAACTGGGCCGCACGGCGCTCTGGGGCGATGTGCATGTCGCCCGGTTCGAACATCCCGTGTTCCGGCACATTCCCCTGCTGCGCGATTGGACGGCGGTCGAGATCGCGACGGACGGCGGCAACGATACCCTCAACCGGGGCGCCATGTGGCTGGGGCGCAAGGACGCCCCCTTTGCCCACCGCCATGGTGCTGGATTGCGGGCCCTCATGGATTTAAGCGACCTGGACGGATCCCGCTTCGTCATCGCGACGGGGCAGTCGGGAAATCCGCTCAGCCCGCATTATCGCGATTTGGCCGAGGCCTGGCGGGACGGCCAAACCCTGACCCTTGAAATCATCCCGCCCGAGGCAGGCGACGTTCTGAAAATTCTGCCAAAAGATTGAGCAAGCGTGTAGAACGGCGGCTTCAGTTGCCGCAACGGAACCCATGCCATGACCGTGACCATCGATGCCATCCGTGACGCCGCCCGCCAATTGCAGGGCGAGATCATTCGCACCCCGGCCCTGCCGGTGCGCCGGCTGTCGCGGGCGACGGGCGCCGAGGTCTATCTGAAGCTGGAAAACCTGCAGGTCACGGGTTCGTTCAAGGTCCGTGGCGCCGGGATCAAGCTGGGCAGCCTGTCGGATGACGAGCGCGCGCGCGGCGTCGTCGCCGCCTCGGCCGGAAACCACGCCCAGGGCGTGGCCTATCACGCCGGGCGGCTCGGCATCGCGGCGACCATCTACATGCCCGAAGGCACCCCCTTCACCAAGGTCGGACGGACCGAGGACCTGGGCGCCAAGGTCGTCCTGGAAGGCGTCGATTTCAACGCCGCCCGGGATGCCGCCCTGGCCCATGCCGGGGAAACCGGCAAACTGTTCATCCCCCCCTTCGACGACCCCCACGTGATCGCCGGTCAGGGCACGGTGGCCCTGGAGTTTCTCGAAGACGTGCCGGATCTGGACATCCTGATCGTGCCGATCGGCGGCGGCGGCCTGATGGCCGGCTGCGCCATCGCGGCCCATGCCATCAATCCCGGGATCGAGATGATCGGCGCGCAGACGGCGCTTTACCCCTCCATGGCCCAGGCGCTGAAGGGCGAGCAGCCAACCGGCGCCGGCACCACCATCGCCGAAGGCATCGCCGTGAAGACGCCGGGCGAGATCACCCGGCCGATCATCGCCGACCACGTCAGGGACATCGCCGTTCTGAGCGAAGATCAGATCGAAGCCGCGGTCCTGGCCCTGGCCGAGGGTCAGCGCATCGTCGCCGAGGGCGCCGGGGCGGCCGGGGTCGCGGCCCTTCTGGCCGGCGACGGCAAGTACGCCGGGAAAAAGGTCGGCATCGTGATTTCCGGCGGCAACATCGATTCCCGCCTGCTGTCGAACGTGCTGCTGCGCGGCCTGGTGCGTGGCGGGCGCATGGTCAGCCTGCGCATCGGCATGAGCGACCGCCCGGGCATGCTGTCCGAGGTGGCCGGGCTGATCGGCGGTCTGGGCGGCAATATTCTGGAAGTCTATCACCAGCGCCTGTTCACCGACGGCCCGATCCGCGATACGGAACTGGACGTGGTGATCGAAACCATCGACGCGGAACATGCGCGTGCGATTGTCGCGGCCCTGTGCAATGCCGGGTTCCAGACCCGGGTCCTGTCGAACCGCAAAGACTAGGCCTAGAGGCTCTGCGCCTTACATCCTGAACACCAGTAACCGGGTGCGGCGGCCGTCGTCGACCTCGACGATCTCGTCCGGATCGACATCCGGCACGGCGAAGCTGTTGGAGATGAACAGGCTGCCCGGCTTCATTTCCCGCTTGGCCTTGGCGTACAGGCGGGCCATGGGCACCGGCGACAGGAAGCAATAGACGACATCGAAATTCCTTAAATCCGCCCGCCAAAGAGACAGAAAGCGGAGTCGCAGATTCGCCCGCGGCTGCGTGAATTTCCGCAGGCGGGTTGCGAGATAAACCAACGGGGCGGTCTCAAAACCTTCGAACGCGGCGTCGGGCCGTGCCTCGGCGAGATGCCAGAGCGTCCCGCCGAGCCCGCTGCCCAGATCGGCCATGCGGATGCCGGGGCGCTTCGGCAGCAGCTTTTCAACGGCGCGCCAAGTCTTGGCGTTGGACAGGTAGAGGGGGACCCCCTCGCCCACCGCGTTCCAATAGACGGCGAGCAGCACGACGAATACGGCGGGAAATACCCATCCCGGCGGCTGCAGGCCGAGCACGATCCAGAGCAGAACCGGAGCCGCCGCCTGAACCGGCAGCCACCAGCGGGCCAGCCCCATGGGAAGGGTCGCCACTGCTGCCGCCACGCCCCAGATGATGCAAAGCGTCGCCGGTGGCGCCGGCCAGCCGAGGTTGCGCAGAACCGCCATGGCGGCCACGGTCGCGATCCCGCCTATAAGCTGTGCCGCCACCGCGCGAACGATGGGGAAATTGAATAAAAATGGATACTTAGATTCGCTCACTTAACCCACGGTAGGAACTTTGAAAATAGACCAGGGGGGACTTGTCGCGGGCTATCTGCACGTCCGCCACTCGGCCGACCACGATCCTGTGGTCACCGCCGTCGTGGATCGCATGGGTATGGCAGGCAAGCGCCGCCACGACGCCGTCCAGGACCGGCGCACCGGTGGCACCCGCCTTAAATCCATGACCGTGCAGGTCGAAGGTCTGCGGCCCGGCGAAATCGTCGGACAGAGCGTGTTGGTCGGCGGCCAGGACATTGACCGTGAATCCGGCGCCGGATTCCAGGAACTGGGCGATGCAACCCGTGCGATTGTCGAGGCAGACCAGGATCAAGGGTGGGTTCAGGGACAATGAGCAGAAGGCGCTGACGGTCACGCCGACGGGCCCGCGCCCGTCACCGGGCGCCGTGACGACCGTGACGCCGGAGGCGAAGCAGGCCAGGGCGTTTCTGAATGCAATTTGATCAACCATGGTCGGCCGCCGAATCATTCCCCCAAGGACGCATGCATGTACATACGGATGACGTCATTGAATACGTTGCCCGGGGAAGGACTGGCAAGCCTTTACCAATTGCCAATGAATTTGACGTTCAATGAGGTCCTGGTTCTTTGAATTAATCCTTTTGGCTTATGGCGCTTCGGTACGAGAAATGCTTGTATTTTGGGATGATAGGACGATAGCTTTCCCCCCGTGCGCCAAAGACCGGAAAACGGCATCGGCGCGGGCCCGTGCTCTTGGAGACTGCTGAATGCTTTTTATCGTCGGCTCGTTGGTTGTGCTGGTGTCCGTGTTCGGTGCCTATGGCGTTCACGGCAGTTTCGGCGTGCTGTGGCAGCCGCTTGAATTCATCATCATTTTCGGCGGCGCCATTGGGGCGTTCATCACCGGTAACCCGAAGTCGGTGATCAAGGGCGTCATGGGGTCCTTCAAAACCCTGATGAAAGGCCCGACCTACAACCGCGAACACTACGAAGAACTTCTCGGCTGCCTCTATTCCGTGTTTCGCCTGGCAAAGACCAAGGGCGATCTGGCCCTTGAGGCGCACGTGGAAAAACCGGACGAAAGTACGTTGTTCGCCAACTTCCCCCTGTTTCACGGCGACCATCACGCCATCGAATTCCTGTGCGATTATCTGCGCCTGTTGACGCTGGGGGCCTCCAACCCGCACGAAATCGAATCGGTCATGGACGCGGAACTGGAAAAGCACCATGAGGAACTGCACGCCATCTCGGGTGCTTGGCAGAGCATGGCCGACGCGACCCCGGCGTTGGGCATCGTCGCCGCCGTGCTGGGCGTCATCGTGACCATGGGCTCGATCACCGAACCGCCGGAAGTTTTGGGCAATCTGATCGCGGCGGCCCTGGTCGGGACGTTCAGCGGGATTTTCTTCGCCTATGGCTTCATGGCCCCGATTGCGGCCTCCCTGACCAATACCTACAACTCCGACGCCGCCTACCTGAACTGCATCAAGATCGCGCTGGTCGGCCACATGCAGGGCTATGCTCCGCAGGTGTCGGTGGAATTCGCACGCAAGACCTTGGCGCATGGCTTGCGGCCGACCTTTGCCGAGGTCGAGGAAATGGTCACCAACCTGCCCGCGGCGTCGTGATAAGCACCCCTCCTGTCGCCGGTCGCAAGCCTCCCCGTGACCACGGCAGCACGAACGGCCGAAACGGGACGGACCCCATAGGAAGGGCCTGATGGCGGACGAAGCCGCAAAAAAACAACCGATCATCATCAAGAAGATCAAGAAGGGCGGACACGGCCATCACGGCGGCGCGTGGAAAATCGCCTATGCCGACTTCGTGACCGCCATGATGGCGTTCTTCTTGCTGCTGTGGCTGTTGAACTCGGTGACCCAGGAATCTCTCGAGGGCATTTCCAACTACTTCGCACCGGTATCCACGTCGCAGACGACCAGCGGGTCCGGCGACATCCTTCAGGGCAAGACCATCACCGAGGAAGGCATCTCGCAGAGCGCCACGGCGCGCGACAGCGTGACCGTCGATCTGCCGCCGCCCAAGGCCGGCACCGGCGGCGACCTGTCCGAGGGCGAGGCCGAATCCAAGGCCCAACCGACCGAAGAGGACCTTGAGGCCCAGGCCGCCAAGAAGGAACAGGAAGCCTTCGAGGACGCCCAGGAAGAGCTGCAGAAGACCCTGGAAAGCGTGCCCCAGATGCGCCAGCTGAAAAACAGCCTGCTGGTCGACAACACGCCCGAAGGTCTGCGCATTCAACTCATCGACCGCGACGGCTTGGCCATGTTCCCGTCGGGATCCTCCAAGATGTTCCTGCATACGGAACGCCTGCTGGAACTGGTATCCAAGGTCATCCTGTCGATGCCCCAGGACATCTCGATTTCCGGGCATACGGACGCGACTCCGTTTTCCGGCCAGGATTACGGCAACTGGGAACTGTCGTCGGACCGCGCCAATTCGGCGCGCCGCGCCCTTGAAAGCTTCGGCGTGCCCGACGCCAGGATAAAGCGCGTCGTCGGCAAGGCGGCGACGGACCCCCTGATCGCCGAAGACCCCAAGCATCCGTCCAACCGGCGGCTTTCGATCATTCTGCTGCGCGGCACCGGCCGTGAGGCGGAAAAGGAAAAGGCCCAAAAGGACGCCGAGGAAAGGGCCAGGAAGGAACGTGAGAACGAAGCCTTGCCCGGACTCAACGAGATCAAGCGTCAGCAGCGGCAGGAGGACGGCGGGGCTTCCGCCCCGAAGCTGGAGCCCGAGGGCCTGCGTCTGCCCGAACCCGGCGGGGTTGCTCCGGCCCGGCCTGCCCAACCGGCGGCACCGGCATTGCCTGGGATCAACCTTGAAATTCGCGGCGATATTAAGTCACAGTAGGTTCCGAACGGTCGACGCGTTGGCGGCGTGACCGGAGGCACAGGGACACGACATGCGCCACAAACCCATATCGGACACGCGGTTCTTTTTCGCGACGGCGCCCCTGCCCTGTCCGTACCTGCCGGACCGGGTCGAACGGCGCGTGGTCACCGAACTGTTCGGACGCGACGCGACCCGCCTGCACGACCAGCTGTCCTATGCCGGTTTCCGCCGGTCCCACGGCATCGTCTATGCCCCGGCCTGTCCCGGCTGCGACGCCTGCAAGGCCGTCCGCATCGCCGTCGAGGGCTTCGACCTGCGCCCGTCCATGAAGCGCATCCTGAAGGCCAATACGGACCTGTCGGCACGCATGGCGCAGCCGGCCGCCAACCAGGAACAGTACCGTCTGTTCCAGCGCTATCAGGCGTCGCGCCATTCCGGCGGCGACATGTCGAAGATGGATTATCTGGACTATCAGGCGTTGATCGAGGACACCCCCATCGACACCGGCCTGATCACCTTCCGCGATGGCGACGGCACGCTGACGGGGGCCATGCTGGCCGACCGCCTGGGCGACGGGCTGTCCGCGGTCTACAGCTATTTCGACCCGGAACAGCCGCGCCGGGGCATGGGCACCTACATGATCCTGTGGCTGATCGACGAGGCCAGGCGTCTCGGCCTGCCTTATGTCTACCTGGGATTCTGGATCGAGGGTTGCAACAAGATGTCTTACAAGGCGCGGTTCCGCCCGCTCGAGGTTCACACGGCGGCCGGCTGGCGGAACTTTGACGACTTCATGGCAACGTCCGAAACTTAGTCCCGCCCAAAGGTGCCCGAGCGCGGAAAGCCCTTGGGCACGACCAGGCCCGATTGCGCCCGCTTACCCACCCATTGATGGTATTCCGGCTCCGTGCGCTGGCCGCCCGACCGCCAGGTCAGGCCCTCGGCGAAGCGCATGGTGGTAACGTCGGCCAACCCGCCCTTGTTGTAGCGTTGCAGGATCACGCCCTTGCCGCGGCCCATTTCCGGCAACTCGTCGATGGGGAAGATCAAAAGCTTGCGGTTCTCGCCGACCACGGCGACGGCGTCGGCGCCTTCCATGACTTCGGCGATGGCGGCGGCCTCTTCGCCCGTGCCCAGATTCAGGACCTGCTTGCCGTTCTTAGTCTGGGCCATCAGATCGTCGGACGGCACGATGAAGCCGCGCCCCTTGTCCGACGCCACGACGTATTTCTTGCCGGGCTGGTAGACCTGAAGCCAGATCGGGTCGTGGCCGTTGGGGATATCGACCATCAGGCGCACGGGCTCGCCGTGGCCGCGCCCGCCCGGCAGCTTGTCGCCGGCCAGGGTGTAGAACCGCCCGTTGGTAGCGAACACCAGGAACTTGTCCGTGCTCTGCCCGTGGACCATGAACTTCAGGTTGTCGCCGTCCTTGAACTTGACCTCCGTGCCCGGCTCGACATGGCCCTTGAGGGCGCGGATCCAGCCTTTTTCCGACAGCACGACGGTGATCGGTTCCTTCTCGATCATGGCCTCCAGGGGCACCACGACGGCGGTCGGCGGGCCGGCGATTTCCGTGCGGCGGGCGCCGATCGCGGTTTTCTGGCCGAATGCCTTCTTGGTCTCCGCGATTTCGGCGGCGATGGCCTTCCAGCGCTCACCCTCGTCCTTCAGCAGCTTCTTGATGGCGCCGCGTTCCTTGCCCAGGTCGTCGTTCTCGCGCCGGATCTCGATCTCTTCCAGCTTGCGCAACTGGCGCAGACGCATGTCCAGGATCGCGTTGGCCTGGACCTCGGTCAGGTCGAAGCGCTTCATCAGCACGGCCTTGGGCTCGTCCTCCTCGCGGATGATCTTGATGATCTCGTCCAGGTTGAGGAACGCGACCAGCAGCCCGCCCAGGACCTCCATGCGCCGCTCGATCTTCTCCAGCCGGAAGTTCTTGCGCCGGATCAGCACCTTGTGGCGATGGTCGAGGAACGCCTGCAGCACGTCGCGCAGCGACATCACGCCGGGCGTGTTGTTGGCGTCCAGTACGTTCATGTTCATGTTGAAGCGGATTTCCAGATCCGTCTCGCGGAACAGGTGCTCCATCAGGGTTTCCGCGTCGACCGTGCGGCTCTTGGGCTCCAGCACGATGCGCACGTCTTCCGTCGATTCGTCGCGCACGTCCTGCAGGATCGGCAGCTTCTTGCCGATGATCAGATCGGCGATGCGCTCGATCAGCTTGGCTTTCTGGATCTGATAGGGAATTTCCGTGATGACGATCTCGTACTGGCCGCGGCCCTGGTCCTCGACCTGCCATTTGGCGCGCAGGCGGAACGCCCCCCGGCCCGTGCGGTACGCCTCGACCACGGCGGCATGGTCCTCGACCAGCACGCCGCCGGTCGGGAAATCGGGCCCGGGGATGAACTCGCACAGCTTGTCGAAAGTCGCGTTGGGGTGCTTGATCAGGTGGATCAGCGCATCGCACAGCTCGCCCGCGTTATGCGGCGGGATGTTGGTCGCCATGCCGACGGCGATGCCGGTCGATCCGTTGGCCAGCAGGTTCGGGAAGGCGGCCGGCAGGACGATGGGCTCCGATTCCTCGCCGTCGTAGGTGGCGCGGAAATCGACCGTGTCCTCGTCGATGCCGTCGAGCAGCGCCGCCGCGATCTCGGTCAGGCGCGATTCCGTGTAACGCATGGCGGCGGCGTTATCGCCGTCGATGTTGCCGAAGTTGCCCTGTCCGTCGACCAGGGGATAGCGCACGGCGAAATCCTGGGCCAGACGCACCAGGGCGTCATAGATCGCAAGGTCGCCGTGGGGATGATACTTGCCCATCACGTCGCCGACCACGCGGGCACACTTCTTGTAGCCCGTGGCGGGGTCGAGCTTCAGTTGCCGCATGGCGTAAAGCAGCCGCCGGTGCACGGGCTTCAAGCCGTCGCGCACGTCGGGCAGCGAGCGCGAGACGATGGTCGACAGCGCATAGGCCAGGTAACGCTCGCTCAGCGCCTGGGACAGCGGGGTGTCGCGGATGTCGCCGCCGAAATCTCCGGGGGGCGTGATCGCGGTCATCGCAAGGATTCCTTAGATTGCAGGTTTTCCGCGCATCTGGGACGGAAGGCCGAATTCATGCACCAGATATAGTACATTCAGGGGGTGGGCGGTCAATGCACCGATGGCGACAAATCGGTTATTTTTTCGCCTGGAAGCGGTCCAGCAGGCGGTCGCGGGCAGCCAGCCGCCCGGCCCGGCCGTCCAGGGCGTGGCTTTCCAGGAAGTATCCGGTCAGTTTCAGGCCGTCGACCACCTCGGCCGGGCTTTCCGCGGCACCGGGGCCGAGCAGGAACCCCGGCAGGGCCAGCAGGCGCCCGTGATAGGGCCTGCCGGCGGCGGCGGAGACAGCGCGCCCGGTCTTGGGCGAGACATAGGTCAGGTTTTCCGTCTCGCCCGTGGCGGCGCAGGCGGCGAGGTCGAGGCCGAACCCCAGTTCGCCGAGCACCCCCATTTCCCATTTCACATAGGCCGATCCGACATCGGCGTCATCGAGCACCCCGAACAACGCCGCCAGGCCGTGGAAGATGGCGGGATGGTCCTCGCCCTCGGGCAGCAGGGCCTCGGTCACCGCACAGGCGGCGGAAAGCGCCGCAAGGCCGTCGGGGCAGTTCATCAGCGCCGCCGCCGGGGTCTCCAGCACTTCCGTCGTCAGGCTGCCCAGGTGTTCCGGCAGGCGGCCCCGCCAATCGAGGGTGACCAGATTGCCGACCTGCAACCCGCCGCGCTTGCGCCGCCCCGCCCCGCCCCGCACCAGGCCCGTCTGGCGGCCCCGGGTTTCCGTCAGGGCGCTGACGATCAGGGCACTCTCGCCGTGCTTGCGGGTCGCCAGGATGTAGCCTCTATCGTGCCATTCCATGGCGGAACGCCCTACCTGCGCGTTTCAGGCGCAGAAGATTGATCCTGATCAGGCATCGAAATCCAGGCCCCATTCGGCATAGCGTTCACGGTCGTCCTGCCATTTGCCGCGCACCTTGACGTGGATGAACAGATGCACCGGATGACCCAGCAGATCCTGCAACTCAGCCCGTGCGGCGGCGCCGATCTGCTTGACCATGGCGCCCTGGCGGCCCAGCACGATGCCCTTCTGGCTGTCGCGCTCGACATAGATGACCTGGCGCACATGGGCCGAGCCGTCGGCCTTCTGCGTCCAGTCCTCGGTCTCGACGGTGATCTTGTAGGGCAGTTCCTGATGCAGCTTGAGGAACAGCTTCTCGCGTGTGATCTCGGCCGCCAGCAGGCGCGCCGGCATGTCGGAAATCTCGTCCTCGGGATACAGCCA
>Ga0209346_1001670_pt1 | contig 11126 bp, 7 predicted proteins | sample AutmiccommunBRH9_FD_187381 | JGI IMG/M metagenome (GOLD analysis project Ga0209346, IMG submission 187381) | Deep subsurface microbial communities from Mt. Terri, Switzerland - Autotrophic microbial communities BRH/9 (SPAdes) (version 2) | ecosystem: Environmental > Aquatic > Deep subsurface >...
CCCAAGGACGCGCGGCGCGGCAAGGTGCCGCCTGAGGTGCTGCGCGAGATTGCAAGTGAGGCCGTCGAGCGGCTGGGGCTAACCGAGCATCAAATGCTCATCTATGCCCACAAGGACACCAAGCACCCCCACATGCACTTTCTGGTAAATCGGGTGCACCCTCGCACCGGCAAGGCATTTGATCGGCATAACGACGGCCCCAAGTTCATCGCCATGTGCCGTGACATTGCCCGTGAGCGGGGGCTCAACATTCCGCATGACCGCGAGCGCATCCATGAAAAAGAGCGGGTCGATGATTTCGACCTGGTCGAAAGCCTCAATGCACCGAGCGAAGGCGAATACTGGCAGGCCAAGCGCGAGCAGCGCGAACCGCAGATCGCCATGGGCAAGGACGAGGTCAAAGCCCTTCGCGAGAAAGTGCAGGGGCACTTCTACAACGCGAAGGATTGGCACGACCTGACCGCGCGGCTGGGGGCTCAGGGCGTGTTTTTAGAACGTAAGGGGCAGGGGCTTGTGCTCGCCAAGGGTGAGCGCTTCGCTAAACTATCGCAGATGGGCAAGGGCGTGCGGCTGAGCGAGCTGGAGGATCGGTTCGGTGAGCGGTTTGATGTGTTCATGGCGGAGCGCATTAAAGACCTCGCGCGGGATGACGCGCCCGAGGCGCAGATCCCTGGCTATGAAGACATGACACCTGGCGAACAGCGCCGTGCAGAGCGGCTTCGGGAAGCCCAGCTTGCCGTCGAACGGAAGAATGCCGACGCCGTGCTGGAGGTGGACGCCGCTGATTTGGACTTCAATTACTGGAAGGGTGTGGAAGCGGTTTATCGGGCTGGCGAGCGTCGCATCTCGCGGCTGGAGCGTGATCGCACTTGGCTGAAGGGCAAGGAGCGCAACTACGTGGTGCGGGAGCGGGCATCTGCCGCAACCTACAAGCAATCACTCATCGACATCTTCCGCGATCCCAAAGCAGCGACCAAGCGCTGGCGAAAGCTGGAACAAGCCTTCGGCATTGCCGACGCCGAGCGCATGGTGAAGGAGAACCCCAACCTTCTTGGCCGCATGAATGGCGGGCGTTACCTTGGCGCAGACACAGAGACGCGCGGCAATGCCAGGCGTGCCTTTCGCAACCTGCATTTGAAGCGCCGCCGTTGGCGGGAGCAGAAGCTCAAACTTGGGCATCACCGCGACCGGATCGAAGCCAACCGCCGCGCCCTGCGCATCGCGCTGAATGACTTTGCGATGATGAGGCTTCGAGCCGACGTGCCATTCGAATTGAAGGCCATCATGAGAGACAAGGCCGAACGCCGCGCCAAGGCGCTGACCCGTGCGACAGACAAGGCCATTCTTGCGAGCAACGTTGCTGAAGATCGCAAGATGGAGCTGCTCCGCGCCCGCCGCATCTACATGGAGCGCAAGCGAGAACGCGAGCGTGATCGTGACTATAACCGCGAGCTGGGCTTGGACTTCTAGGATCGGTGAGCCGAATAGACCTGCTAATCGGCTCATGCTAAGGCATACCATGTTCCGCGCCCGGCCCCGTGGCGGGCGAGATGGCCGCTGTCGGTCAGAGCCTTGAGATGATCTTTGATCGTGTTGCGGCTGATACCCGTTATCTTTGTGGCGTCGGAAACTGTAATTCGCCCCTGCGTGCGCACGATATCCAGTATATCCAGAGAGAGGGAGGGGAGCGAGTCGAGCAGGATTTTCTCGCGCTTAATCTTCTCTTCGAGCACCTGCTTTTGCGTACGCAATGCGCCTAGGAAGTAATCTAGCCACGGCTGCCAGTCGGAGCTGCCTTTGCGCAGTGTCCCCTGTGTACGGCGTAGTGATCTATAGTAATCGTCTTTCGTGCGCTCGATCACGCTCTCCAGTGAGGCATAAGGCACATATTCATAGCCCGTGCGCAACAGAAGCAGTGTCGTGAGAATGCGTGAAAGCCGCCCATTTCCATCCTGAAATGGGTGGATTGCAAGGAAGACGACAACAAATACGCCCGTGATAATCAGCGGATGAAGTTCCCCGTCATCTAACGCTCTGCGTGTCCACGTCGTCAGCGCTTCCATCTGTGCGGGTGTTTCGAATGGGGTTGCAGTTTCGAAAACCACGCCGAGGCTGCTTCCGTCCGGCCCGAAGGCTTCGACATGATTATCCAGCGTCTTGTACGCGCCCCGATGCCGCTCATCCTTATCAGCATATTGTAGCAGGTCTCGGTGAAGCTGCTTGATGTGGTTTTCTGTCAGGTCGATTGCTGCATAATGTGCGAAGACCGTTTCCATCGCTGCCGCATAGCCTGCGATTTCCTGCTCATCTCGACTGGCGAAACTCGTAATATCGATCTTTGAGAGAAGTTGATCGACTTCTCGGTCTGATAGTTTTGCGCCTTCGATACGGGTTGATGATCCAATGCTTTCGATTGCGGCTACACGCCGCAAATTGTCCAGCCGTTCCGGCGCAAGGCGACCGAGCGCTGTCCATGCCCCCTTGAATTCATCAATGGCGGCAATGGTCTTCAGCATTGCCGGTGTGATTCTGATCGCGTCTATTTTCAGCAGGTCATCCATTATTCCATCCGTTTTCATCCGTTAAGTGGGCAGGCTACTGACCTCCAATTCCTCACCCATTTCCATCCAATATACCACATCCCACCCAATTTTCCATCCGTTTTCATCCATTCAAGGTGGTGGCCGATAATGGGAGAAGCGCGAGCGTGAGTGGGACTACAACAGCACACAGGGGCTCGATTATCTGGATCGATAGGCTAACCAAGCCCGATTATCCTTGAAAATCATCCAAGTCGTGGACGATTTGCAAGGATAATGGCGACAGAGTGCGTGATAGAAAAAGCGTAGTCGGTTGCCAAATGGTCAACCTTCCGAAGCAATCGGGACAGTTTTGACATGCGCATCGATTGCGGTCACCGCTTCTTTGGGTAGCGGTAGATTATTTCGTTCAGCCTGCCAGAGTTGACGAAACAGCGCCACTGTCTCCCGCGCCGTATCAAGCACAAGCTTTTCCGGTAGCATGGCTTTGGCGGCCAGGTGCGCAAGCTCGTCGAATCCGAACTCGCGGAACTTCTTTGTTCGGCTGAATTTCAGCGCCGCCGTTTCATCAGGCAAGAATGCGATGGTTGAGACAAAATCATATGCGGGAGCCAGTGCCGCCGTCCGCTTATCGGGATAAATCATCGACCAGTTTTTGAGGTGCATATCGGCATTGCCGATCAGCGCATTGAAAGTCAGTCGCCGGATGAACTCTGCAATGTCGGCTTCGGTACCCTCTGCACCAATGACCTGTGCAATGTTGCGGGCGCTGCCTTTCTCATATTTCTGGTCCGGATAGATGCCGAATATCTGGGCGAAATCCTCAATGTGGACGGCAGCGCTGTCATCAGCCCGATCAAAGCGCCGCACCGCCAATGTCTGGCCCTTGAGCGCCCCGATCCCCTCGGGAAGGTTTGTTATGGTGGCCGTGTCGATGAGGCGCACGTCAGGCACGTTCATGCCCATCATGCGTGCGAGCGTCATCATCGCAAATTCGTTTTCGGGGACGCCCTCAAATCGCGGAGACGGTAACTTTACGATCCAATCGCCCCCGATCCCTCTTGCCGGAATGGTCAGGCCGCCCATACGTTCAAGGACAGCCGAGAATTTCAACTGCACGCCAGCTAGTGAGAATCTCAGGGCGCTTTCGCGTCTTTCAGCTTCGCTTTTGCCGTCATCGCCATCTGTTTCAGGTGGCCAGGCTTCGCCTTCAGCAGGTCGAACGGTGATCGCCCCTGGAAGGTCTTTACCCAGCGCCCACAACAGGAAGAATTCCCTTTGCTCGTTCACGCCTGCGCGCTTGGCGAGGTAGCTGCGCATATTTCCTTCGGGCAACAGGTTTGACAGAAACGGCATGAGCCGCATCCGGTAGGGGCGAAAATCAGTTATCAGCCCCCCAAGCTGATCCTTGAAATTCAAGCTCAAGGTCGGTCGCTCAGGGTTGTCGATATAGTCCTGAGTGAAGGCAAAGAATGTCTGATCGTCCCCAACGCGGGTCAGGGTCGCAATCGGTTCGCCGTAAAGCAGAATGTCGAGGACAGTTACATCAGCCATTGTCGTCCTCCTCTAGGCTATACGCGGCAGAGGTGACGGGCCTTTGCTCCCCCAGCGTTATGCCCTGAATGACGGATTTGACCGCAGGCGCCGCCTTTCGCGGCACAAGCATAAGCTCCAGTTCAAGAATGCGCGCAAGCGAAACGAGGCTGGAGAGCCGAATGTCCACAACACCGTTTTCGATTTTTGAAATATGGCTTTGCGGCACGCCAGACTTGGCCGCAAGCGCACGCTGGCTAAGGCCATTGCGCTCACGCGCAGCCTTCAGCTCTGCCGCCAAATGTTCCGTTTCGTACTCGCTCGCCCTTGTCATCTGATATGCCTTTATGCCTCATTTTGTATTTTTATATATCATAATATATCAATGGAATGTCCTGTTTGCAAGCGGTGATATGCTATAGGGCATCGTTTTTCTAAATTGATGCATTATCGCATATCATGCGCTGTGCCGCTATATGCCCACCATCTAGGATGGCGGAGCGTATTCGGCTCAGATTTTACAGAATTTTGAGCCGAATAAGTCTGCTAATCGGCTCATGATCAGGTCACGACGAGGCCGCACGCTTCTTCAGCCACCATTCCCACCAGTCGAAATAGCGGATTTTGCGGGCACGGAAGGCTGGAAGGCCTTGAACGAAGATAAGCTGTTCTCTGCCTTTCATAGTCAGAATTTCGCCCGTGGTCATAAGTTGGCGCGCACCTTCAAATGCGCCTGAATGGAAAGCGCCCGCCACAAGGTTAAACGGCAGCGGCGAGGTCTGGCCCGCCGAGTGCATTCGCACCGTTGCCGTCCCCAACATATCTGACAGCAGCTTGGCGGTTTCAGGGTCTTGCACGTTGAACGCTTGGCGCACGGCGCAGTTGGCGATCATTGAACGAGCTTTTGGGTAGGTCTTCTGGAGCTGATCCAAATCCTGCACAAACAGCCACAGCTTTGCGCCGTAGCCTGCCAGATAGCCGATGCCTTCCTCGATCGGGCGCATGTAGCCAAGGGCAGGCAGCTCATCGAGCATGAACAGCACCGGCTGGGCGGGCTTCGCCATATTCCGCGTCATGGCCACAGTTGCCAATCCTGTCATCAGGCGCAGGAAAGGGCGGTAGGCTTCAAGATATTCCGGCGGCACGATGATGAACACCGAGGCCACTTCGTCCTTCAGGCTTTCGAAGCTGAAGGACGATATCTCGGTTGCGTTGCGCAGTTCAGGGCTTTCGAACAGTTCCGTCGCCCCTTGCGCCGTCGAAATGACCGCCGAGCGCTCCCTTGGCTCTTTCTGGCTGAAGCCCCACGCTATGCGGGCGACGTTTTCTTGATGGCTGACCGCCATTTTCGCCAGCAGCAGCTCAAACTCATCCGCATCCTGCATCAGCAAATCCCGCAGCGTCCCGAGGTTTTGCTCCAGCAAATCCCAATGGTGGCGGATATAAAGCAGCAGACCAGTAATCAGCGTGCGGGCTTCACGTTCCCAGTGGTTCGGCTGGGCATGTTCGGGCACCACCAGCATCTCTGCCACGAGCCGCGCATCATCAACCTCATAGGCGGTTGTGATGCGGATGAAGTCGAGCGGGTTGAATGTCGCGCGGTTCACTTTCGCGCCGCCGAGCGGTGCCAGTTCGTAAACCGGGCCGAGAGTAGCGCGGTAGGCACGGGCGATGTTGCTGTTTTCGCCCTTGATGTCAGTGACGACCACCGAGCCAGGGTAATCGAGCAAATTGGGCACCACGCAGCCCACACCCTTACCGCTTCGCGTTGGCGCAAAGGTCAGCAAATGGCCTTCGCCCCGATAACGCAGCATCCGGCCATGCTTGCGGCCCAGGATCAGGCCTTTTCTGCCGAGTAACCTGCCTCTGCGGGCATCGGCCAGCCCCGCGAACCGCGCCGAGCCATGGCTATGCGGCCTGTGCCAAATCATCGCGGCGGCATTCTTCGCAATAAGGGCTGCAATAGTCAGAACACCCGCAAAGAGAACGCCCAGCCAAACGGGCGGGGCAAAAAGCAGGTATCCGGCAAGCCCGCCGACCAGCGGCAGGAACTTCCAAGTAAGTGTCATTATCGCATAGAGCGACAGGGTAAGGGAGCGAATGTATCCCATGGCCAAAGCCTCCAGATTGTTTCATCTGAAGACTTCTGCGGCTGGAAATTAGCCGAAAAACTGCACGGTAACAGCCAGACTGACTGGTTGCCGCTCATCATGGCCACAATGGCAATTTTGCCTCACCAAGAGTTGGAAATAGTGGAATTTTCTTGGTCAATCCGACATTTTCCCGTATTTTCTATAGAGACGCGATCAAGGGGCGGTCCATGACCGACGACATTTGGACGATTAAGGAACTGGCCGCATACCTCAAGCTGAAGGAGAAGACCGCCTATGCGCTTGTCGCAAAGGGCGAGATTCCGGGCTTTAAGGTAGGGGGGAGTTGGCGCTTCAGCGCCAAGGAAATTGAAAACTGGATTAAAGAGCAAAGTGGGAGTGGCAAGAATTGAACCCCGTTGAGATTGACGCAGCTGTAGAGGCCCTTGCTGAGCAGCCGTTCGACGCTCAGGAGTTTCCCTACGCCTTCCTAGAGGCGTTCGGGAACAAGGCCACGACGATCAAGCGGTTGCGCACCGGCGCGTCGAACAAGTCTGACCTGGGCGGCGTGCTCCAGACCAGCAACATCCACATTAAAGTATGCGAGCCCGGCGTAGTCGCAGAGACGCTCGTCGCACTAAGGGACAGCCCTGCCACTCAAAAAGCGCGCGCTAAATTTGTCCTGGCCACCGATGGCGAATGGCTGGAGGCCGAAGACCTCAATTCTGGCGAGACGGTCGCATGCGATTACGCCGATTTCCATGAGCATCTTGGTTTTTTCCTGCCGTTGGCCGGAATTAGCACGGTTCAGCAAATCCGCGAAAGCGCCTTTGACATCAAGGCGACCCGGCAACTTAACAACCTTTACATCGAGCTTCTGCACGCCAATCCTAAATGGGGCACAGCGGAGCGCCGTCACGACATGAACCACTTCATGGCGCGGTTGATTTTCTGCTTCTTCGCCGAAGACACCGAAATCTTCGAAGGCGACGACCTTTTCACCTCGACTATCGAGATGATGAGCGACCGGGACAGCGCAAACACCCATCAGGTGATCAGCGAGCTGTTCCGATCCATGAATATCAAGCATGAAGATCGCGAGGCGGCAGGCATTCGCAATTGGGCTAAAAAATTCCCATACGTGAATGGCGGACTATTCTCGAACTCGATCGATGTGCCGCACTTTACAAAAAGGGCGCGCAGCTTTCTGAGGCATATCGGCAAGCTCGACTGGAAGAAGGTCAATCCGGACATTTTCGGATCGATGATCCAGGCCGTCGCCGATGAGGAAGAGCGCGGCGCGTTGGGCATGCACTACACCAGCGTCAGCAATATCCTGAAGGTCCTCAACCCACTCTTTCTGGATGACCTGCGCGAGCAGCTAGAGGAGGCGGGCGACAATGAGCGCAAGCTTCTCAATCTCCGCAAACGCATGTCAAAAATTAGGGTCTTCGATCCAGCCTGTGGCTCCGGCAATTTTCTCGTTATCGCTTACAAGGAAATGCGGAAGATCGAGGCGGAGATCAATGAGCGACGGGGCGAGAAGGATCGCCGCTCCGACATCCCCCTCACGAACTTTCGTGGGATCGAGCTTCGCGACTTTCCAGCGGAGATCGCGCGCCTCGCCCTTATAATTGCCGAATATCAGTGCGACGTGCTCTATCGCGGCCAACTTGAGGCACTGAAAGACGTGCTTCCGCTCAATGCGATGAACTGGATTACCTGCCATAACGCCCTGCAATTGGATTGGCTCAGCGTTTGCCCCCCGACCGGCACAGGGGTGAAATATCACTCCGACGATTTGTTCCACTCGCCAATCGATCAGGCCGAAATCGAATTCGAGAACGAGGGAGGGGAAACATACATTTGTGGCAATCCTCCATATTTGGGGCGAAAATACCAATCCGATGAGCAAAAAGCAGAGCTGAAAGCGGTTTTTGCCGGGCGATGCAAAGACCTGCTCTCCCTCGATTACGTCTCCGGATGGTTCATGAAGGCGTCAGACTACATGGCAAAAACCATGGCGGACGCGGCCTTTGTTACGACCAACTCAATCTGCCAAGGAATACAGGTTTCGGCTCTATGGCCTACAGTTATGTCATCCGGCACAGCCATTGGGTTCGCCTATCAGTCATTCAAATGGGCAAACCTTGCCAGTCATAACGCAGGTGTAACAGTATCAATTATCGGGCTAACCAAGAACCCGAGTCGTATCCGCAAAATTTTTTCCATCAGCGACGGCGGTGAAACGAATGTTCGCCAGGTGTGCAACATCAATGCTTACCTCGTTCCAGCGGAGAATGTATTCGTCACGCCTAAAACAAAGGCAGCAGACACGCGCGGGGTGATGCAATTTGGAAACCACCCATACTATGCAAATGCACTAATGCTTAGAAAGCCTGACGCGGAAGGCTTGAAAGACGAAGACTCGAGAGTCGGCAAGTTTATGAGGCCGCTGTATGGTTCGAAAGAGTTCATCTCATGTAACCCTCGTTATTGCTTATGGATCGAAGAGAGTGAACTCGAACGCGCTATCCAAATCCCGGCAATCGCCCGTCGGATCGAAGCGGTTCGAAAGAGTAGGGAAGAGAAGAAAAAAGACGCGCAGGCAATAAAGCTGGCGGATTCGCCGCACCGTTTTCGCGATCAGTATTCGGCCCAGAATCTGTTGACCGTTATCCCTATCGTGAGTTCTGAGAACCGAGACTATTTGCCTGTGGGTGTCGTTGGACCTCGGGCAATCGTGCATAACAAGGCTTTTGCACTATACGATGCGCCACTCTGGAATATGGCGCTGATCGCCTCAAGACTGCATTGGGTCTGGATCGGAACCGTTTGCGTGCGGATGCGGACCGATTTCAGCTACTCCAACACGCTCGGCTGGAACACGTTTCCCATGCCCACGCTCACCGAAAAGAACAAAGCCGATCTTACCCGTTGCGCCGAAGATATCCTTCTTGCGCGTGAGGCTCATTTCCCCGCAACCATCGCCGATCTTTACGATCCAGAGAAGATGCCTGCCGACTTGCGCGCCGCCCATGACCGTAACGACGAGGTGTTGGAGCGTATCTACATCGGTCGCCGGTTCAAGAACGACACCGAGCGCCTCGAAAAGCTTTTCGAACTGTACACCAAAATGACCAAATCTAAGGGCGCTGCATGAGTGAGTTTAACCGTATGACTGTTGTTGCCGCCGCTGAAGTCATCGCCGACGTAAAGTCGCATAGCGACATGGATGTGCTCGAGACCCAATGGGGTATTGACGGACGGTGCAGCGCATCCAGCAAATCCGCTCGCGTGACTAGTTTGGCGAAGATCGCTATCGAAGAAAACATACAGGTCATGACCGAAGATGGCCTTCTTTCCCTTGATCGCGCTTTGGTGGATACAGCAATCAGGGCACCCAACAACTATCATAGATCAGATTCTTGGAAGAAGTTGGTTGCCGGGCTTCGATTTGACGGGTTTGAACTTAACGAAGTAGCACTCGATACAGACCCAGAGTATTACATCGATTACGGTAGAAAACGCACGTCGCTATCCCTCGTCCGAATGTTGCCGAGCGATATTCCAGGCTTGGACTTTCGGGAGGCCGAGAGCGAAGTCATGGATCTGCTTGACCGCAGTGGCTTCGCCACGGCGAAAGGTCATCTCCTTCTAGCGCTGGCCGCATTTCAGCGCGCTGAATGGGCGTCGGCGAATGGGCAACTCCGCAATTTCTATGAAAGCTATCTAAACGAAATCGCAGTTGGGCTCGGTTGCCCGACCAATGAAGATAGCAAAGCTAAGCGGGACTATCTTGGTAATCTGCCAGAGCCGTTTCTGCTGGCGGACTACAACGAGTGGAACGCTAATAACCAAAAACCTCAATATGTGCAGGGCCTTATGAGTAGGATGCACCCCCATGGGGGACATCCGGGTTTGTCCGAAGAGGAAGACGCGACATTTCGTCTTCAGATCACCCTCGTCACGGCTCGCCTGTTCCTGCGCCGATACAATCAACGAAAGTCTAAGCCATGACCAAGTCCGTTCCTTCTGTATCTGTAACCTATGCCCAGACAGGCGCTTCGACCAAGTCGAACGAGCTGGGTATGAGGGCAATGCAGGAACGGGCTTACGACAAGCGCGGCGAACAGTACCTTCTGATCAAGTCCCCGCCAGCCTCGGGCAAGAGCCGCGCATTGATGTTCATCGCGCTCGACAAGCTGCATAATCAGGGGCTCAAGCAAGCAATCATCACCGTTCCTGAAAAATCCATCGGGTCAAGCTTTGCCGATGAGCCATTGAGCGATTTCGGCTTTTGGGCCGATTGGCAGGTCTCGCCGCAATGGAACCTCTGCGATGCCCCAGGCTCTGAAGGCGGCAAGGCAGATTCGGTTGGTGCCTTCCTCAAAAGCGACGATCGTGTTCTTGTTTGCCCGCACGCGACCTTCCGTAACGCGGTCGAAAAATTCGGGATTGCGGCGTTTGATGATCGTCTCATTGCCGTCGATGAATTCCACCATGTTTCGGCCAACCCCGACAACAGACTGGGCGCGCAACTCGCCGACCTTATCGCTCGCGACAAAGTTCACGTTGTTGCGATGACAGGATCGTATTTTCGCGGTGACGCGGAGGCCGTGCTTGCTCCTCATGATGAAGCCAAGTTTGATACGGTCACATACACATATTATGAGCAGCTCAATGGCTATAAATGGCTCAAGACACTCGACATCGGGTATTTCTTTTACGCAGGCTCATACGCTGACGACATCCTGAAGGTGCTCGATCCTGATGAGAAGACGATTATTCACATTCCCAGCGTGAATTCGCGCGAGAGCACGAAGGATAAGCATCGGGAAGTCGAGCATATCATCGACGAGCTTGGCGAATGGCAGGGCACTGATCCTGATACGGGCTTCCAACTCGTTAAAGCGCCCAGCGGGCGCATCCTCAAGATCGCCGACCTTGTTGATGACAGCGA
>Ga0209346_1001671_pt1 | contig 11126 bp, 9 predicted proteins | sample AutmiccommunBRH9_FD_187381 | JGI IMG/M metagenome (GOLD analysis project Ga0209346, IMG submission 187381) | Deep subsurface microbial communities from Mt. Terri, Switzerland - Autotrophic microbial communities BRH/9 (SPAdes) (version 2) | ecosystem: Environmental > Aquatic > Deep subsurface >...
GGCGGCCACAACCGTACCCGCGCCTTCATTGCCGGCCGCCAGCTTCTTGCCCGCCCGGCCCTTGAAGAAGGGCTGCATTGCGGCATCGACATCGGCAACCAGCGCCGGATGACCGTCGATGGTCTCGCTGCGAACCGTATCCATATTGGCCGCTGCGGTCAGCAGGCCGAGGTCGGAAGGGTTGATCGGCACGGCTTCCATCCGCACGACGACTTCATGTTCCTTGGGCTCCGGCACGTCATAGGGCTCGATCGACAGGATCGACTTTCCGTCCTCGGTAACGGTGGTGAACAATTGCTTGGCATCGGGAAACTGGCTCATCGGATATTCCTCTCTTATAGGTTTCTAGAAATAATTCGCGGCGCTCAATGCGCCCGGTCTTGCGGCAATCTCGAAAAATACGGCCACCGTTTCTTCGACAATCTGTCTGGCAGCTTTTGCTTCGTCAATCAAATCCCCTGCCTCAGCCCATCGGATACATGATCTCCCGGCTGATCTTGTAGATCCGCTTCATGGTCTCGTCGCTCAGCACCAGATCGGCGGCGGCAAAAATATCGGGCAGCTGGTCTGTATGGGTCGCGCCGACGATGGTCGAGGCGACAAAATCATGCTGCTTCGACCAGGCGGTCGCCAATGTCACCGGGGCCACGCCCAGTTCGTCGGCAATTGCCATGAAGCGCTTGGTCGATTCCTCGGTCTTCGGGTTGACGAAGCGTTCGGCCATTTTCGCCTGCCGCCCACCCATTTTCAGATAGGCGGAGAAACGCGCGCCTTCGGGCAGCGCGCCGTCATTATATTTGCCCGACAGGGCACCGCCGCCCAGCGGCGAATAGGGAATCAGGCTGACTCCTTCCTGCCGGCAGACCTGCGCCAGTTCGTCCTCGAACCGGCGGTTGTTCATGCTGAAATTATTCTGGATCGTGCAATAGCGGGTGACGCCGAGCCGTTCGGACGCCTCGAGCGATTTCATCAGCCCCCAGCTGCTTTCGTTGGAACAGCCGATAGCGCGGATCTTTCCCTTGCGCATTTCCTCGTCGAGCACTTCCATAGTCTCGTCATAGGCAGTGCCATGGTCGGGCCAGTGGGTCTGGTAGAGATCGATATAGTCGGTCTGCAGCCGCTTCAGGCTGGCATCGAGCGCCCGCACGATATTGTGCCGGTCCATTGCCGTCATCCCGGCGCGCTGCGAGGAAGCGAGCCAGCCGTGGCTGGGTCCCGAAACCTTGGTTGCAATGATCAGGCTGTCGCGATCCTTGCCCTTCAGCCAGCGACCGACGATATTCTCGGTCTCCCCGGCCCATTCGCGCTTTGGCGGCACGGGGTAATTTTCCGCGGTGTCGAAAAAATTGATTCCGGCCTCGACCGATTCGTCCATGATCCGGTGCGCCATCGCCTCGTCGGCACCGCTGCCGAAGGTCATCGTGCCCATGCAGATTTCGGATACATATATCGGACTGCGGCCCAGGCGGCGTGTTTTCATGCAAAGGTCTCCGGGAAATTGGCGTTGGCTTGACTATGCGGTTGATCAGCATAGCCTCAATGGGTTGCGAAACGCAATGCAATTTCTGCGGTGGCTAGCCGGCCTGCCCGAGTACCAGACAGGCGAGAAACATCAGAAAACCGGCAAGGCGATTGGCGCGAAACTTGGCCAGCGCATCGTCGCCATCGGCGCTTTTCAACGTCATCACCTGCCACAGGAGATGCAGCCCCACGGGGACAAGCGCTAGCAGAGCCAGCCATTGCGGGCGCAACATCCAGAAAGCGGTGGCCCAGCTGGCCAGCGCCACCAGATAGAAAGCGAGCACGCCGAAACGGACATTCTCCCCCAGGCGCAAGGCACTGGAACGGATACCGACCAGTGCATCGTCCTCGCGGTCCTGCAGCGCGTAGATCGTGTCATAGCCGATCACCCAGAAGATCGAACCAAGATACAGCAGGACGATCGCCCAGTGGATTTCGGGATCAATCGCCAGCCAGCCGACCAGCGCGCCCCAGCTGAACACCAGACCGAGCCAGGCCTGCGGCCACCAGGTGATCCGTTTCATGAAGGGATAGGCCGCGACCAGGGCCAGGCTGCCCAGCGCCACCAGCTTGGCAATGCCGTTGATCTGCAGCCAGACGATCAGCCCGATCAGGCAGAGCAGCCCCAGCCAGAGCCAGGCGGCCCTGAGCGACACCGCGCCGCTGGCCAGCGGCCGCGAACGGGTCCGCGCCACCTGGCGGTCGAGGTCGCGATCGACAATATCATTATAGACGCAGCCCGCACCGCGCATCGCAATTGCTCCAAGCAGCAGCCACAGCAGCAAATCCCACCGTTCGACCGCACCGCCGGCCAAGGCCACGCCCCAGGCGCAGGGCCAGAACAGCAGCCACCAGCCGATCGGCCGGTCAAAACGGGCGAGCATCGCATAGGGCCGCGCTACGGAAGGCAGCAGGCCGAGAATGCCCCTGTGTTCGGAATCGGGAACGCTATTTTGAAAGTCGGATGACATGGCGGGCTTATACCGTTAGTCCTGAGCTTGTCGAAGGACGTTTTTCGACCGATAGCCGCACTTCGACAGGCTCAGCGCTAACGGTTTCTGGATATTCGAGAACTGCGATGCCCGCCACCCCCGCCTATCCCCCGCACAGCGCGCCGCGCCTGTTTGTCGATGTCGAGCTCAGCGAGGGTGCGGAAATCCTGCTCGAAGGCAGCCATGCCCATTATCTGCTCAAGGTCATGCGGATAAAACAGGGCGATCCGGTCAAGCTGTTCGATGACCGCAGCGGCGAATATCTGGCCCATGCCAGCGCCCTGGGCAAGCGCGACCTGATGCTGGCGATCGACGGCAAGACCCGCGATCGGGAGAATGTCCCCGACCTTTGGCTTTGCACCGCACCGATCAAGAAGGACCGTTTCAACTGGATCGCCGAAAAGGCGACCGAACTGGGCGTCGCCCGAATCCTGCCGGTGCAGACCGAGCGCACCCAGGGTCCCGGCATAAGGCCGGAGAAATTGCGCGCCCATATCATCGAGGCGGCAGAACAATGCGAGCGCACCGCCTTGCCTCTGCTCGATCCGTTGACCAGGCTCACCGCCCTGCTGGAGCAATGGCCGGCGGACCGGCATCTGTTCTTCGCGGACGAGCGGATTCATGCAACCGGCGAAGGCAGCTTTCGCAAGGCGCTGGTTGCTCACGCGGGTCCGGCAGCCATTCTGATCGGGCCCGAAGGCGGCTTTTCCGATTCCGAAAATGAAAGGATCCGTGCCCTGCCCCAGGCGGTGCCGATATCGCTCGGTCCCAGAATATTGCGGGCCGATACGGCCGCCATCGCCGCGATCAGCCTGTGGATGGCAGGCCGCGGGGACTGGACTCCCGCCCCGGCCTAGACTTCGGCCTATTCATCCACCAGCCGCTGCCCGCGGCGCGCACTGGCCATCAGAACATACTGAAATCCTTTTGAATCCAGATCTTTCCCGCAATGTGGTTAATCATTCATTAGCCGATTAAGGATATGGAAAATCCATGCAATTGGGGAAATCTTTCGGGGGCCAGATCCGATGGACGTTTCACGCATTCCTCTGGGGATGTCTGTGTCTGTGCCTGGCCACGCTGTATCCGGTCCAGAGAGCCGAGGCGCAAACGGTCAACCAATATACAATCAGCGAACCCGGTGGCTCCAATGACATCGTTGCAGCACGCACATGCGGGGCGGGCGGCTCGCCGCTGGTCAAGAATTTTACCGTCGGGACGAATTTCATCGTCGGTGACGTCGATCTGGGTTTTCTGGCGTCGCACAGCTACCGCACCGATATCGATGTCATCCTGCAATCCCCTGCCGGTACCAGGGTTAGTGCCATTGTCGGCGCCACAGTGGGCGGCAACAATAATCTGAATGTTCGTCTGAGCGATGAATCAAGCCCGGCGGTCAATAGCGGCGGCCATGGCAATGACAGCATAACCCCGACACCGACCCCCTATCAACGGCAATTGTCGCCCAACAATCCCCTGAGTGCCTTTGACGGCGAAAATGCTGCGGGCAGCTGGAAAATGGAAATTTGCGACATGTTTCCGGGGGCCGACAATGGCAATTTCCTGCGGGCCGACCTGTGGCTGACCCAGGTCCCGGCCAATTTTGCCGACCTGTCGCTCAGCAAGACTTTTGGTGCCACGGGTTCAAACAGCGGCACATATACCCTGTCGGTCACCAACGCCTCGGCATCGACGCAAAGCGCGACCGGCGTGACGGTCAGCGACACGCTGCCAGCGGGCGTCACCCTGACGGGCACCACCGGCACCGGCTCGTTCAGCGGTGGCATCTGGACCCTGGGCACAGCGATCGCGCCCGGACAAACGCTGTCGATCAACCTCAACGTCACTATCACCGCGACTTCGGGCACGATCACCAATATTGCGCAGATCCGGAGTTCCTCTGGCATCGACATCGATTCCACCCCCGATAACGGGGCTACCGGCGAGGATGATTACGCCGCGGTCAGCTTCACGGCCGGGGGAAGGCTGCCCGGCTATGTCCCGCCCCTGACTTCGGTATGTTCGGTCGCCAACCAGATCGTTTTCAGCTCGGCCTCGCCGACGGCATGGTCGCCAACGGGTTCGTTCAGCCACAGCTATAATGTCACCGGGATCGGCAATCTCGCTTTCAATATTGTCCAGCCACCCGGCGGCTTCGCCAACAATACGCCCGCCATCACCACGGACAATAGCGGCGGCGGGCCCGCCGGAACCCAGGCGCTCTATTTCTACATGAACAATGGCAATGAAACGCATGTTTCCAGCACCACTTTCACCTTGCCGACCGCCGTTCCCGGTCTCCAGTTCAGGATCTTCGATATCGACTTTGCCGCCAACCAGTTCACCGACAAGGTGACGATCACCGGCAGCTATAACGGAACCACAGTGCTCCCGACCCTGTCGAACAATACCGCCAATTATGTCAGTGGCAACAGCGTGATCGGCGATGGAGCATCGGGGGCAACCGACCCCTTTGGCAATGTCGTGGTGACCTTCACCTCGCCGGTAGACTCGGTGACCGTGATCTATGGCAATCACCTGCCGACAACCCCGACAGTCTCGGGCAACCAGGCGATGTCGATCCACGACATCACTTTCTGCCGCCCCTCGGCGACCGTGAGCGTCACCAAAATCAGCTCGATCCTAAGCGATCCGGTCAATGGCACCACCAATCCCAAGCGGATTCCGGATGCGGTCGTGCAATATTGCATCCTGGTCAGCAACAGCGGTTCGGCCACCGCGGAATCGGTTGTGGCGACCGATAGCCTGGACGGCCCGTTCACCTATATGCCGGGATCGATGAGGAGCGGCAGCAATTGCGGATCCGCGGCAACGGTGGAGGATGACGATGCGACGGGGATCGATGAAAGCGACCTCTATGGCGCGTCTCTGAGCGGCTCAAGCATCACCGCGAGCGCCGCAACGCTGGCACCGGCAAGCAGCTTCGCGCTGACTTTCCAAGTGAGGCTGGACTGAGACCCTAAACTCGACGCTTCAGGCGAACCAGGATTTCGTCGAGGGAAGAGAGGAAGCGCGACCGGTCCGTCTTGCCGAACGGCGGCGGTCCGCCGATATTCTCGGTTCCCATCCCGGCACGCAAGTCGGCCATGATCGCCCGTGTCGCCACCGCCGCTCCGATCGAATCGGCGGTAAAGGGCTTGCCATTGGACCCGAGCACGGCGGCACCCGCTTTCACGCAGCGGTCCGCCAGCAATATGTCCGACGTAACCACGACCGTGTGCGCGCTGGTCCGCTCGGCGATATAGTCGTCGGCGGCATCAAAGGCATCGCTGACCACCACCCGGCTGACCAGCGGGTGAACCGGCACCCGAAACGGGCTGTTGCTGACAATCACCACCGCCACTTCATGACGCTCGGCGACCCGGTAGATCTCGTCCTTCACCGGGCAGGCATCCGCATCAACCAGGATGGTGATTGTCTCTGTCATTGAGTGACTCAGTCCGCTTTGGGACCACCAGGCCGCGAGCCTTAAAACGGTCGTTTTCCACGGTGCGGCTTCTTGTTGCCGCCGGCAAAATTGCCCTTCGGCGCGCCACTGCGATCGCCCTTGAAGTCGGATTTCTTTTTGAATCCGTCACCAAATTCGCGCTTCGGCGCGCCGCGGTCCGAGCCGCCTTCGCCTTCCGGCTTGCGCTTCTGGTAAGGCTTGCCGCCCGCCGGCTTGTCGCCGAACTTCTTGTCTCCGAATTTCTTGTCGCCAAACTTGTTCTTGCCGAACTGCTTGCCACCATGTTTCTTGCTGGCATTGCTGTAATCGCGCTGGCCGCCGGCATTGTCGCTGCGTCCGCCCTTGCGGTTGCGCTTGGCTTCATCGCGCGGCTTGCCTTCAAACTGGGTGATCGTGATATCGTCGGTATCATCGCCGCCAGCTTCCCTTTTCTCGGCAATGGCAGCGGTAAACTTGTCGACCACCCGGCGCGGAATTTCAAACAATGTGTCGTCGCCGTTGATCCGGATCGCGCCGATTTCATTCTTGGTGATATGACCGCGGCGGCACAAGACCGGCAACAGCCAGCGAGCATCGGCGCGCTGGTTGTGGCCGACATTCATCTTAAACCAGACCGTGTCTTCAAATCCCGGGCGCGGGCCGCCCGGCGCAGCCTGCGACTGGGCACCGCGATCGAGCATCTGCTCCGGTGCCGGCATTTTGGCGCGGTGCGACTGCACCAGCATCGCGGCGATTTCCTCCGGCGATTTTTCCGCCATCAGGCGCTTGGCCAGCGCCAGATCATCCTCATCGATCTCGACCGGCTGCAACAGGGTTTCGATCAGCCGCTCGGCATCATTCTTGCGAATGTCGGCGCGCGTCGGCGCATCCTTCCATTCGGCGTTGATATTGGCGCCGCGCAGCATGGACTCAACCCGCTTGCGCCGCTGATAGGGAACGATGATGACCGCCGTGCCCTTCTTGCCGGCGCGGCCGGTGCGGCCGGACCTGTGCTGCAATGTCTCGGCATCGCGCGGCATGTCGACATGCACGACCAGACTCAAGGTCGGCAGATCGAGGCCGCGGGCCGCGACATCGGTTGCAACGCAGACGCGCGCGCGCTTGCTCCGCAATGCCTGCATCGCCTGGTTGCGCTCGCTCTGGGTATGTTCGCCGGACAGCGCCACCGCACTGAAGCCGCGATCGACCAGGCTGGCGTGCAGACGGCGGACCGCCTCGCGGGTGCCGCAGAACAGCATCGCCGATTCCGCTTCATGGAAGCGCAGCAGATTGACCACGGCATTTTCCGTGTCGGCAGGCGCGACGGTGATTGCCTGATAGGCGATATCGCCATGGCCGCGATCTTCGCCGACGGTGGAAATGCGCAGCGCGTCATTCTGGTAGCGCTTGGCAAGATTGATGATCGGCTTGGGGATGGTCGCCGAGAACATCAATGTCCGGCGGTTCTCGCCGGTTGCATCGAGAATTTCCTCGAGATCCTCGCGAAAGCCCATGTCGAGCATTTCATCGGCTTCGTCGAGCACCGCGGCGCGGAGATTCTTGAGGTCGAGCGCGCCGCGTTCGAGATGGTCGCGCAAACGGCCCGGCGTGCCGACGATGACATGCGCGCCGCGCTGCAGCGTGCGCCGCTCTTTCGAAGCATCCATGCCGCCGACACAGGTGGCGATCTGGGCACCGGCTGGCTGATAGAGCCAGGTCAGCTCGCGACTCACCTGCAGGGCGAGTTCGCGGGTCGGTGCGATGACCAGCGCCAGCGGCTCGACCAGAAACGGGAAACGCCCGTTGTCATCGAGCAATTGCGGAGCCATCGCCAGGCCGAAGGCTACGGTCTTGCCGGAACCGGTCTGGGCAGACACGATCAGGTCGCGTCCTTCCGCTTCGGTTTCCAGCACGGCGGCCTGAACGGGAGTCGGCTTGTCATATTCACGCGCCGTGAGCGCCTCGGCGAGAAGCGGAGAAATTTTCGAGAAAGGCATAATGTTTGAATTCCGTGGCAAAAGTGAAAGCCGCGCGGAAATGCCAGTCGCCTGCGGTTTATGAAGATAATGTTGTTATTAAACGGTCCGTGCTGGGGATCATATTGCCTTGCCGGCAGCATGGCCACTCGCCCAAGCCCATTGAAAATTATAGCCACCGAGCCAGCCGGTGACATCAACGGCTTCGCCAATAGCATAGAATCCGGGTACTTGCCTAGCTTCCATATTCTTGGACGAAATTTCCGCCGTGCTGATGCCGCCGGCGGTGACTTCAGCCTTGGCAAAGCCTTCGGTTCCGTTGGGCATGAAGCGCCAGCGGGACAAGCGCCTTGCCGCGTCGTCGAGCTTCCGGTCGGTCAGATTGCCGAGTTCGCCTTCCAGCGCGAGCCGTTCGATCAGTGTCTCGGTCAAGCGCGTCGGCAAATGGGTGTTGATCGCCTTTTTCAGCGAAAGCCGCGGCAGTTGCTGCTTGGTCTGGGCGAGCCATTTTTCCGGCAGATCCGGCAGAAAATCGATTTCCACCGGCTCGCCATGCTGCCAGTAAGAAGAAATCTGCAGGATCGCCGGGCCGGACAGCCCCTTGTGCGTGAACAGGGCCGCTTCGCGGAAGGCGGTTTTGCCGCACCGGGCGATCACGGGGGCCGACACGCCCGACAGGGACCGGAACAGGGTTTCTTCCCCGCCCAGGGTCAGCGGCACAAGCGCCGGCCGCGGCTCGACGATCTTCAATCCGAACCGCCGCGCCAGATCATAGGCGAATCCGGTTGCGCCCATTTTCGGGATGGAAGGCCCCCCGGTGGCGACCACAAGCGAAGGCGCAAAAGCGGTTTCTCCGCCATATTCCACCCGGAAGCGACCATCGCCATGGCTGACATTGGTGATCGCCTTGCCCAGCGACAGGCTGACCGAATCGGCGGGACACTCGTCCATCAGCATGGCGACAATCTGCCTCGCGGATCCGTCGCAGAACAGCTGCCCCAGGGTTTTCTCGTGCCAGGCGATGCCATGGCGGTCGACCAGCGCGATGAAATCCGCCGGCGTGTAGCGACTCAGGGCCGATTTCGCAAAATGCCGATTCTGCGACAGATAGCGGTCCGGCACCGTGCCGCTATTGGTGAAATTGCAGCGCCCCCCGCCGGAGATCAGGATTTTCTTGCCCGGCTCTTCGGCATGGTCGATCAGCAGAACCTTGCGGCCGCGCTGACCGGCAACGGCGGCGCACATCAGGCCGGCCCCGCCTGCGCCGAGTATGATCGCGTCATAATGGCTGGGCGGTCTGGGCATCAGATTGTCGAAAACTTTCAAATCGAGGGGATTTGGCGGTGGCGCCGCCGAATCTTGAAAATCCCCGGGTCATGCCTCTGTAAAGCCTTTCATCAGAAATTACAGCCCGCCCCGTGCCCACCCCGACAATAGGGGGCTGCAGGCCGAACCATTGATGGCGCGCAACCTTTCGAACGGGCCGGCGTTTTCCCTCCACAGCAGATGGAGACGGAGATGATCACTGGCCTTGCCTATGCCCTCATATTGATGGGCTGCTCGGACGATATGACCATGTGCACCGACTTGGTCCGGGACAGGGATATGAGCGCCACCCTGCAGGAATGCGAAAAGGCCCAGCACGCTGCGCTGCAATCCGATATCGCGCTGGAAAGTGACTATCCTGTCGTCGCAACACGGTGCATGGCGGGCGGTGAAAAATTTGCAGAAACAGGCGTAGCAGATATTGGCTGATGAGATTATCCCGGTTTCGGCCGAGCCCGAGACACTGTCCGGAAAACCCGGTAACAGCGGTTCGAAAACAACCTTGATCAGATTGTTCTCGACGACGATTTTTCTTATGTCTCTAGGCCTGGTCCTCGCCCTCCCCTTTGCCCTGTCGGCCGGAGCGGTCTTCTTTCGTCCGCTGTTCGCGTCGATAGTGATCATGTTGCTGCTGCTGCCCCTGACCGACGGCCTCACCAGGCTTGGCATCCCCAATCCGATCTCCTCCTTCATCGCGGTGCTGGTGTTTCTGGCGATCCTGGCTCTTGGCTTCATGATCGTCCTGCAACCGGCGCTGGAACTGGCGCAGCGATTCCCCGATATCACCAATATTCTCCACGAGCGGCTCGTGGATATCCGCCAGTTCACCTCCTCGATCTCGCAGATGGGCGCAGAATTCTCCTCGACCATCGGCGAAGCCAGGGGCCAGGAAGTGGTGCTCGCCAGCCCGAATGTCATGGAAGAAGCCGCCTATGCGACTCCGGCGGCGCTTCTTGAATTCCTGCTGGTCGTGCTGCTGGTCTATTTCATGCTCGAATCGCGCCTGCGGCTGAAGCGAATCATATTGCTGAACCGCTCGACTTTCGGCACGACGCTGAAGGCAGCCCGAACCGGCCGGAGCATCACCGATGACCTGTCCCACTATATCGGTGCCGTCACCATCATCAATATCGGGGTCGGCGTACTGGTCGCCTTTGGTGCCTGGATGCTCGATATCGAATCACCCCTCATGTGGGGCGGTATTGCGGCAATCCTGAATTTCATACCCTATCTGGGACCGATGCTGATGGCCGTGCTGCTATTCGGTTTCGGCGCAGCCTCGACCGGCGATCTCGGCGGCGGCCTGGTACCGGTGGCGGCCTATATCGCGCTGCAGGCGGTCGAAGCCAATCTGGTGACTCCGTCGATCCTGGGGCGACGCTTCTCGATGAACCCGGTCGTCATCCTGCTGGCGATCAGCTATTTCACCTGGATCTGGGGACTGGCCGGTGCCTTGATCGCAGTGCCGCTGCTGATCGTCGGCAAGGCGCTGGTGGATCAACTCGGCAGTCCGAATATCATCGGTTTCATGCTGGGCGAGCCGCTGTTCTATTCACCGCCGCCACGCCCTGACCCGCAGTAAATGCGTCACCGGCATGGCTCTTCAACCCAATGGAAGAAGGCACGGCGTGCGTGACAGGATGGCGAAATGAGCCTGATCCGGCCAATCATCCGCCGGTCCGCAGGCCTCATCAGATTGAACGCTTTTGAAAGCTGCCGGGAGACTGGGAAAAAATTGGTGGAGCCTAGCGGGATCGAACCGCTGACCTCTTCGCTGCCAGCGAAGCGCTCTCCCAGCTGAGCTAAGGCCCCATTTGAAGAGCGCCTTTAATCCAGACGCCCTCCAATATGCAAATCAAAAAT
>Ga0209346_1001672_pt1 | contig 11118 bp, 11 predicted proteins | sample AutmiccommunBRH9_FD_187381 | JGI IMG/M metagenome (GOLD analysis project Ga0209346, IMG submission 187381) | Deep subsurface microbial communities from Mt. Terri, Switzerland - Autotrophic microbial communities BRH/9 (SPAdes) (version 2) | ecosystem: Environmental > Aquatic > Deep subsurface >...
CTCTCAGGCGGCAGCAAGCGCGCCACCGCTTTGGCCTTGAAGGCCTGTGAATACCTTGCCATGCATCAACTCCTTGCCCCCTGCAGCGTACCTATTGAGAGGACAACTATCTTGACGCAGAGGGCTCTACCGGGTGACCTCGGGTGGCGATTACCGCTAGGCCATCTATGAGGATGATGCCCGCTGAGAGTGGCAGTATAGGCGTACACGTCACCACGGTGGCGAAAGCGGCGCGGCGAGCGAAGGGGAAGGTGTGGCCGACCAAGCCAAATTCTGGCGCTGCCCCTGTCCCCGCTGATCCTTGTCCCCGGATGGCCCCTGGCGCGACGGCGTGGTTCCCTCGATCATTGGCGAATTCTGTCCAACCATTCTGCAAGCCACTGTAACGATTTGCCCGGTATTCCGACACGCCTTGTACACGAAGAGCTCGCGACCAGGGAGGAAACACCATGAATCGCTACCCCGCTGGAATTATCGCCGGCTTTATCGCCACCATTGTCTTGTCGATGTTGATGCTGATGAAAGGCGCGATGGGCCTGATGCCGGACCTGAACGTCATCAAGATGCTGACGGAAATGGCCTATCAGCGCATGGGCACGCCGGCAACGCCGCTGGTCGGCTGGATGATGCACATCATCATAGGCAGCGTCGCCTGGGGCCTGTTGTTCGCGGCACTGAGCAACAAGCTGCCGACAAGTTCGATAGTCGGAAAGGGCATGATCTTCGGCGCCATTGCCTGGTTGCTGATGATGATCGGCCCGATGCCGATGGCAGGTGCGGGCCTGTTCGGACTGAAGATGGGCATGATGGCGCCGGTCATGACGCTCATCCTGCACTTGATCTTCGGCGCGGTGCTCGGGGCTGTCTACGGCCGCCTCGCCAGTGACCAGCATGTCGCGGTCAGCGCCTGACGCGCGGCCACAGGATCAGCGCGAACGCGGCTGATTGGATGACGGGTCACAGCGGCCGAAAGACTCACCGATGCCAGTCTAGCCGATCAATACCACCGCGGCTCTTGCACAATCCGAAGATAGACCCCATGTTCGCTTCTCACTCCATCTGCGATTCAGCAGGGTTGCTCGCAAGTTCTTGAGCCATTCGTTCGTAGAACGCTAGCTCATTTCCGCTGGGCGGACAATGGTTCTCGGCCCAAGAATGCCAGGCGCGGTTTAACCTGAAGGCACGTAGTGCCCGTGCCGCCTCGCGGAGATATGCATCCGTGTTCACGGGATCCACAATCGGTAGCCGGACGGTGAAAAGCGTTATCGGCATTACGTTCCGTACGGCGCCATACATGTGATTCCCGGTTTTGAACGCATTTACGATCTGCTCACTCGTGAACTTGGCGCTCTTCACAAGCGCGGAATCCACGAGGGAGCGCGCGGCGTCATCGGGGATGTTGTGTATGAGCGAAGGCCACGGAGCACCTCTCAGGGCTCTTGCCATTTCCGGACTCTCCAGCAGCTCAACTGCCTGGGCAATGCGGGCCTCATCCTGGGACGATGCTACCGCCCTCTCCCAATACTCGCGCCAGAACTCAAGTGCCTCCGTCGCCAAGTCCCGATGTTGGGCGAGAGGTTCGTAATCATCCCGGCCGGCGCGCCGCGCAGCGAGGTAGAACAGCCGCTTGCGCTCTTCGTGGTCAAGGGCCTCAACATCCTCCTGCGAAAGCCCAGCCGTCCAGGCGTATTGTTCCGAGATGGCTGCCTTCTCGATATCCTTGTAGAAGTGCGCATCAATCCGTTCGAGATTGTTCCAGATGATCCTCTCGATATCGCGAATCTGGAGAATTCCCGTTTCGTCCTCGCGCCGAGTGGTTGCTTCCTCGAGCTTGACCAACTTGGCTGGCTTTGGCGCATCGCGTTGCGCTATCCCCGTTAGCGCGACATACAGCATCATGTTCTGGTTGACATGTTCGATCTTGTCCAAGTGTTCCTTCTTGAGCTTTCGCGTGTCTGTCGGAAAGCCGTGCGCGTCGAGCCAATCCTTTTCAGAGTCCTTCCATCGACCGTGAATGATCGTGTTCCGAAGGTACTTTATTGCCAAGTAATCGTCGAAGACTTGCCTATCGACCGGGATTCCCGCGTTGGAAAAGGCCTGATAGAGGCTCTTGACACGCTCGCCGTTTTCTTCCTTCCGAGCGAAGTATTTTTCGAGAACCATGAACCTGTCGCGATGACGCCAAGATTCGAGCATCGCCTCGATTCCGCCGACGACAAAGACCACAAGGATGCGGCAGAATGAAGCGTCCAGCAAGGATTCTGCGAAGGCGTAGTCACCCCTGAGCGGGTGCGTGTATGCTGCCGCCCGCGCTTCGTGGATGGTTAACAGGTCATCCGAGTAGGTGTCGATGAACTCGTTGATTTCCATGGGCGTCTCGTGGGGCAGATGAGGGCCTCGGGTTCGGCCATCGAAGTACGGACACCGTCCAAGAAGCGTGGGTTCGGCGAATTTTTGCGGCTAACATTGAGCATCTGAAAATCTTCCGCGTTTAAATGCCGACGATTTCTTCATATCCCGCACGATTCTTGCCCGGTGAGTGTATGCCGGATCGGGCAACCCTTCGACCAAAAAGTCGTCGTTTAGCCACCACTTGAAAACTCCATCGCCGCTCTTCCATGGGCACGGGTACGAGCCTGACGCCACGCAATTCGGGGATATTTCCGTATACCACCCATGCCTCCTACAGGTCCATCCGTTCTCCGGCACAAAACAAACCAATGACGAAGGGTGCAGCGCAACCTAACCCAACAACCCCAAATCAGCACAGGCACCCGGCTTGCCGGGCACCAGATGATTGGTTACGACCTGACGGCCTTCACCCATTCTGCGGCGGGCTCTCGTTCCGCTCCTTCGCCATGCTGTATGACGCTCGGGTCAAGGCGTGGCAGGGGGTTGCCGGCGACGTCGCCTGGCACCCATTGTTATGCCGCAATGCCTTCAACAATGAGATGACTTACGTCAGTTCGCTGGCTCGCATGCTCGAAGGTAATTGCGCAGACATTGCCCTTTGCATCGACATCAAGAAGGGTGTTTTCATCCAGATCTCTGGATTCCGTTATGTCGGTGTCGCGGAACTCAATGTACAGCGTGTCTGTATCGTCAAAGTAGCTGATTTTCATGGCCTGAATCCCTGATCGAAGAAAGTATTATGTACGGTTTCTCTGTCTGGTAACAAGATTACCCGGAGGAGTAACATAGGGCCGGAAGCGAGCTGCGGTCAGATCTAGAAGTTACGCACCTCACCACGGTGGCGCAAACGGTGCAGCGAGCGAACGGGGTGTGTGGCGCTGAAGAGCGTAGAGCCCAGACCTGATGCCAGTCTTTTGTGAGAGACATGTAAATGAAGAACTTTTTTAGACGGTTAATTGGGGATAAAACGTGGTATTCGCTGTTTGAATATGAAAGCCTTCCAACTTTTCAGGCACTTTGTTTGGAAGGCAAAAAACTACTTGACATACACGATAGGCTAATATCAAAGTTAATTGATAACGATTCTGATAAATTTGATGACCAAAATGATCGGACGTTATACGATTCGATTGAAGAAAAAATCAACAAACTTAATGACAAAAGATGCCGCGTTGAGGGGAAAATTGTAGCTAATAGATCCACTTGGAGCGAACCTCCTTTTATGATCTGTTTTTGTAAGGTGATAATGGAGATCCCCTCGAACGGACCCGGTGTTCCATCTACTCTGGATTTTTGTATCCGAAGCCACTGCTGTCCCATAAATTTTCATAGAAACCGGAGCTGGGCCTGAGGCGGCGCATCCGGTGGCTCCAGGGGATCACCTCTCAGCAACGGGAGGAGATCCCGGCGTTCAAACAAATTGAGCTGGAGCAGGCGAATCATTTGTTGAAGACTCCGATCGATCCGGCTGCTGAACTTGATCCAGGCCAGCAGCAGATAGGCGCACATGGCAATCCAGATTTGGGTCAGCACGGCATTTTTGGAGGTACCGACAAAGGACTTGATCTTCAGATTCTGCTTGATGCATTTGAAGAACAACTCGATCTGCCAGCGCGCCTTGTAGATGTCGGAGATGGTCTTGGCTGCCAGATGAAAATTGTTGGTCAGAAACACATAGCGCTTGCCGGTCTCGGGATCGCGGTAGCCGATGCGGCGTAGGTGGATGGGGCATTTACCGGCATTGGTGCCGGTGATGACGATGGTCTGATCGCAGGTCAGCCCCTTGTGCTTCAGCACTTTGTGGCGCTCGACAACACGGTAAAGCGCATTGCTTTTCTGCCGGGTGACAAAGAAGATTCCCTTGTCATTCAAGGCGTTAAACCAGCTGTAGTCGTTGTAGGCGCGATCCATGACGACGATGCTCTCGGCGGGCAGATCCAGGGTGCGACCGACACTGACATCGTGGGTCTTGCCGTCGGTGACGGTGACAAAACTGGGCAGCAAACCGTCGTGGTCGAGACCGACGTGCACTTTCACCGCGCCCTTGGTGGTACGAAACCGCGCCCAAGGAAACACCGACAGACACAGATCAATGGTGGTGGCATCGAGGGAGTACAGTTTGTTTTTGAATCGAAAGCCGTGCCTCGGCGCCAGCCCCTGGCAGCGGGCTAACAGTTTATGAAACAGCGCCTCGTAAAGCATATAGGGCTGGTTCTCATTGACGCGGGCCAGTGTGGTGCGCGTCACCTTGGCGCTGCCCAGGCGATACAGTTTGGCCGCCTGCGCCGAGAGGTTGCTGACAATATCGCGCAGGCTGGCGCGCCCGGCCAGTTGTCCCAAGCTCAGGGCCACGAACTGCGACCAACGCGACATCTTGCGCAGTTTCTGACCCTCGTGGTAGCGATTGGCGAGGGTCTCGAATTCATGTCTCGGAATAAATTTCAGCAATTGAGCGAATACCGTATTATGATGTGCCAAGGCCTGAATCCTCCGGTTTTTACAGTGTTTGTTGGCACTTTCATTGTAGCAACTCGTTGAGATTCAGGCCTTTTTTATTGCCGATTTATGGGACAGCAGTGGGTTCCAACGGTAACCTTTGACGTTGCGCAGATACAAAAAGCACAGCCCGAAGCCCCAGTTGCGCTGGTTGTCCGTCAAGCGGATGAGCCAGTCGGCGATGCGCTCGTTCGCCAACGACAGCCGCGCCCGGTACCGGTAACAGCGCTCGCTCACCGCAAATAGCCGGCACGCCCGGCGGATCGATACCGCCTTGTCCTTCACCGCCCAGCGCGCCATCTCCTTCCGTTGGGATGGCGCTACCACTTTTTTCCCAGCGCCTCACGCAGGACCTCGGCATCCATCTTCGACTCGGCGTACATCTTCTTCAGCCGCCGGTTCTCTTCCTCCAGCTCCTTGAGCCGGCTCATCATGGAGACGTCCATCCCACCGAACTTGGCACGCCACTTATAAAACGTGGCGGAGCTGATCCCGTGCGTGCGGCACACTTCCGGCACCGCCACCCCGGACTCCGCCTCTTTCAGGATCGCCAGGATCTGGCTGTCTGTGAACCGCGATCTTTTCACCGTAGAATCTCCTTGCAGTGGAAAATTCTACTTCTAATCACGACCATTTTCCGGGGGGATTACCGCTCCACATGGAGCTAGGCCTTTGGCAACTTGCTGAGCAGTTGGGCGAGGCCATTGCGCGCAAGTGTAAATGAATTGCGCAACGAGCCGGCAGACCACCCAAGTCCCCACATGGTTGCTTCGAGGATCTCATTTGCATGGTCCCCGCGTGCATGCCGCGACATGGTTGCCGAGTTACTCCCATCCAGATTTTCTCGTTCGATGTGTGACCAATAGCGGCTGTTTCCTATGACATTTGGATGAGCTACTTCGCAAAGAAACTCGTACTTTGGAAGCAGTTCCGCCACATTGGGGTTCTTTGCGAGTTTTTGAATAATCGTTAGAACGTTTGTCTGTTTGACATAAGGCTCCGGTTCGCCGAGTCGAGTACCCCATATCATCTTGACCACTTGTTCCTCGAACTCCGCCGATGCAACGCGTGTGTTCGGTGGAAACTGTATGTCGGAAAAGAACCTCTCAATCGTTTTCGCGTTGGAAAGGTAAGTGGAGGCGAGTTCGAGCAGCGAACGAACCAGGATGGCTGGTGTCACGACCTCACCCACATTTAGGCTACGAATAGAGCCCCTGAGTATCTCGCTGCCACGCCAGAACGTCATCGTGGCATAAGCTTCCACGTTTCTCGCCTGGTCTTCCCAGATGACCCGGTTGATTTCTCGGTAGTCTTTAAGACCTGCTATCTGACGTTGAATCGATGCGACGTCAGATATCCGCCAGCCATACTCATCTGGCATCGCGCCATCTAGTTCAAAGCACCCAGCGACCCAATCGGGCGTAAGACGTGTGAACTCGTTTGTTGAGCGCCGACAGAAATCAGCCATTTCTTCCGAGAGTCTTGGTAAGGGCTCCGTGCTCGCCATCTAATTGGGTCTAACGCCCGGCTTTGGGGCGTATTTGTAGCCGCGAAGCGGCGGAATGGCCGTCCCAGCCCCGAAGGGGCGACAACAGCCGTTTGTTATGTGCCACACTGGATTAATGCGGTAAGAGCTGCCCCAACCAATACGCCAATAAAAGCAAAAACAACACCCACATAGATTGCGCGGGTTTGAATTTTAGCAATTCGGACCTGAAGAAAATGCTCTGCAACTATGAGACGCTCAGGACTAGTTGGGCGAATGGACTCCTCATGAATTACTTTGGCCAGCTCCCAGGAGTCCATGCGACGAAGCTCTCTTTCTGCGTCAGAAAGTAGAGCAAACCAATAGCCGTGTTCGTCTCGTGCGAACCGAGCTTTGATCTTATCCGTCCATGTAATTCGCATCGCCTTTCTGTCCTCTTAAATTGGCTGATTAATCCAATGTTGCACTCAAGCACATAACGCAGAGCTAAGGTGCGCGAGCCGCGATAGCGGCGAAGCGTCGCCTTAAGCGTTGGGTTAGATTGCAACGTCAACCCGTACCCCTGACAACACTGATTTGTTGCAGCAAGCTGAGATACCCAGCCAGTTCGGGACACTTAGTAGCGTCTTTAACAGCCATGAGTTGCTTCATGAAGCAACCTCGCATCCAGCAGCCAACAAATGGGCTGGAGCGTTGCTCAAGCTCAAAGGGTAGGTAAGCAACATCAGGGCGCCCGAGTTCGGTCGCCCTCTTCTCTAGCAACAAGAGTATATCCATGTCTATTTGTTGCTTAGCCTCGGCTTGGACGAAAATGGTATCCACTGTACCCAGCTCGGCTGGGAATGAGTTGCCGGAGATGTCGAATGCACCCATGTGTAGCGATTCACTCGGTCGCCGCGTCAAAATGAAATACTCTGCCCTGTATTGCCCTTGAGCGACCTCTGTACCTGTGACAATGGCGTGCGCTTCGCCGAACACCCCGGCGGGTAGCCCGCGCAACGTGTAAATGGTGTACTCGCATGTTTTATCAGTCACTGCATACCTTCATAGTCTTTGTGCAATCTAGCATTGAGCATCTGGAAATCTTCCGCGTTTAAAAACGGAAAAGTGCCGCATATCCCGCACTCCCCTTGCCAGGTGCGTGTACGCCGGATCGGGCAACCCTTCGACCAAAAGTCGCCGTTTCTCGGCTTCAACTTCCGTGACGTCCCTGCTCGCGCTCATGGCGGGTCTCTCCAATCGGGTACGTAACCCGAAGTTTCCTGCGATTCCAACCACGTTAAAACAAAAAATACCGCTGCGCGAGCGGCAGCACTTTGGCCGGCTCGCAGGTCAGCAAACTGCCATCCGCGCGCACTTCGTAGGTTTGCGAATCCACTTCCATCAGCGGCAGGTAGTCGTTGAGCACCATGTCGCGCTTGGTGATGGCACGGGTGTTTTTGACCGCCACGGCGCGGCGTTTCAGACCGAGCTGTTCGGGCACGCCGGCATTCAGCGCGGCCTGGGAGACGAAGGTCAGGCAGGTGCTGGCGATGGCGCCGCCATACGCGCCGAACATGGGCCGGTAGTGCACCGGCTGCGGGGTGGGGATGGAGGCGTTGGGGTCGCCCATGGGTGCGGCGGCGATGGCGCCGCCCTTGAGGATCAGCGCCGGTTTGGCGCCGAAGAAGGCCGGCTTCCAGAGCACGATGTCGGCGAGCTTGCCGGCCTCCAGGGAGCCGACTTCGTGGGCGATGCCGTGGCTGATGGCGGAGTTGATGGTGTACTTGGCGATGTAGCGGCGGGCGCGTAAGTTGTCGGCGCGGTCTCCCTCTCCCCCGGCCCCTCTCCCACCGGGCGAGGGGAGTTGACCGCGCTGCACCTTCATCTTGTGCGCGGTCTGCCAGGTGCGGGTGATGACTTCGCCCACCCGGCCCATGGCCTGGGAGTCCGAAGCGATCATCGAGAAGGCGCCCAGGTCGTGGAGGATGTCCTCGGCGGCGATGGTCTCGCGGCGGATGCGCGATTCGGCAAAGGCGACGTCCTCGGCGATGCCGGGGTCCAGGTGATGGCAGACCATCAGCATGTCCAGGTGCTCGTCCACCGTGTTGACTGTGTAGGGCCGCGTCGGGTTGGTGCTGGAGGGCAGCACGTTGGCCGCGCCGCAAGCCTTGATGATGTCCGGCGCGTGGCCGCCGCCGGCGCCCTCGGTGTGGTAGGTGTGGATGGTGCGGCCCTTGAACGCGGCGATGGTGTCCTCCACGAAGCCCGATTCATTCAGCGTGTCGGTGTGGATGGCGACCTGCACGTCGTAACGCTCGGCGACGTTCAGACAGTTGTCGATGGCCGCCGGCGTGGTGCCCCAGTCCTCGTGCAGCTTGAGACCCATGGCGCCGGCTTCGACCTGCTCGGCAAGCGCCTCGGGCCGGCTGCCGTTGCCCTTGCCCAGAAAGCCCAGATTCATGGGCAGGGCTTCGGCGGCTTCCAGCATGCGCGCCAGATGCCAGGCGCCGGGCGTGCAGGTGGTGGCGTTGGTGCCGGTGGCCGGCCCGGTGCCGCCGCCGAGCATGGTGGTGATGCCGGACATCAGCGCGTCCTCCACCTGCTGCGGGCAGATGAAATGGATGTGCGCGTCGATGCCCCCGGCGGTGGCGATCAGCCCCTCGCCGGCGATGACTTCGGTGCCCGGGCCGATGACCAGCGTCACGCCCGGCTGCACGTCCGGGTTGCCGGCCTTGCCGATGCCGGCGATGCGCCCGTCGCGGATGCCGATGTCGGCCTTGACCACGCCCCAGTGGTCGAGAATCAGCGCGTTGGTGATGACGGTGTCCAGGGCGCCGCTGGCCCGCGTGGCCTGGCTCTGGCCCATGCCGTCGCGGATCACCTTGCCGCCGCCGAACTTGACCTCCTCGCCGTAGACGGTGAAGTCGCGCTCGACCTCGATCCACAGCTCGGTGTCGCCCAGGCGCACGCGGTCGCCGGTGGTGGGGCCGAACATTTCGGCATAGGCGCGGCGGTCGATGCGGCTCATTGCTGCGCCTCCAGTTGACCCATCACTTCACCGCGAAAGCCGTACACCGCGCGCGTGCCGGCATAGGCCACCAGCGTCACTTCGCGGGTCTGGCCGGGCTCGAAGCGCACCGCGGTGCCGGCCGGGATGTCGAGCCGCATGCCGCGCGCGGCGCCGCGGTCGAAGCGCAGCGCCGGGTTGGTCTCGGCAAAATGGTAGTGCGAGCCGACCTGAATGGGCCGGTCGCCGGTGTTGGCGACGCTGAGTGTCACCACCGGCCGGCCGGCGTTCAGTTCCAGCTCGCCGGGCGCGGTGTCGAGTTCTCCGGGGATCATGCGAGGTGACTCCTTTGTGGGACGAAAGTGACGGTCCGGCGCTCAACCGGGATCAGCAAACTTTGTGCCAGACGCAGCCGCTCCGGGGGCTGCGCAGCGAGTCTATTTCAGTCCGAGCCGGCCAGCCAGGCGGTGCAGGTTGGCGCGGTCCACGCGCAGTTCGCGCGCCGCCTTGGCCCAGTTGCCGGCATGGCGACTCAGCGCCGCGCGGATCAGATGGGTTTGCAGTTCGTCCACCGCCTGGCGCAGGCCGGTGCCGGTCGGGGCATCGGCGGCGCGGTCTGCCGGCACGGCTGCGGCCGGGGCGGTGCCGATGGCGAGCAGCAGATCCAGATGCTGCGCATGCACGGTCAGGATGCGCGGGCGCTGCGGCTGCTGCGCCCGCGCGCGCAGGGCGGCCCGGCCGATCAGGTGTTCGAGCTCGCGTACGTTGCCGGGCCAGGGCTGGTGCAGCAGGGCCTGCTGCGCGTCGGCGGCCAGGCGCAGGCCGCGCAGGCCCAGGCGCACGCGGTTTTCCTCCAGGAAGCCGCCGGCCAGCAGCAGCACGTCGCGGCCGCGCTCACGCAGCGGTGGCACGGTGAGGGGATAGGCACTGAGCCGGTGATACAGGTCGGCGCGAAAACGCCCGGCGCGGACTTCCGCCGCCAGCTCCCGGTTGGTGGCGGCCAGCACGCGCACGTCGACGGTGTGTTCGCGATCCGAGCCCAGGCGCTGCAACTGGCCGCTTTGCAGCACGCGCAGCAATTTGGCCTGCACCGGCATCGGCAGCTCGCCGATTTCGTCCAGCAGTAACGTGCCGCTGTCGGCCAGTTCGAACTTGCCGCAGCGCTCGCGTACTGCGCCGGTGAAGGCGCCGCGCACGTGGCCGAACAGCTCGCTTTCGACCAGGTTGTCCGGCAGGGCGGCGCAGTTGAGGGTGATCAGCGGCTGCTGCGCACGGCGCGAGCGGGCGTGGATGGCCTGTGCCACCAGTTCCTTGCCGACGCCGGTCTCGCCGCCGATCAGCACCGTCAGGTCGGTGGCGGCAACCGTGTCGATCTCGGCTTGCAGGTGGCGCATGGGCGCGCTGTGGCCAACCAGGTCGCGATGGCGTAGCGGCGCAGGATCCTGCGCGAGCGCGCGTGCCAGTTGCTGCTCGCGCTGAGCGCGCTTCGCGAGCCCGCTGATGCGCTCGCCGGCCGCCACCACGGCCGCGGCAAGGCGGCCGAAGGCGTCCAGCACCGCCAGATCCACCGCCGCGAAGGCCTGCGGGTTCAGCGCATCCAGCGTCAGCAGGCCCCAGGGACGTTCGTCGACGTACAGCGGGCAGCCCATGCAGTCGTGCACCTCGAGCTGCCCGGTTCGCCCTTCGACCAGGCCGTCGTAGGGGTCGGGCAGCTGGCAGTCGGCCGCCAGGCGCG
>Ga0209346_1001673_pt1 | contig 11107 bp, 11 predicted proteins | sample AutmiccommunBRH9_FD_187381 | JGI IMG/M metagenome (GOLD analysis project Ga0209346, IMG submission 187381) | Deep subsurface microbial communities from Mt. Terri, Switzerland - Autotrophic microbial communities BRH/9 (SPAdes) (version 2) | ecosystem: Environmental > Aquatic > Deep subsurface >...
CTGAAAAAAAAAATAAACTGTCACAAAAGGACAGTTTATTAGTTTCAACAAGACTCCATCTGAGTAAGTCTCGCTTTATCTTATAGCATGGGTAAAATTAATTATTATTTTTATTTAAAGTAATCTCTACAAACCGATAAACAATATCCTCATAACTGTAGCCGACAGCCTTTGCGGCGTCAGGGTAGAGGCTTGTAGCTGTCATACCCGGCAGAGTATTAACTTCTAAGATTACCGGTAATCCCCCATTAGAAGGGATAATGAAGTCAACGCGGGAAAGTGTTTCGCAGCCTAAATGCTTGTGCGCCTCAATTGCCCACCTTGATAGCAGTTCCTCTTCCTGTTTAGCAATTCTCGCAGGAATTATATGATCGCTGCCACCGGGAGCATACTTGGAATCATAATCATAGTAGTTATTTTTATTCGGAATTATTTCAATTATCGGCAATGTACGAATATCCTTTTCGGATTCCAAGACCGCTATTGTTACCTCTTTCCCAGAGATATACTCTTCAACAAGAACTTCCGTATCGAACTTAAAAGCGGTTTCAACTGCTGATTGCAGTTCTTGCTGACTATTCACAATAGAAAGTCCAATAGTTGAGCCCTCTTGATTCGGCTTAACAACTATTGGAAAAGAAAACTCAATAGCTATTTGTTCTAGATAGTTTTTTGGATCACTACCCTTTTCTAGTAATAAATCCTTAGCTACCCGAATGCCAAAATATTCAAAGATCCTTTTGGCCTTGACTTTATTCATCGCAAGTGCGCTTGCTAATACCCCTGATCCTACATAAGGAATTTCTAAAATATCGAGCAATCCTTGGATTCGGCCGTCTTCACCATATTTTCCGTGTAACGCGAGATATACCACATCAATATCGTTAAGCTCTGAGATAAATTCCTTCGAGGTGTAATCAATCTCCTTAACATTACAGCCCTTACTCCTTAAGGCGTCGGCAATTCCTTTGCCACTTCTTAAAGAAACCTCACGTTCCATTGACTTGCCACCATAAATTACTGCTACATTTATCAAAAAATCACTCCCAAAAAATTCAATTATGAAAAATGTGAAACAATAACTTTTACAGCATCTTCTTCTATAACCACTTTCCCATATTCCTCAAGAACTGTTTTCGAGACAGGAGAAACATCTCCATACTCCGAAAGCAAGGCAATCAAGGTGTCTACGGCCTTTTCTATGACGTCTAGTTGATCAAAAACAAGAATATAGTGGTCTTTATAATAATACAGTTTGCCACCATAGGTTAAATAAGTATTAATTCTCCTTGAAGCGTTAATTAACTCTTCAAAATCCTTAAAGGCAAAGATTATCGAGTCACTTTCCTCTAGAGTTACCTCTAGGGCATATTCATCTTCGTCTAGCTCCTCTTCCTGCCATAGATTGTTTTTACCACGCGAAACAATTACGACCATCCCCTGCGCGGGAAGTGCAAATACCTCAACAGCAACGGGTCCGGTTAGCTCAAATCCTAGCTCCTCATACGCTTGTTCCATTATTTCATTAAACAAATCATGCACCTTTGGCACATCACTCCATAGGTCTTCTTTCCTAATACCTCGATCACTTAAATCATCAAAGGTTAAAAATATTTTTATTTTGTCTTGACCTAATCGTTCTACTCGCATGACTTGAACCCCCCCGCTTATAATAAACTTAGTACAGAATATGATAAAAAGCCAATTTTAGTTCAATTATAATATCTAAAAGTTTAAAGTTTATTATAACAACATTTTTTTATTTTGAAAACAACTTTTCTTGATATAGTATATTTTACTAGCATTGTGAAACAAACATCAAGAAGGAGTTGAATAATTTTATTATCCAACTCCTACTCAATTTTTTCAATAATAATCGTTCTTCCCATTAGCTATTCTTATGCTTAGCGATTTAGTTAATTCTGTAAATTCATTTCTGTAGCTTTACGCTCTAATTCGTCCTTTGTACCATTGATAAATGTGTTAAACAATTCATCTTTTTTGTCATTAGGGATATTATTTTTCGGCTTCGAAAAGTTATTCATTCCCATCTCGCTACGCAGATCTTGATGTTTTTCGCCCATATTGTTCAGAAAGTTAAAATGGTTCTTATTCATCATTCTAAAAATATAAATCACACCGACTACCCCTGCAGCTAATCCCCACAAAAACATATTGCCGTTTCTTTTACCTTTATTATTCCAGAACATTTGCTTCAACTCCTATTTTTTTTAAATAGCTATCAACGGCATTCCAAACTTTGCCATGCTATAGCTTATCGCTATATATAATGTTTGCATTCCGGCCATTAATATACTGAAAAAACGTACCAAAAATGGTACGCTTAAAAGGTAAAATTGCTTGGATTAAACGACTGAGGCTTTATATGTTTCTAAAAAATTGGCGATTATCTTTCTCCCATGAGTAGTTAAAATTGACTCCGGATGAAATTGCACTCCTTCAACCGGAAAGGATTGGTGTTTAATCGCCATTACTTCACCGAACTCTGTTTCTGCGGTAACTGCTAAGCTATTTGGTAAACTCTTTCTGTCCACTTCCCAGGAATGATATCTTCCGGCAGAAAAAAGTTCGGGAACCTCGCTAAAAATCGGGCTTTTGTTATGAATTACATTCGAGGCCTTTCCATGATACAGTTCCGCCGATTGCTTGATCTCTCCACCATAAACCTTGGCAATTGCTTGGTGACCTAGGCAGACCCCAAGAGTAGGGATTCTGTTTCCAAATTTCTCAATCAACTCCATGGTAACACCTGCACCCTCCGGCACCCCAGGTCCGGGTGAAATAACGATATAGCTCGGCAGCAATCGTTCAACCTCTTCCATAGTAATCTGGTCATTTCTTCTGACAAGACATTCTTCTCCGAACTCTTCCAGAAGCTGAACCAAATTAAAAGTAAATGAGTCATAGTTATCTATAATCAAGATCATAATTTTAGCTCCTTCACATATTCTCTGAACTGCAGAAGAAAATCCTGTTCAAATTCTGAGTCAGGCAACTGGCGTTTTTCTAATTGGCTGATCAACTCTTGGATTTTTTTGATTAAAGCACTACCAATAACGTACCCGTCTAGATAATTCTCTAAATGCTTTACCTGCTGGTAATTGCTAATCCCAAAGCCAAGAACTACAGGTATTTCTGCCGTTTCTTTTATTTCTTGAATCATTTCTATAATTCGAGTGTGGAACTCCTTCCTTTCTCCGGTAACTCCGAGCGAGGAAACGATATAAAGAAAGCCTTCGGCTTCAGCCACTATTTGTTTAACCCGCTCTTTAGAGGTAGGCGCAATTAGGGAGATTAAAGGAATGGCATAGGGCTTCAAAGCTGCCCTTAGGGGTTGACTTTCTTCAATCGGCAAGTCAGGCACCAGAATCCCGTTTATCTGCTTATCTGCCAAACTCTTTGCTAGCTGGTCAAGACCATAGCTTAATAGGGGATTGTAGTAAGTAAATAAAATTAACGGAATCTTCAATCCTTCTTCGCGGACCTCGCCAATTATTTCTAAGGTTTTTCGTAAATTAAAACCGTTGTCGATCGCCTTAAGTGAAGATTCTTGGATGACCGGACCGTCAGCAAGCGGGTCGGAGTATGGTACGCCGACTTCAAGATAACCGGCGCCCTCAGCTTCAAGAAGAAAGAGGATTTTTTTGAACAAAGCTGCAGTAGGAAAGCCAGCTGTAACAAAAGGTATCAGTTTCATCTAAACATCCCCCCAAAATAATTACTAATTGTGTCCATATCCTTATCACCCCTGCCAGACAAATTAACGATCAGCAGCTGATCCTTGCGTAAGTTAGGGGCAATTTTGATGGCTTTAGCAAGTGCGTGAGCTGATTCAATTGCTGGAATAATCCCTTCAGTCCGGCTTAACAATTCAAGAGCTTCCATGGCTTGGCTATCGGTTATGGTCTGATAGATGACCCTCTTTATTTTCTGGAGATAAGCATGCTCAGGACCGACACCCGGGTAATCCAGTCCGGCTGAAATGGAATAAGCCGGTTTGATCATTCCATGATCATCCTGTAAGAGAATAGTATGGGCACCGTGGATGATTCCCGCTCTTCCCAAGGTTAAAGTTGCGGCATTTTCTGAATCTAAGCCCTTGCCAGCTGCTTCAACTCCTATCAGCTGAACTCCCGACTCGTTAATAAAGGGGTGAAAGATCCCAATCGCATTACTACCGCCTCCAACACTGGCAACAACGATATCCGGTAATTTACCCTCCTCAGCTAAAATTTGCTTCTTCGTTTCCAAACCAATTACTTTTTGAAAATCTCTGACCATTGTTGGATAAGGGTGAGGACCAACAACGGAACCAATCAGGTAATAAGTATCTTCGACATTTGCCGCCCAATATCTTATCGCCTCATTCGTCGCATCCTTTAAAGTTCCCCGACCGTTTTCCACAGAAACTACTTCTGCGCCTAGTAATTCCATCCGAAAAACATTTAGCTTTTGTCTTGCAATATCCTCTTTACCCATAAACACCTTGCATTCCAGACCTAATTTTGCGGCAATTGTCGCTGAAGCAACTCCGTGCTGACCAGCCCCGGTTTCAGCAATAATTTTCCGCTTACCCATCCGTTTAGCTAACAGTCCCTGACCAATTGCATTATTGATTTTATGGGCTCCCGTGTGGTTTAAATCTTCTCGTTTTAGATATATTTTTCCTCCGCCCAAATAAGCCGAAAGCCGATCTGCAGAATAGAGCATTGTTGGTCTACCGGCGTATTTATTTAACCAGTCCAGATAATCATTTCGAAAACTCTGATCATTACCATATAGCTGATAAGCGTTCTCCAACTCCTTAACAGCGCTCATTAAGGTTTCCGGGATAAATGACCCGCCAAACTCGCCAAACCTCCCATCGCCTACCTCAATTGTCCATAAATCCTTTAAATCGTCCATCTCCTGACCTCCCGTATTATTTCCAGAATTTTTTTAGGAGATTTGACCCCTTCTATCTCCACGCCGCTAGAGGTATCAATTCCGGTAATTGGATATTTTCTTAAATTAGCGATATCTGCAAGCATGATCCCACCGGCAACGAAAACCGGCTTTGTAATGCCCCGCCAAACATTTTGATGTTCCTGCCAAGCGAATTTCCTACCGCTTCCTCCACGATTGGCTCCAGCCGTATCAAAAATAAATCCATCAACAACCGGCATATATTCGTGAAAATCTACATTATAGGCACTTCCTTGCACCGAAATGACTTTCCAGACCTTTTTGCCTAAGCTTTCTTGAACATTTTGACAAAAATCCGGCGTTTCCTCACCGTGCAATTGGATTATATCAATTATGTCCACAGTTTCCGCAATATCCTCTATCGAAGGATTAACAAAAACCCCGACAGTCTGCACGCTCTGAGGAAGATGTTTCATCCATTTGCGAACCTGTTCAGGATGAACTCTTCTTCGGCTTTTGGCAAAGACGAAACCTAGATAATCCGGCCATTCACTTACCTTGACAAGTTCTACTAAAGTCTCCTCGGAAAAAATACCACATATCTTTACTTCCATAACTTATCCCACCAATTCCTTAATTGCTAGTTGGCGATCAGCGGCTTTGACTAAATGCTCTCCAACTAGAACTCCTTTTACGCCGAGTGAACGCAAGTAGGTGATCTGCGAGTTAGTATAAATGCCACTTTCACTAATCAGTACCGCTTCTTCTGGAACAGCCTGATAAAGTTCAGCTTTATCCTCTAAGGTAGTAGTAAAATTCGTCAGATCACGGTTATTTATGCCAATCAATTCCGGTATAAAGGTTTTGCAAACCTTGTTAAGATCTACGAAATTGTGAATCTCCGTTAAGACCTCCATTTTCAGTGCCTTGGCTTGCTGATATAGCTCCCGATATTGCTGCTCTTCAAGAATCGAGGCAATCAGCAAAACCACACTTGCACCAAACCCCTTTGTTTCCATAATCTGATAGGGGTCGAAAATAAAGTCCTTCCGCAATAAGGGAATCTTACCCGCCAGCCGGCGCATTTTCGCCAAACTTAACAAATCACCTTGGAAGAATTCTCGCTCGGTAAGTACGGAGATCCCTTCCACATCTGCCTTTTGGTAACTGTGGAAAAGCTCTACTTCGTCCAAATCAGCTAGCAGAACTCCCTTTGAGGGTGAAGCTTTTTTTATTTCGGCAATTATCCCCATCTGCCTTTGTGAATTTATTAGTCTAGCGGATAGCGAAAAAGTCTCTGTATCATAAAGGGGTAAAGAGCTTAACTCGCTTTGCGGCAATTCTCTTTTGCTCCGCACCAGTTCAATTTTTTTTTGGGCAACAATTCTATCAAGAATATTCATATCGCCGTCTCTTTCTCCCTAACAAGACGACGGATGTTAATAATTTTTTCATAAACCTTTCCAGAGTCGACAATTTCCTCGGCAAATTTAACGCCCTCAACCAAAGTGCCGGCTTTTCCGAAAACATAGAGACCTGCTCCAGCATTAGCAAGAATAATATCCCTTTTTGCACCCTTTTTCCCTTGAAATATTTCTAGAATATCTTGAGCATTCTCTTCCGGCGTTCCACCCTGCAAATCTGAAGGATCAGCTGAAAATAATCCTAAATCCTGAGGGCTGATATAACTTGTAGTTATTTGCTGTTCACGAAGCTCCGTAATCTTCGTCGTCGTTGTCGTAGTTATTTCATCAAGACCATCAAGGCCAGCTACGACTAAGGCTCTTTTTACCCCCAGACCAAGTAATACATTGGCTATCGGTTCAGTTAATTCCGAATCATAAACACCAATAACTTGATGATCTGCTTCAAGTGGATTACATAACGGACCTAAGATATTAAAAACAGTTCTTACTCCCAGTTCTTTTCTTGATTGTCCGGCATTTTTCATCCCGGGATGATAGATCGGAGCATAGAAGAATGCCAGATTTTCTTTAGATAACAATTCTTCCAAGGTATCTTCCGTCAAATCCAGTGGCAAACCAATCGCCTCTAAAACATCTGCACTACCACTTTTGCTGGATATAGCCCGGTTCCCATGCTTAGCTACCGGCACACCAGCTGCGGCAGCAACAAAGGCAGCGGCAGTGGAAATATTAATTGTCCCCCCGCCGTCTCCCCCTGTTCCACAGGTATCCAGCAACGATCCAGTCACCTTAAAGGGCACCTTCATATGTGAACGCATTGCTTGAACTAGACCTATTATCTCCTCCGTGCTCTCTCCAATCACCTTTAGAGCTACCATAAAGGCAGTAACCTGGTGGGGGGGAATATTCCCCCGAATTATTTCCTCCATAAATTCTTTACTCTCTGACATTGTCAAATGCTCTCCTGCCAACAGCTTCTCTAAAATTCTTCTCATCTGTCTATCTCTCCTTTTCTCCGCTCAATTCTCGTCCGGCAAGCTCTTCTGAGATGCTTAACGCTCTAAGCATTGCAGAAGCTTTGTTGGTTATCTCCAAATATTCTTTGTCAGGCTCTGAATCGGCTACAATCCCCGCTCCGGCTTGAATTGTTGCTGTATTGCCTTTACAAAAGATTGATCTTATAGTAATACAGGTATCTAAGTTCCCATTAAAGCCCAAGGCAGCAATTGCACCGGCATAGGGTCCTCTTTCCTCAAGCTCTAGCTCGGCGATGATCTGCATTGCTCTAATCTTCGGCGCCCCCGAAACGGTTCCCGCTGGAAATGCGGCGATTAGAGCATCCAAACTCGTTACATCCTTTTTCAACTCGCCGACAACTTTGGAGACGAGATGCATAACATGGGAATACTTCTCAATTTTCATCTTCTCAAGCACTTTTACTGTCCCAGGTTTGCTAACTCTTCCTAAATCGTTTCGAGCTAAGTCGATTAGCATAACATGTTCCGCGAGCTCTTTAGTATCGGAAAGTAAGCTAATCTCATTTTTCTGTTCCTCTACCTCGTTTCTTCCTCGCCGTCTTGTTCCGGCAATTGGATATGTTGTCGCCTTTCCAGCAACGACATTAACCAATGTTTCTGGAGAAGTACCAAGAATGACCTGATCATCAAATTGCAGATAGTACATATATGGTGAAGGGTTGATTTGTCGTAAAGCTTCATAAACGAGTGCTTTTTCTTCAGGAAGATTGACCGTGATCTTTTGCGACAATACTGCCTGAAATATTTCTCCTTCCCGAATATATCTTTTAATTTTTTCCACTGCTTTCACAAAAGTCTCCCGATCAAAAGCTTTTATCAGCTTGCCCGGAGTTTTTTCCGGCACAGCATCGATTAATAATTCACCCTGTTGGTGGTTAAGTAAGAAATTCTGCCAAAAAGCCACTCGCTTCGTGATCTCCACCTGTGCCTGTTCATAGCTTTTAACCAATTCGTTTTCTGCTAAATTATGAATAAATAGATTATTAACCAAAATAAGTTCCTGACTGCTATGGTCGTAAATTAACACCTCTTTTACAAAAGCCAAATACAGCTCAGCAAACTGAGAAGACAGCTGATGAGCTGTAGAGATATGCTCCTGTTCCTTGATAAATTCATAAGAAAAAAAGCCCAAACCTCCGCCAGTAAACGGTGGCAGCTCTTTAAGATAGGGGGAATTATAATGTTTAAGAATAGCTTTCAACGCCGGAATCGGTTTACAGGGCAGGTCTGAAAAAGCAGGAAGCTTCTTTAACTGCTCCAGCTCCGTGGAAGCACCTGATAAAGTAACCTGATGATCATTAACCTGCAATACAAGGAATGGATTGATCGCAAAATAAGTATACCTTCCTGCTTCCTTACCATGCTCACCACTTTCTAAGAGCATTACATCGGGGAATTCATTACTAATCTTTAAGATATTTAATCTGAAGCTCGGATATTGACCTACAACTTTACTAATAGGAATAACGGAATAGCTTTTGGCGAACGCCAAAAAATCGGTAAGGGGTAGCATCTATTTCTCCTCCATTTTCTATGAGAAAAAGAGGATTGAGGAAAATGAAAATAAAAAAAACTAGGGATAACCCTAGTTGTAAGTAAACTTACCCTAAGTCATTCCTCAACTCTGCTCTTCTAACTCAACTTTACTCTGCTAAACTAATCTAACTGAAACTCAGGTAAAAATCGCTAACTGGCTATGATTTGTCTTCTATTTTATTTTATTAGCAGTTTGTCTGTCAACAATTTTTTTGCTGTTTAGCAATGTTCTTCCTTAGCACTTAATTCCAGATTTTTTCTCGATAAGGGTTCACGATTGGTCCAAGGTATAATATAATTAATATACAGATATTTTGCATTTCCCCTATCCTCGATCCCCAATTTCACTTTAGTCACAATTAAAACAAAAATTATATTTTTTCGAAAGGAGAATGAGATGCGTTATATTACAAACATTGAAAAGATCAAGGAGATACCTAGTCAAGAAAAAGAAAGCCTCAAAAAAATAACAAATAAATTTGTCTTCCGGGTTAATGAATACTATCTTAACCTGATTAACTGGCAAGATCCCGATGACCCTATTCGTAAAATAATTATTCCCAACAAAGCGGAGTTGGACGAATATGGACGTTGGGATGCATCTGATGAACAGAATAATTACGTAGCAAAAGGCATCCAACACAAATATCGAACTACCGCGCTGTTATTAGTTTCTGAGGTGTGTGGAGCATATTGTCGTTTTTGTTTTCGAAAGCGCTTATTTAAAAACGAAGTAAAGGAAACGACGACAGATATTAGTGAGGGCATTAGTTATATAAAAATGCACCCAGAAATAAATAATGTTTTACTGACTGGCGGGGATTCCTTAATTCTCTCTACAAAGCGGATCAAGGAAATATTACAGCAATTGCGCGAGATCCCGCATGTTAAAATTATTAGGATGGGTTCTAAGCTTCTAGCGTTTAATCCAATGCGGATTTATGAGGATGAGGAACTTCTGGCAGCATTAAAAAAACATTCCTACAATGATGCAAAAATTCATTTAATGGCACATTTTAACCATCCGAATGAAATAACCGAGCAATCCTTAAAAGCTATTGCTGCTCTGCAAAATCACGGTGTAATCATTGTAAATCAAACACCGGTTTTGAAAGGCGTTAACGATGACCCGATAATTCTTGCAGAATTATTAAATAAGCTTTCTTATATCGGAATTACACCGTACTACTTTTTTCAAAACAGACCCGTAGCCGGAAATGCTAGCTTCGTTTTGGATTTGCAAGAGGCTTACGAAATTATTGAACAAGCTAAGGCTAAAGTTTCTGGACTAGGAAAACGAGTAAAATTCGTGATGAGCCACTCTACAGGAAAAATCGAAATCCTTGCTGTAAAAAATAAAAAAGTTTACCTTAAATATCACCAAGCTAAAAACCCAGCTAATTATGGCAAATTCATGATTTTTGACCTCCAAAAGGGCGATTCCTGGTTTGATGATCTAAAAAGTCCTGCCCCAATAGAAATTTAACTCGAGAAGGCACTTGTTTCAGCACTTGCTGAAATCAGTGCCTTCTTTTCGGATCAAGACCCAGGAGACACAGGGAGACACAGGGACGTTTCGCTTGTCTTTTTTCTCACTTCTAACTTCCTACCTCTACCCCTCTAGTACAGACGTTTCGCTGTCTTCTTTAACCAGCTTTCCTTTATTATCTTCACGTACCATATAATACTGCTGCAGTTCATCTTTTAACTTAGCTTAGATTGAGATAATATTAAGGTATATAGAAAAAGGAGCTAACAAGATGACCTCACACTACAAGAAAAAAATACTTTTTGTCCTTCCCTTATTCTTATTCTTGTTATTATTCACTGTCAGCTGTAATATTCAGAGCAACGAGCCTTCTACTGACACTACTCCACCACTGATAGATGGATCAGAAACCCCTAATGACAAAGAACCCGCTAATGGTAATAACCAGTTGGAGGAGCCAAAAGGTGACGATGAAGAACCTTCCACTGATAAAGGTGAAACTGATCTTCAAGTGGACAGTATCAAATATTATGTAAATCAGAATTACTTCATCAAGCCTCTAGATCCTGAACAAGATAACAAGGTTGTTCTGCTAACATTCGACGATGCTCCACAAAACAAGGTTACTAAAGAAATATTAGATATATTAGACAAGCATAATGCTAAAGCGATTTTTTTCATCAACGGACATT
>Ga0209346_1001680_pt1 | contig 11064 bp, 12 predicted proteins | sample AutmiccommunBRH9_FD_187381 | JGI IMG/M metagenome (GOLD analysis project Ga0209346, IMG submission 187381) | Deep subsurface microbial communities from Mt. Terri, Switzerland - Autotrophic microbial communities BRH/9 (SPAdes) (version 2) | ecosystem: Environmental > Aquatic > Deep subsurface >...
TGTCCAGATCGGCGTCCACGTTCGTTCTCCAAGGTTCGGCGTTTGGGTATCAACGCCGATTCTGGGCACCCGAGCACCCAAACCTCAGCAGCAACACCCGTAACACCCCTTGGAATCATTCATCTAGGGGCTAGGGGGTATCGGGGGCGAGCAGGGCATCCAACCGCTCGATGCGTGCGCGCCAGATCTGGGCATAGCGGTCGAGCAGCTCTTGGGCGCGCGCGATCGCCTGAGGATTGCCGCGGACGATGCGCTCGCGGCCGTGGGGATGCTTGGTCACCAGACCCGCTCCCTCGAGAACCGCGACGTGCTTCTGCACGGCCGCGAAGGACATGGCATACGCGCTGGCGAGCTCCGACACGGTCGCCTCGCCCGCGAGGGTGCGACGCACGATGTCCCGGCGCGTGGAATCGGCGAGGGCCCGGAAGATGCGGTCCACCTCGTCGTCGGTTAGATCAGTTTCTACAACCATTTGGTTGTACGTTATGACTGAGGGGCGCGGGTGTCAAGAAGTCACTACCACATTGACGCACCGCTGCCGGTCCCCACACAGGAGGAGCCGCAGGGGTCGCGCTGGTAGTGAGTTCCGCACGCCACCGGCGTTCGCGCCGCTCGGAAGGTAGCGTCGGCGTATGAGCAATCTGGTGGCGCAACTCCGCGAGGCCGGCTGCGTGTTCGCAGAAGAAGAGGCCACCATCCTGTTCGCGGCCGCGTCCGACACCGCCGAACTCGCGGCCCTGGTCGCGCGCCGCATCGCGGGTGAACCGCTCGAGCAAATCGTGGGGTGGGCCGAGTTCGCGGGCTTACGCATCCCGGTCACGGCCGGGGTGTTCGTGCCGCGCCGACGCACCGAACTGGTGGCACGGATCGCGGAGCGCGTCGCGCCCGCATCGGGCACGGTGGTCGACCTGTGTTGCGGCGCGGGGGCCATCGGGATTGCGCTCGCGACCTGGCGGGAGGACCTCACGGTGATCGCCGCCGACATCGACCCCGTGGCCGTAGACCTCGCGCGGCGCGCCCTCGCGCCGCTGGGCTGCAGCGCCATGGTGTCGGACATGGACGCCGACCTCCCACCGGGGCTCGCGGGCGCGGTCGACGTGGTGGCGTCATGCCCGCCTTACGTCCCCACCCGCCAGATCGCGTTGATGCCGCACGAGGCGCGGGACCACGAACCCCGCGAGGCCCTGGACGGCGGCAAGGACGGAGCCCGCATGCAGGCGCGAGTGTTTCAGGCCGCCGCCCGACTGCTCGCGCCCGGCGGGGTGTGCGTGGTCGAGACCAGCGATCACGTGGTCGACGCGACGGTCGCCGCCGCCACCGCAGCCGGGTTGGCCGCGACAGTCGAGGAGGACGACGTGCTGGGCGCGGTGGTGGTCGTGGCGACGGCGTAATCGCATCCGCCGTGTGCGCCGAGAGGCGAGGCCTTGCCATGCGCGGCATGGGCCTCTTCATGCCGATGCTGCGCGAGAGCGCCGAGATGATGTACGAGTTCGACGAGCCGTTCGTCGTCTCGTCCGGAGAGTTTGAGCGGGCCTTCGGCTGGGGAGCGACTTCGTGGGACGACGCTGTGGCTCAGATGGGAGCGGCGGTGCGGGCGTAGCGTAGGAATATGTCAACGCTGACGCGGGCCGACGTCGATCGTGTTCGCCTCGGCTCGCTCCTGATCGCCGGCCCCGCCGACCCGGGCCGCACCGTGCTCAGCATCGTCGAGCATTTCTTGGCGATGCAGGCGCAAGACGCCCCCGGCGTGGCCTGGTCGCTCGCCCTTCGCAAAGGAGGCACGCAGGCACACACGGCCGAGGCGCTGGCGACCCGCGACATCGTCCGCACCTGGCCGATGCGCGGCACCCTTCACCTCATTCCGTCGCGCGACGCCAAGTGGATGCTCGACCTCATGGGCGGCAAGGCGCTCGCGGGAGCGGCGCGGCGGCGGCAAATGCTGGGCATATCGGACGACGTCGCCTACCGCGCGGTCGACATCCTCGCCGCGCGGGTGGCCGAGGCCGAGGGCCCGGTCGCGCGCAAGGACTGCCTCATGGCGCTTGCCGATGCCGGCATCGCGCTTGAGAATCAGCACGGGTATCACTTGCTGTGGTTGGCCTCGCAACTGGGCCAATTGGCCGGCGGCCCGCCTCAGGGCAAAGAGCAGACGTTTGTCAGCCTGGACACGTGGGCGCCCATCCATCGCGCCCCGTCGCGGGAAGAGGCCCTTGCCCTGGTAGCGGCCGCGTATGTGCGCGGCCACGGACCGATCACGGAACGCGACCTGATGCGCTGGACCGGGCTGGGATTGCACGAGTGTCGCGTCGGACTCACGACCGCGGAGGACATCCTCTCGGTGGACACCGAAACAGGCCCGGCGTGGGTCACCGGGTTCGCGCTGGAGGCCCCTGCGATCGCGCCCACACGACTGCTTCCAGGGTTCGACGAGTTCATGCTCGGCTACGCCGCCGATGGGCGCGCCATCGACCCTGCCCACCACCGCGCGGTCGTGCCGGGCAACAACGGCGTATTCAAGCCGACGGTCGTGGACTGCGGCCGCGTCGTGGCGCTGTGGTCCCGCAAGCTCATGGCCAAGACCGTGCGCGTCGAGGTCGCCGCGTTGGCGTCCCTCGACGGCGGCGCCCGGGCCCGCATCGGCGATGCCGCCGAAAAGTACGCCGCGTACGTGGAGCGCCCGCTTGAGATGAAGTGGATCGAGTAACGACCCGCGGCGGTGGCCTCGCGCAGACCGCACGGGTATGCCTAGGCTGGGCTCGGAGGTACTCGCCATGGCACTGATCGACGATCTTCTAGAACTCGAGCGCGGCTTCTGGGCGTCGTCGGGCACCACCGGCTATTACGAGAACCACATGTCGGACAACGGCCTCTGCGTGTTCTCCTTTGGGCACCTCGACAAGGAGGCGACCAAGGCCGGTGTCGAGTCCGCTGGACCATGGACCAACTTCGACTTCAACGACATCCAGGTGCATGTTCTCGACGACAACGCCGCGACCATCTCTTACCGGGCCGACGCAGATAGAGACGGCAAGCCCTATCGCGCCATGGTGACGTCCGTGTACTCGCGCGCCACCGGCAAGTGGCAGCTGATGGTGCACCAGCAAACCGAATTGGCGGAGACGTAGGCTTCCGAGCGCTGGAGTTCCCGAGCGGTGGGGTTCCCGGGCGCCTAGGTGACCGGGGCAGTCTCGGCGAGGAGCGCCTCAAGCACCTGGGCTACGCCGTCGTCGCTCACTGAAGCCGTGCGGTGCGTCGCCGCGGCGAGCACGTCGGCGTGAGCGTTCGCCACCGCGTAGGACGTTCCGGCCCACACCAGCATCGGGACGTCGTTTGGGGCATCGCCGAAGGCGACCACGTCCGCCGCGTCGACCCCGAACCGCTCGGCCTGGCGAGCGAGTCCGAACGCCTTGGTCACTCCCAAGGGAGCGATCTCGATGAGCGGCGCGACGCTCGAGCTGTGCGAGGCCTCGAGCAACCCCTCACACAGCGGAAGCGCCACCGCGAGCATGTCGTCGGAGATTCCCTCCTCCATGAGCGCCAGGACCTTGAAGACGCTGCCGTCGAGCACTGCGGGAAGCTCCTCGAAGGGGGCCACCGCGTGCTGCTCGAGGTTGCGCTCATTGAGTGGGAAGCCAGGCTCGCGTGAGAATCCGTGGGGCGACTCGATCGCGAAGACCACGCCCGGCAGGGCCTCGCGCAGGCGGGCCGCGACCAGCAGCAAGGTCTCGGTCGGCACGCCCACCGCGTCGACGATCGCCCGCGCGCCCATGTCGTAGACGACGGCGCCGTTGCCACACACCGCCAGCCCGTTGACACCGAGGGCCGATGCGATCGAGTCGACCCACCGCGGCGGGCGGGCGGTCACAAGCACGAGCGGGATGCCGGCCGGGGCGAGGGCCGCGAGCGCCGCACGGGTGCGGTCCGAGAACTGTCCCGAGGGCGGGAGGATGGTGCCGTCGATGTCGGTGCCTACAAGTTTCACGTCTCACAGAGTACGGTCCGCGGCGGGCGCGCGACTGGGACTCGGGGCCGGGATCCGGTCGGCTCGCCCCCGGCGAGGCGTCGCCGCCTGGCATGCTTGGAGCGGCCCGACGCAGTAGCGTCGCCCCGGAAGAGACGCGCCGTACCCGGCCAGCAAAGACGACGCGACGTGGAGAACACATGCACTCGACCATCCAGATCGCCGCCTCGCTGCTCATCCTCGTGCCATTCATCCTTGCTCAGGTGGGCCGCCTGACGCCGTCGTCGCTCGCTTACCTCGTGCTGAACCTGGTCGGCTCCATCGTGCTCGCGGTCGACGCCCTGCTTGGCGCGCAATGGGGATTCCTCCTGCTCGAGGGCGTGTGGGCCGTCGTCTCGGCGATCTCCCTCGTGCGCTGGGCACGAGGTCGACGGCGCCTCAGTGCTGGCCCCGCGAGTCTATCGAGGGCGAACCCGCTGCGGTAGAAGGTCACGATGCGGCGATGTCTCCTGACACCAGGGCGTCAGCGCCGTAGCCTAGGGGTATGGCCACTCCGCGCATCCGCCCTGCCACCACAGCCGACGAGCAGCAGATCGCACGCATTTGCCTTCTTACGGGCGCAGACGGCGGTGACGCCGCGGGACGCTTCAGTGACGACACCGCGCTCGCCGACGTCTTTGCCCTGCCCTACCTCCACGGCCCCTCGTGCTTCGCGTGGGTGGTCGACATAGGCGGCGAAGCGGCTGGCTATGTGGTGGCCGCCGCGGACACTCACGCCTTCCAGGAGTGGTTCAGCAGCGAGTGGTGGCCGGAGCGCGAGCCCCTGCACGCCGTCAAGACCGAGGACGACGCTTGGCTGATCCCAGCCGCCGCCGACCCCACTCGGTGCCTCTCGGATGCGGTCCCGGAGTACCCCGCACATCTTCATATCGACTTGCTTCCAGAGCTTCAGGGCGCCGGTTGGGGCAGGCGACTGATCGACACTCTCATGGCGCAGCTCGCCGAGCAGGGCATCGAGGGAGTCCACCTGGTGGTGCCAAGCGCCAATGAGCCCGCGCTGGCGTTCTACCCCAAGGTGGGCTTTGTCCGCCTCGGCGAGGACCACCAGAATGTGACGTTCGCACGATCGACAACTCTGGATAATTACTCGTAGCATTTGCGCATGGCGAACGCGACCGTGCCGAACGCTCAGGACCCGGCGGAGTTTCTTGCCCTTGTCGAACCCGCGAAGCGCAAACGCGAGGGCGAGCAACTCCTCGCGCTGATGACCGAGGTGACCGGCGCGACTCCGGTCATGTGGGGTCCCACGATGATCGGCTTCGGCACGTACGCGTACCGGTACCCGAGCGGTCGCACGGGTGAGTTCTTTCGCGTGGGCTTCTCTCCGCGAAAACCCGCGTTGTCGCTGTACGGGCTCAAGGACGACGAAGGCGCCGAGGCGATGCTGGCCGACCTCGGCCCGCACACCACCGGGGCGGGTTGCGTGTACGTCAAGAGCCTTGACACCGTGAACGAGGACGTGCTCCGCGCCCTGGTTCAGCGCGGCTTCGAGCGACCCAAGCTGCACGAGGCCTAACGCGCCCCGCGCACACCCCGAGCGCGCCCCGACGAGAGCTCCTTGCGGTACCAGCGGTCGGCGTGGGGCTCGCCGTTGAAGTCGGGCACTTGCCGATATCCGCGCGACTCGTAGAGCCGTCCCGCGGCGGTGAGCAGCGAGTTGGTGTCGAGCGTCACGGCCGGCGATCCTGCCGCGAGCGCGAGGCCTTCGAGCCGGTCCAGGAGGAGCGCGGCCACCCCCAGGCCGCGCGCCGACGGCGCGACCCACATGCGCTTGAGGAATGCGGGCTCGCCGTCCGGCAGCTTCACCCCGCCGCAGCCGACGGGCTGCCCGTGCAGATGCGCCACCAGGAACGCTCCCCGGGGCGGGGTGAGGTCCCCGCTTCCGACGACGACGGCCTTGGATGGGTCGTAGCCCGAGTCGAAGAGGGCGTCGATCTCAGCGAAGAACTGCGAGACGCACCATTGGGCGTCCCGGGACTGGGGGTCGACGATGTCGATCTCCAGGTGCCGTCGAGTGAGGGCCCGCGTGAGGGTCCTGGCCGCCTGGTCGACCTCGGCGCGCTCGGCCGGGTCCAGCTCGCCGAGTAGCGCGCTGGCCGCATCGTCGCTCAACTTGTCGAGCAGCGCGGCTTCGTGGGCGCCTGCGGGGGTCCGCGCCACCACCTTGGCCCTCGCGTCCGCCGGGCTGGGACCGGTAGCGACGAGCCCCTCCGCCTCAAGCGACCGCAGCAACCGCGAGACGTAGGCGGCGTCCAGGTCGAGCCGACCGCGCAGGATCGCGACCTCCACCGGTCCGTCGCCCATCTCCCACAGCAGCCGCGAGGCGCCGAACGGGCGTCCGCGACCCAGGAAGTCGTCGTGCAACGCCCCTACTTCGCGCGTCACGACGCGCTGGAACTGGCGGAAGGTCTGAAGGTGACGATCGGACATGTCGTTGACCTTAGTCAACTATATGCCTCCCGGTCCACCCTCCCGGCGACGCTCCGAACCGATTATCTGCTGGTGCGCCCGGAGCGTCGCTCGAAACGGTCCCACTCGCGGCGTGTCGGGCACGCGCGCGGTTCGTAGCGTCGGCGATGGGGTGGCTCGGCTCGGCCGCCTGGGACCCCCTGGTCCCGAGGTCCCGGGGACTCTTGTCCCTGGAATTTGGCCCTACGCGCTCCTAGCGTGGGACCAGGTGCTGCGAGAGCACCCGGCCGCCCCATGGTCGAAGGCAGCGCGTCCCGCGACACATCGTCGAGCCATCTCACTGACAAGGTAGTCGGAGGACTTCGTGGGCGACATGGCGCAACCAGAGCGAGTGACCGTCACGGTCAATGACCGTCAGATCGACGTGCAGGCGGGTCTCAACATCCTGCAGGCACTCGGCCAGGAGGGCATTGACATCCCCTCACTGTGCAACGACGTGCGCCTCAAGCGCGCCAACGGCAGCTGCGGCATGTGTGTGGTCGAGGTGGGCGACGACACGCCCCGCGACGTCAAGGCATGCCTCACTCCCGTCACCGAGGGAATGGTCGTCAAGACCCACACCGAGCGCCTCGAGGCCTACCGCAAGGTGCGCCTCGAGCAACTGCTGTGTGACCACAACGCCGACTGCGTGGCGCCCTGCGTGCAGACCTGCCCGGCCAACATCGACATTCAGACGTACCTGCAGCACGTCGCCGACGGCAACTTCGAGGCCGCCATTCGTGTCATCAAGGACCGCAACCCCTTCCCGTCGGCCTGCGGCCGCGTGTGCCCTCACCCCTGTGAAGACGAGTGCCGCCGCAGCCTCGCGGACGAGGCGGTCTCCATCAACGCGGTCAAGCGCTTTGCGGCCGACTGGGACATGGCCCGCAAGTCGCCGTGGCGCCCCCGCGTCGCCGAGCACACCGGCAAGCGCGTCGCCGTCGTCGGCGCGGGCCCCTCCGGTCTGAGCGCCGCCAACTACCTGGCGATCGCCGGCCACGGCGTCACCGTGTTCGAAAACCAGCCCGAGCCGGGCGGCATGATGCGCTACGGGATCCCCGAGTACCGCATGCCGAAGGCCACGCTCGACAAGGAGATCGCGCTCATCGAGGCGTTGGGCGTCAACATCGTGTGCAACCGCGGCCTCGGGAAGCACCTCAATCTTGAAGACCTCAAGCGCGACTTCGATGCCGTGTATCTGGCCATCGGCTCGTGGCGCGCCACCCCGCTCGGCATCGACGGCGACAACACCGAAGGCGTCGAGTTGGGCATCGACTACCTGCGCCACGTGACCAAGGGCAACGACGCCCCGGTCGGCGACACCGTCATCGTCATCGGCGGCGGCAACACCGCCATTGACTGCGCCCGAGCCGCTCTGCGCAAGGGAGCCAAGGAGGTCAAGCTCGTCTACCGCCGCACCCAGGACGAGATGCCGGCCCAGGCCATCGAGGTCGAGGAGGCGCTGCGCGAGGGCGTCGAGATGGTTTTCCTGGCCGCGCCGCAGGCCATTACTCACGCGGACAACGGCATCAAGGCCCTGCACTGCATGCGCATGGAGCTCGGCGAACCCGACCGCTCGGGCCGCCGCCGTCCCGTGCCGATCGAGGGTTCCAACTTCGTGATCGAAGCCAACAAGATCATCGGCGCGATCGGCCAGAACACCGACACCGGCTTCCTGTACAACGACCTTCCGGTGCGCCTCAACAAGTGGGGCGACATCGACATCGACGGGTTCTCGATGCAGACCTCCGAGTCGAAGATCTTCTCAGGCGGCGACTGCGTCACCGGACCGTCCACCGTGGTGGCGGCCATCGGCGCCGGACGGCGCGCTGCTGAAGCCATCAACGAGTTCGTCACCCAGGGCTACATCAAGCCCAGCCACGAGGACTACGCCTGCTCACGCGGCTCGCTTGAGGACCTTCCGAAAGCAGAGTTCGAGGCACTCCCGTCGCTCGCGAGGGCCGTCATGCCCGAGCTCGAGGTCGAGGATCGTCTGGACGGTTTCCCCGAGGTCGAGTTGGGGCTTACCGAGGCGCAGGCCCGGAAAGAAGCCTCGCGTTGCCTGACCTGCGGCTGCTCCGCGCAGAACTCCTGCACGTTGCGCAAGGAAGCCAGCGCTCACCAGGTGCATTTCCAGCCCACTCTGCACGTGCGGCCGCGCTCCCCGATTGTGCGCGACCACCAGTTCATCATTCGTGACCAGAACAAGTGCATCTCGTGCGGACTGTGCGTGGCCGCGTGCGCCGAGATCATGGGTCCGGGCGTCCTTGCCTTCCAGTTCCGCGAGGGACAGATGCGGGTGTGCACGTCCACCGGCGCGCCGCTCAACATGACCGACTGCGTCTCGTGTGGACAGTGCGTGCGCGCCTGCCCCACCGGCGCCCTCGACTACGTGCGCGAACGCGGCAAGGTCTTCACGGCGATCAACGACCCCTCGAAGGTCGTCGTCGGCTTCGTCGCCCCCGCGGTCCGCGCCCACGTGGCCAAGGAATACGGCCTCTCTCACATGGAGGTCGCTCCGTTCGTGGCTGGCATGATGAAGCAGATCGGCTTCGACAAGAGCTTCGACTTCGTGTTCGCCGCCGACCTCACGATCATGGAGGAGACGACCGAGCTGTTCGGAAGGCTCGCCAACGACGGCGTCTTGCCCCTCTACACGTCGTGCTGCCCCGGCTGGGTCAACTACGCCGAGCGTCGCTACCCCGACATCATTCCCCACCTCTCGAGCTGCAAGTCGCCCCAGCAGATGATGGGCGCGACGGTCAAGGCCCACTTCGCCAAGCGCGAAGGCATCGACCTGGACAACCTGTACGTCGTCTCGATCGTGCCCTGCATGGCCAAGAAGTCCGAGGCCGCGCGTCCCGAGTTCGCCCCCGAGGGCATCCGCGACGTCGATGCGGTCCTGACCACCACTGAGTTCCTCGAAATGGCGCACATGCTCCGCCTCGAAAAGGAAGACATCGAGCCCGCGGAGTTCGACCTGCCCTACAAGCAGGTCTCGGGCGCCGGCGTGCTGTTCGGCTCGTCCGGCGGCGTGGCCGAGGCCGCGACCCGCATGGCCGTCGAGAAGCTCACCGGCGAACCGCTGCGGACCCGCCTCGACTTCCAGCAGGTCGAGGACCTTCCGGGAGTCAAGGTCGCCGAGGTCGAGGCGCCTGGACGCACCCTGCGCGTCGCCGCCATCTCGGGACTCGGCAACGCGGATCCGGTGATCAAGCGCCTCCTGGCGGGCAATGACATGGGATTCGACCTGGTTGAGATCATGGCCTGCCCCGGCGGCTGCATCAACGGCGCGGGTCACCCCAAGCCCAAGATCCAAAGCGAGTCCGGACTCAAGACGATGGTCTTGTCGAACATCGACGAGGACCTGGCGATCAAGGACTCGCAGAAGAACCCCGACATCCTCCGCTTGTACGAGGACTTCTACGGCGAGCCCAACTCTCACCTCGCCCACGACCTGCTTCACACCACCTACGCGCCGTTCCGTCGCAACCTTTTGGAGAACTCATGACCCCCACATCGCGCCCCACGCGCCGCAGTCCCCTTCTTGTCCTCGTTGCACTGTTGGTGACGACCGTACTGGCCGGTTGTGCATCGGCCAGTACGGTCGTCACGCCTCCCACCGCGGCCGTCGCCGAATCCGCCACGCCGGCTCCAGTACAGGTGCCGGTCACGGTCAACATCGCGTCTCTCAAGGGCCCCACCACGATGGGCCTGGTGGGCCTCATGGACGATGCCGCACAGGGCAAGGCGGCCGAGGACTACCAGGTCACGATGTACGGCTCGCCCGACGAGGTAGTGCCGCTGGTGGCGCAGGGAAGCGTCGACATGGCCCTCATTCCGTCCAACCTTGCCGCCGTCCTCTATGCCAAAACCTACGGTTCCGACGCGCAGATCTCCGTGCTGGCGATCAACACGCTCGGCGTGCTCAACATCGTCGAGTCGGGAGACACGATCGAGTCGATCGCCGATCTCAAGGGCCGCACGATCTACAGCACCGGCAAGGGCGCCTCGCCCGAGTACGTGCTCAACTACCTGCTCGCCCAGGCCGGGCTCACGCCTGGGACCGACGTCGACGTTCAGTACCTGTCGGAGCACACCGAGGTCGTGGCCCAGCTCACCACGACGCCAGGGTCCATCGGAGTGCTACCCCAGCCCTTCGTGACGATCGCGGAGTCCAAGAGCCCCGACCTCAGAGTGGCGCTTGACCTGACCGAAGAGTGGGCCGCGGTGTCACCCGACTCCGAACTCATCACCGGAGTGGTGGTGGTGCGCAACGCCTTCGCCGAGGAGCACCCCGACGCGGTGGCGCAGTTCATGGCGGACTATGACGCGTCCGCACAGTGGGTCAATGCGAGCGCTGCGGACGCCGCGCCGCTGATCGTCGACGCTGGCATCGTGCCAACGGTTGAACTCGCCGAGAAGGCCATCCCGCTGTGCTACATCACGTTCATTGCGGGCGCCGAGATGAAGTCCTCGCTCAGCGGATACCTGCAGGTCCTCTTCGACGCCGACCCCAAGTCCGTCGGCGGAAGCATGCCGGGAGATGACTTCTACTTCAGTGGCTAACGGACGGGCGGGTCGCGCGTGAGACG
>Ga0209346_1001681_pt1 | contig 11062 bp, 6 predicted proteins | sample AutmiccommunBRH9_FD_187381 | JGI IMG/M metagenome (GOLD analysis project Ga0209346, IMG submission 187381) | Deep subsurface microbial communities from Mt. Terri, Switzerland - Autotrophic microbial communities BRH/9 (SPAdes) (version 2) | ecosystem: Environmental > Aquatic > Deep subsurface >...
GTATTAGTGTAATTACTGCTCAAGATCTTCCCTTTGAGGATTTGCAAGAAAAATATCAATTGGTTAAGGGCTTTTACGATTCTCATCGGCTTAGTCAGGCATTTATTGATGAAGTTTTGGATGAGGTTGATGGTTTTATCTTGATAGGGAGTTTTGGCTGTCATCCCGATGCTTTTCAAATAGAATTTCTCGCTAATTATCTTCGAGAGAAGGGTAAGACTTGTTGGACTTTTAAATTTGATGAACAAGCCGGAGGGGTAGGCTTTCATACACGTTTTGAGACAATTCTCGGCTTTTTACAACAAAAGAGGGATGAGCGTTTATTCCATAAGGCAATGAGCCAACCAAGTAGCTTAGCTGCTAGTCACGGCTTGTTGGACTTCAATCTGCAAGAAGAGTATCAGCTAGTCAACGGTCGTCAGGAAAGAAAACCAATTTTCATTTGGCCGTATATGGGTGAAGGGATAAACTTATTGCTTAAAGGGGTTTGGCAACAGCTAGGGCTACAAGGCTACTTATATCCACCAAAGGCTGTCAATGAAGAGACGATCGTGAAAGGGAATGTGCAGTATACAGAAACCTGTTCACCTTTTGCGCTCTACTTGGGAAGCTTGAAGGAAACAATAGAGCGTTTATTGGTTGATCTAAAAAAGCAGGGTTCTCAAGACTATCGATTGGTAGAGCCACGGCGAATAATAATTCTGATGGCTGGCGGCAAGGGACCGTGTACCTTTGGCTGGTACGCGATTGCCGGACAAAAAGCTTTATTAGAGGAATACCGTGAAGTTCTTAAGCGAGATGGGCATACTCTAGAAATGATTTCCATTGATAACCAAGGACGGAATCTTTTCTCCTTCCTAGAGGATCTGGCAGCAATCGCCGAGAATGATCGGTTGCATTATTTACTGGAACTGCTTCAGCAAATTCAGGGAAAAAGCTTAAATGCCTTGCAAAAGACTAGAAAAGAGTTGGAAGTAATTAAGCTGTTAAAGCAAATTGTCTGGCCAGGTTGGCAAAAGCTACTGGCCTTTGAAGCAATTTTGAACAAAGCTTTAGTAGTAAGAGCCCATGAGCTGCAACGTGGTTCAACAACTAAATTTGTTAAGGTAGCAATCGCTAAGCTAGATCAGGCAGATACTTTAGTAGAAATACAAAGAGCTGCAGAAAACTCCTTGATGGGATTTTCGGAAATTGCCCAAGACAAGCAGCTTAAGCCTAAGGTAGTGGTTGTTGGTGAGATATATGTCTCTTTAACCTCTTTTGCCAACCGGGGAACTGTAGATAATTTGTTAGGAGAGTTGGGAATAGAGGCAGTTGCTGGAATGCGCTTAAGTCATTTTATCAAGGGAGCTTTTAAAGGGCTGAAGAATAGCTACTTTAATAATCAACAGCTATTGAAACCAATCTTAAATATCCTAGAAGATAAAGGAATGTATAATCCCCGGGGCTGGGTAAGGGAACCATTAGCCAAGCCATTTTTGGAGCATGAAATAGGTGGCGACGGTCAGCCAACGGTAGCTCGCGCCAGGGTACATATTGAGCAGGACATTGTTGATGGGATATTACATATCTACCCCTTTAAATGCATGCCGGAAGGTATTGCTAAGGATGCTTTGATTGAAATGAGTCAGCTTTATAACATCAAAAGCCTGCATCTGTCCTTCGATAAGGAAACTGAAATAGAAAGGTTAAAGACGGAGCTCGGAACCTTTGCAGCTTTACTACAGCAGGACCTAGACAGAAAAGGTGACTTTAATTGGCTAGAGAGCGAGCAAAAACGCAGAATAGCAATTGGTAAAACCCTTGAGGAGATGTACAAGCGCGAGAAACAGTTACAAAAAATCTAACAGTGGATAATTTTTTAGTTGGAAAGCGAAGAACCAAATGTCGTGATACTTGTTAACAACCCGACAAAAAAAATTGTGATCAAGGAGAGGAAAAAGGTTTCTGCGGAGATAAGAATGCCGCCGGTAATAATAACTAGAGCATCAAAGCAGAAAATAATAATTCCTACATTAATTTTGCTGAGACTAGCAATTATTTGGGCAAGCATATCTGCTCCGCCGATACTTGTTCCGTTTCGAAGCATAAAGCCTATACCTATACCGACCAAAATACCGCCGATGATTGAACTTGTGTATGGAGATAAGCGAATATAGTAGGTGAAATGGAATTGATAGGGGTAAAGAAGATCAAGGGAAAAGGCTGTTAGCAGCATGCCCAGGATACTGTTATAAAAGAAGCTTCGATATGTAAACCAAGTATAAATGTAGATTGGCATGCTAAGCAGAATAACAGATAATCCGACTTTCGTCCCATATAGGTATTGAGTGATTAAAGCGATTCCCATAATACCACCGTCTAAGATTCTAAAGGGCACGAGAAAAAAATCTACGCCAATACCAATAATTAAGCTGCCAAGGACGATGGTAAAGATTTTATAGACAAAGGACATTAATACCACCCCAAAAAAAGTATGTAAAAGTATATGTACTTGTTATTTTAATTAGTCCATTATTCCTATTTTTAGAATAGTACTTTAATTCTTAAGTAAAATATGGTAAGCTAACTGTAAAGGTACAGCTAAAGAAATTTAGCTTCACAAAGCTATAGGGGCTAAGGACTACGGTCTATGCCAGCCAGCTACCATTACCAATAAATGAGGAGGAATAAGGTAATGAAAAGGAAAGTTTATAAGCTGTTTGTTATGTTATTGGCTTTTTCCTTAGTATTGTCATATCCTGTTTTGGCTGCTAAACCTGATAATGTTAAAGAGCAAAATGAGAAAAAGCTTGAAGAAAAAAAGGACGAGCAGGATAAGGAAGAGAAAGAGGAAAAAGAAAAGGCTGAGAAGCTGGAAAAAGAGAATAAAGCAATAGAGAAGAAGTTAGAACAGATTTCCAAAAAACTGGACGAAATAGGGGAAAGACACGAAGGAGTAGTTGAAGATATCGAAGATTATTTTTCGATAGACTTCGTACTTGATCAAGAGGATGAAGAAACAACGACTCCTGATGAAGAAGTTGATGAAACAATTGAAGAAACAACCGAAGAACCAACTGAAGAACCAACTGATTCTGACGAAGATATTGATGAGACAGCTGGGGGAGCAACTGATGAAGAAGCTAACGAATCTGCTGATGATCCGGCCGAAGACTCCGTAAAGGATGATGAAATATCTGAGGACGAAGAGCTTGAAGATCAGGAGCTTGAAGACGAGGAGTTAGAAGATGAGTATTCTGAGGATCTTGATTTTTCTGATGAAATTGAGGAGGAAACAGCTCCTAATGAGCGGTATAACAGCTTTGGAGGTAAATTAAATTCCATGCTTAATCAATTAGATTCCTTGTCAAAACAACTTACCTTACTACAAGTTAAGTCTCCAAGTGAAAACGAACAGTTTTTAGCACTTTATAACAGAATACAATCACAAGGAGAATTAATTAACAAAACCTTGGAAAAATTAGAACAGCTAATCAAAGGAACAGCTCCTCAAGATACCACGGAGGCTACAGATCTTCCTGATTCTACAGAGCCAGGTAGTGAGACATCGGAAGAAGAAATTGTTGCTGATGAGCCGACCGAGTCGACTGAGGAAACCATTATTGATGAAGAAGCAACTACTGAGGAAATACCTAGTGAAGATACTTCCTCTGAACAACCACCCACCGAACAAACTCCTGAAGATGTTACCGAATAAAATAAAGCTAATCTTTTACCCTGTGCTTGTAAGCACGGGGTTTTTTATGGGCAGACTCAAGGAGAGGTGAACTGTCTGGCGAAAACCAGACAGTTCACCTGTCCCCTCTCATACTACAGGTAAAAATCAATTAGAAAAAATAGAGGATATTCCATTCTAACAGAGAATATATATAAAGTGACAGCATATGACATTTGTCATAAGGAGAAGTGAAAAATGAATCTAGACAAAAATCTCAGATATCCCATACTTGAGGTTAATTTAGATAAGCTAACTCAGAATACCGAGAATATTGTTAAGCTTTGCGGTCAAAATAATATTTTCATTACGGGAGTTGTCAAAGGCTGTAATGCTTCTATAGAAATAAGCAAAATTTTTATGGATCACGGTTGTCAGTCAATTGGTAGTTCAAGAATTGAGCAACTGATCAGTCTGCGAAAAAAAGGTATTGAGGCTGACTTAATGATGCTGCGGCTTCCAATGGCAAGTGAGATTGCAGACGTTGTAAAATATTCAAATATTAGTCTTAATTCTGAGAGGATAACTCTTGAGCAGATCAACAGTGAATGTACAGTCTTGAATACGCAACATAAAGTAATTCTTATGTACGATTTAGGTGATCTGCGAGAAGGTGTTTGGAGTACAGAAGAGTTTATCAACTTGGCTGAATATGTCGAAACTGAGTTATCAAGAGTAGAGCTCTATGGTATTGGTACAAATCTTGGTTGCTATGGTTCTGTGAGAACTACTGAAGAAAAAATGCAACAGTTGGTTCAAATAGCGGAAATGGTTGAAGAGCGGATTCAAAGAAAATTAAAGGTTATATCAGGTGGAACTACGTTTGCCTTACCTCTTGTTCTTGATGGTAAAATGCCTTCGAGGATTAATCATTTAAGGATTGGAGAAGGTATGCTCTTATCGAAGGATCTGCAGTACTTTTTTGGCTATAATTTAGATTTTATGCATAAAAATGCGATAAAATTAATAGCCCAAATTATCGAAATACAAGATAAACCTTCTTTTCCGGATGGTGAGCTTTTCGTTGACTCTTTCGGGAATTTTCCTCAGTACAATGATAAAGGAAGACAAAAAAGAGCATTACTAGCGGTGGGTAAGCAGGATTTTGGTGATCATAATAAGTTATTTCCGGTTGACGTGTCAATTGAAATTATTGGAAGTAGCAGTGACCATTTAATTGTTGACCTTAGTCAATCCGCTAAGGAGTATCGTGTTGGTGATATAGTTGAATTCACCTTGCTTTATCAGTCCATGCTGTATCTTTTTTTAAGCGCTTCCATTAATAAAGTTTTAGTTTGACTGATACATATATAACTTTGAGGGGGGATTGCATGATATAAAAAAAGCAGATTATTGTAAGTGGACTTGTATTAATAATTTATACTAATTAATTAGAGTGGGAGTGAATTATGTGAAAAAAATTCTTAATATTCTATTAATTCTTACTTTGCTGCTGATAGTCCTAGCACTTTTTGTAGCAGATGGAGAGGATTTTGGAATATGGTCATTGTTGCCTCCATTAGTCGCAATTTTTCTGGCTTTCTCTACTAGACAGGTGGTTTTGTCATTATTTATTGGTGTTTTTACTGGAAGTATGATGCTTGTAGAAGGTAATGTTTTCGACAAAATATTTCATGGATTCATTGATACATTTGGGACAATTGTAGGATCTGTTGCTGACGGATGGAATGCTGGAATCCTATTATTCTCTTTAATGATTGGTGGAATGGTTGGTGTTATCGCTAAAACAGGTGGAACGCAGGCGATTGCCAATGCTTTAGCAAAGAAAGCAAAAACCGCCAAAAGCGCTCAAATAGCAACAATGCTTTTGGGTCTAGCAGTATTCTTTGATGATTATTCCAATACATTAATTGTTGGACCGACAATGAGACCTTTGATGGATAAAATGAAGGTTTCTAGAGAAAAGCTTTCATATATTGTTGACTCTACGGCTGCACCAGTCGCAAGTATAGCCCTTATTTCTACATGGGTAGGTTATGAAGTAGGTCTAATCAATGATTCATTCACAAGTATTGGTCAGGATGTAAATGCCTATGAGCTTTTTTTCAAAAGCATACCTTATAGCTTTTATGGAATCTTTGCACTTGTAATGGTTTTCATTATCGCATATTTATCAAAAGATTATGGACCCATGTATGCTGCCGAAAAACGAGCAAGATTAACTGGTAAGGTTTTAGCAGACAATGCAAAACCAATGGCGGCTACAGATATTGACACTTTCAAAGTTGATGAAAAAGTTACCTTAAGAGTATCTAATGCTTTAGCTCCAATACTTACTCTTGTAGTAGTCTCGTTCTTAGGCTTGTGGTATTCCGGTGGTGGACTGGATGAAGCATTTAATTTAGAGGGTATTAGAAATGCTTTTGGTAATGCAGATGCATCTGTTGCTCTAATGTGGGGCGCCGCTCTAGGAAGCATTGTGGCAATAGTTCTGGCGGTTTCGAGGAAAATTTTAAGCGTAGAACAGGCTTTTGATGCTTGGATAGAAGGGTTTAAATCCTTGGTAATTGCTGGAATAATTCTAACATTAGCTTGGTCTTTAGGCTCGGTAACCGGCGCCGTCGGTACTTCAGATTACATGGTTGGCGTCATAACTGATGCCTTACCGGCTGGACTGCTTCCAGTGTTAATTTTCGCAATTGCGATGTTTATAGCTTTTGCGACGGGAACTTCTTGGGGCACCATGGCAATTTTAATGCCTTTAGCGATTCCGTTAGCAGTTAGTCTTGGTGCAACAGGAGAGATGCATTTGATTTATGCATCTTTAGGCGCTGTGTTAACAGGATCGGTTTTTGGAGATCATGTTTCACCAATATCTGATACAACAATTATGTCCTCAATGGCATCAGCATCAGATCATATTGATCATGTTAAGACCCAATTGCCTTATGCCCTAACGGCTGCTGGAATAGCCTTATTTCTTGGCTATTTACCCGCAGGATTTGGCGTATCGCCAATAATTCTGCTTCCGGTAGGTATAGTCAGTTTATTCTTAATCGTTAAATATTTTGGTAAGAGCGTAAAAGAAGAGGATCTTCAATAAAGCGTGACTCCTACACGAAGATTGAAACAACGTACAAGAAGTGAGAGGTTAGGAGCCTTGTTGAAACCGTAGATAGAAAATTGATTTTTTCCTTAACATAACTTTTAGAGGAACCTATTCCACGGAATAGGTTCCTCTTCTTGGTGCGCCCGGCATGGGCGCAGTCAACTGACAAGGGGACAGGTTCGTCGTCTTGGAATTTGCGGGAAATAAATACTTAAAATATATAGATGCTTTACTTAAACTTAACAATAGATTGATAAACTTTACTTAGCAATAAAGCGAGACTGATTCAGATGAAGTCTTGTTGAAACCGAAGATAAGAAGATTATAGATTACTAATTTTGGAGGGCGGTTTATTTGAAATTCACAGTATCTAGAGGGCTCAGCATGCAAAATAGGTTGCTTTTATTATTCGTAGTTTTGTTAAGTACTTCTATAATCGCAGTTGGAGTAAGCTCATACATAAAAGCCAAAAGCACCACAATTCAAACAATGGAAAGTCGTTTGAGCAGAGAAGCTGATTTAATGGTTTACATTGCGAAAAATCTGAAGTTTTTATATGTCAGTGACGATAATTATTTCATGCAGCAACTGGAAATAAGTGTTCGTGATCAGTCTTCTCAATTATTAGAAGATGGGATCAGCTCTGATGTTTTCTATATTGAAAAAACACAAGCTACGCCATTTAAAGTTAGTACTGAAGCAAATATTTCTTTTTCTGATCAATTACGAGAGAAGATACTTAATGCAGAAAAGGAAGTTTTTCACGAAACGATAAATGGGGAAGATTATACTATCTCTGTTCAAAGAATGAGTGAGTTGGATGGAAATTACGTTTTACTTGTTCAAACCAATTCATACCTAGGTCCAGTGACCCAGATGGCGCGCTTCACAATCTTGATCGTTCTAGCCAGTATAGCTGTTTCTGTTCTTTTAATCCTATTATTTGTCCGGAGCATTACTAATCCACTGATAAAGCTGCAAAACGCGATGAGAGATGTTAGAAACGGGGACCTAAGTCAAAGCTATTCTATAACGTCTACAATACCGGAGATTATCTCTTTGAATAAAAGTTTTACTACGATGCTAGAGCAGATGCGGAGTATAATATCAAGGTTGAATGAATCAACAATAAATCTTGAAGAGACCGGCAATAAATTAAGCCACTCATCTGAGGATACGTTATTCTATAGTAAGAGGTTGATTGAGTCAATTAATATAGTTAAATTGGGAGCTGAACAGACTGCCAGTAGCTCCGATATCAGTTTAAACAGCTTTTATTCCATGAAGCAAAAAATTGAATTCCTATTAAAAAATATGGAGACAGTTTTTCAGAGTTCAGAGGAGATGACTATTTCTGCTACGGGCGGAGAAAAAAGCATATCGAAATTAATCTCGGCATTCCTGACTTTTGAAAAGGATTTTGGGGAAATGACGAAAACAATCCATTTAGTCAAAAAGCATTCCTCATCAATTAATAAGCTAGTTGGCTTGATTCAAGGGGTAGCAGAACAGACCAAGCTTCTTGCCCTTAATGCCACAATTGAAGCTGCAAGGGCCGGGGAAGCCGGTAAAGGATTTGCCGTAGTAGCCAATGAGGTGCGAATTCTGGCGGAACAATCGGCTAAAGCAACAGAGGATATTACAAGCTCAATATTCTTAATGGATGGAGTTACTACAGAAGCCACTGAAGAATTTGAGCAAATGCTTTTAAAAATCAAAGAGTATCTATCGATTGGCGGAGAGTCCAAAATCTCATTAGATCAGCTGATGAAAGAAATCAGCAATGTTAATAAAAATCTAACAGGAATGCAAGTTGGGCTAAAGGATATTAAGCAAGCACTGCCGGTACTTGAAGAGGAAAATGCCAGCTTTGTCTCTGTATCTCAGGAAACCTTAGCAAGTACAGAAGAGATGCTGACGATAAGCGATGAACAAATTCAACGGGTGACCAGCACTCATGATATTGGTCTGCAGTTGACTAGGCTAGCAAGCTCATTATCGCAGCTCTCAAAACAGTTTACCATTTAGCTTTGCTTAAGTGCTTGCTTACTTACCAACATTTTTTGAAAAAAATCTCATAAAAGCCCATCTTTTAGACAAGGATATAGACAACGGTGACTTTGAATAAAGGATGTGGTAATTTGCTGAAAGGTAAATATTTAATAGTTTTAAGCTTGGTCTTGCTAGTATTTAATAGCCAGGTTTATTCGCAAAAGATAATTAATGTCGATTCGAGTTTACACTCGGATAATAAGCATTTTTCGCTTTTTCCTACAGTTAGCTATCCCGGAGATGCTGTTTTAGTCAGATCAATTACAGATGGAGTAGTAGAATTTAACGAAACTAAATATCGGCTCGCCAAAAAAGGAGCAGAATATTTAGCGGTTTTACCTATTTCTATCGACCAACAGACTGGTGTACAGGAGGTTCTGCTCTACCCGTCTGAATTAAATGATCCTCCTGATTCAGGTAAATGCCAAGAATACTTAAGTGCCAAAATAACTATTGAGGAAAAAGCCTTTTCTACACAGTACTTAGAGGTAACTGAGGATCAGCAGGCAATGATCCAAAATGAAGAAGAAATAGCTAAAGACCGGCAAAAATTCTTATATTCTATCGCAAATCCGGCAATTAATGCTTTGTTTACAGATAGCTTTATTAAACCCCTTGATGGGCGCATTACAACGAAGTTTGGCTTTACCCGTTATATTAACGGTGTTCTAGATTCCCGGCATATGGCGATAGATATTGCAGCTGCTGAAGGGACACCGATCTTTGCTCCGAATTCAGGCAGAGTTGTGTTGGCGGAGTATTTGTATTTATCAGGTAATCGAGTAATAATTGACCACGGAATGGGCTTGTTTTCTTCTTTTAGTCATCTGTCCGCGCTTAACGTTCAAGCCGGCGATAGCGTTGCAAGAGGAGAAATACTCGGAAATGTGGGTTCTACAGGCTTCTCGACCGGACCGCATTTGCATCATGCCATTTATGTCCATGGGTATGCAGTAAATCCTGAACAATTTTATAGCCTTATGCGATAAGAAATAAAACCCCTCCTCATTGGGCGGGGTTTGTTGTAATCCGCCCAAAAGAAAGCGTTTACAACAAACATTTAGTGATTGACTGCAGAAAAGGTTGGTGTTAATATTTTAAGAAACACTTTAGTTTGCTAATTTGGTAGCAAACTAAAGCATAGAGGATGGGGTTAATGGTAAATGAGATAAAGGTTTTTGAAAAACCAGTAGGTTTTCGAGATTTACTCCCTGAGACCGTGCTAAAAAAACGCTTAATAGAGGATAAACTGCAGAACTTATTTAGTCAATGGGGCTATCAAGAAATTTTGACTCCTACTCTGGAATATGAGGAAACAGTCGGCAAGGCAAGTCGAATCACTGGTAATAGAATGTTTAAACTATTAGATAAGCAGGGGCAGACCTTGGTTTTGCGGCCAGATATGACTGCGCCAATTGCTAGGGTGGTCTCTTCATTAATGCAGAATTCACCTTTACCCAAAAGGATCTCCTATCATACAAACGTTTTTCGTGCACAAGAAAATGAAGCTGGTCGGGTAGCGGAATTTTTTCAATCTGGTGTTGAGTTAATTGGCGAAGGGACGCCGGATGCTGACGCAGAAATATTAGCAATTGCTTGCCAAACGCTAAAAAAACTGGAGCTTGGTTCTTTTAAGCTGGTTGTTGGACACGTTGGTTTTATCAATGCTCTGCTGGAAGAATGGATATCAGAGCCTGATCAACGGGATGAATTAAAGCTATTATTAGCTAACAAAAATATTGTTGGCTTTCAGGAGATGATTAATAGAACAGTAAAATCAACTGCCGGAAAAGAGCTTTTATTGGCTATTTCCAACTACCAAGGGGATGCGGTTAAGCTAAAAACTTTGTTAGAAGGCAGCCGAGCGGTTGCTGTACAAACAGCGCTAAATAATTTATTGGATATTTGGAACCTCTTAAAAATCTATGGACTGACTAATAATGTTTTTTTTGATCTGGCACTAGTACCGCATTTAGATTACTATACAGGAATGGTTTTTGAGGGAATTGCTGAAAACAGTTCTTTCCCTGTTTGCAGTGGCGGCAGGTATGATACACTCTTGGATTCTTTTAACAATTCTAATCAAGCAATTGGCTTTGCTCTAAAAATAAATCGGCTTTTAGATATTCTTAAGCAGAGCGAATTTTTGGAAAAAGAATTAAGGATCTATTATGACTTGGATCATCGCGAGGAGGCTCTGCGGTTTGCTTACAGGAAAAGAA
>Ga0209346_1001690_pt1 | contig 10998 bp, 9 predicted proteins | sample AutmiccommunBRH9_FD_187381 | JGI IMG/M metagenome (GOLD analysis project Ga0209346, IMG submission 187381) | Deep subsurface microbial communities from Mt. Terri, Switzerland - Autotrophic microbial communities BRH/9 (SPAdes) (version 2) | ecosystem: Environmental > Aquatic > Deep subsurface >...
GCGGGTCCAACGAGATCCAGCGCAATATCATCACCAAAATGATCCTCGGCCTTTAACCGGACCGACACAGGGGAACCAAAATGGATTTCGATTTTACCGACGAACAGAATATGGTGCGCGACGGCATTTCGCGCCTGATCCGGGAACAATATGACTGGGACACGCGGCGCACCGTGGTCGACAGCGAATCCGGCTGGCGGCCGGAACTCTGGGCGCAGCTCGCCGAACTCGGCATGCTTGCCGCGCCCTTCTCGGAAGAGGATGGCGGTTTTGGCGGCGCGACCGAAGCGATGATCATCATGGAGGAATTCGGCAAGGGCCTCGCGGTCGAGCCGTTCGTCCCGAGCGTGGTTTGCGCCGGCGGCTTCCTGAAACATGGCGGCAGCAGCGCCCAGCGCGAGGAATATATCGGCGGGATCATTTCCGGCGAGATGGTCTTTGCTTTTGCCTATGCCGAGCCGCGCGGACGCTATGATCTGGCAAACCTGGAAACCACCGCGAAGGCCGATGGCGCCGACTTTGTCCTGAACGGCCACAAGGCGGTCGTGATTGGCGCGCCCTGGGCGACGCATTTCGTCGTTACGGCGCGGACCTCCGGCGGACAGACCGACAAGGACGGCATCTCCGTCTTCGTTGTCGCCAAGGATGCGCCGGGCGTCAGCACCCGCGACTATGCCACGGTCGATGGTCGCCGCGCCTCGGAAGTCTATTTCGAGAATGTGAAATTGTCGGGTGAGGCGCTGGTCGGCGAGGCCGGCAACGGCCTGCCGCTGATCGAGAAAGTGGTCGATGAAGCCACCGCCGCGACCTGCGCCGAGGCGGTCGGCGCGATGCAGGTCACCAACGCCACCACGCTCGACTATTCGCGCCAGCGCAAGCAGTTCGGGGTGCCGATCGGCTCCTTCCAGGTGCTCCAGCACCGGATGGCGGACATGCTGATGGAATATGAGCAGTCGGTGTCGATGTGCTATCTCGCGACGATCAAGCTCGACGAGGAGGAAGCGACGCGCAAGAAGAATGTCTCCGCAGCCAAGGTTCGCATCGGCCAGGCAGCGCGGTTCATCGGTCAGTCGGCGATCCAGACCCATGGCGGCATGGGCATGACCGACGAGCTGGCGGTGGGCAGCTATTTCAAGCGCCTGTCGATCATCGAGGGCGAATTCGGCAGCGTCGATCACCATATGCGCCGACATATTGCCCTGACTGCGAGCTAGCTCAACGGAACCCGTTCGTCCTGAGCCTGTCGAAGGACCGGGCAAAGAGCGGGCTCCAGTGTGCTTCGACAAGCTCAGCACGAACGGCATTGAGCCTGGGCGACGAACTTAGCCCTATCAATTAAGGGGATAGCGCCTGTCTGGCTCTGTCCCCTTTTTCGCGCTAGGCCATCTCCATCCTTTGGAGAGGGTGCAGATGAAGAGGAAATCCGGGGCGGTCGCCGGCGGTGTCTATCGCTATTATGTGCTGATCATGCTGATGCTGACCTTCATGTTCAACATCGCCGACCGGCTGGTCATGTCGATCCTGATCGAGGATATCAAGGCCGAATTCGTCCTGAGCGACACGCAGATCGGCCTCCTCGCCGGCACCGCTTTCACGGTTTTCTATCTGGTGCTCGGCGTTCCGGCCGGACGTCTGGCCGACCGCACCAATCGCAAGACCATGGTCGCCGTGTCGCTGTCCCTGTGGAGCCTGATGTCGGCCCTGTGCGGCGCCGCGATCGGCTTCTGGACCCTGCTGCTTGCTCGACTGGGGGTCGGGGTGGGGGAAGCGGGCGGCGGGCCACCTTCGGTCTCGATCATCACCGACTATTTCGCCCCGCACGAATTGTCGCGAGCGATGGGCATATTTGCCGTCGGGGCGGTGCTGGGCCCGGTGCTCGGCTATGCCGCCGGCGGCCTGATCGCGGAAGCCTATGGCTGGCGATGGACCTTTGTCATTCTGGGGCTGCCGGGGATATTGCTGGGCATCCTCCTCTATTTCACCGTGCTCGAACCGGCGCGCGGTCGCTATTTCGAAGGCAAGACGGGGAAAGCCGACGCCAGCAAGCAGCAGCCGTTCATGAGCACGATGCGGTCGCTGTGGACCAATAATGTCTTTGTCCGGGTGGTGCTCGCCAATTCCTTCACCAATATCCCCTCCTTCGCCTTCGCGATCTGGCTGGCCCCGACGCTGATCCGCAATTTCGATGTCACCCAGGGGGAGGTCGGCGTCTATCTGGGGGCAGTGCTGTTTGCGGGCGGCGTTCCCGGGATGATCCTGGGAGGCTATCTCGCGGATTTCCTGGCCAGGAAAAATCCCAGATGGCGGCCCTGGTATTGTGCCGTGGCGGTGATGCTTGTGCTGCCATTCTGGACCTTCTGCCTGCTGTCCGACAGTCTGGAAATGACCCTGGCGCTTTACATTTGCGGCTATGTCCTGCTGGTCTCGACGCAGGGGGCTGCGATATCGATGGTCCAGTCCGCCGTGATGCCCGCCGAACGGGGCACGGCCTCGTCGATCAGCAGCCTGTCGATCAATCTGCTCGGCTATGGCATCGGGCCGGCGCTGATCGGTCTGATGAGCGACAATTGGGCGGCGGCCCATGGCAGCATGTCGCTCAACTACGCGGTGATTGCGACCGTCCTGGTGAGCCTGTCCATGGCCACGTTCCTGTTCTGGTGGACCGGCAAGGCGGTCGCCACGGAAATCGCCAGCGCCTGAAATAGGATCTAGAGCAGCAAGCCACCATCCGCGATGAGGGTCTGGCCGACGACATAATTCGCCAGCGGAGAGGCCAGAAACAGCGACAGCCCGGCCATGTCATCGGGATCGCCGATGCGGCCGAGCGGGATCGACCGGATCGTGGCTTCCCGGCGCTTGGGATTGTCGGTGGTGACCTTCGTCATCTTGGTCGCGATCAGGCCCGGCGCGATGCCGTTGACCCGGATGCCGTCGGGTGCCCAGGCCTTGCCCAGCGTCCGCGTCAGTCCGGCGGCGCCGGCCTTGGATGCATTATAGCCGGGATTGCCGACGGTCGCATGAAAGGCAGCGGTGGAACTGATGATGATCAGTGACCCGCGCGCCTCTTTCAGCAGATCGTAGAACTGCCCGGCGCAGGTCATCAGGCTGTTGAGATTGACCTGCACCACCTTGGCGAAATTTTCCGGTTCGAACTCGGCGCGCTTGTACAATACCATGCCCTGTGAGCAGATCAGCACGTCCAGCCGGTTGAATTGCTGGCGCAGCGCGATGATCGCGGAGTCGTCCGCTGCATCCAGTCGATGATAGGTCAGGCCTTCCAGGTCCGATCCGTCGGCACTGTCATAATCGCGTTCGCTGGCTCTGGTCCCGGTGACATGCACGTCGGCCCCGCAGCCGAGGAAGGCGTGCGCGGTGGCATTGCCGATCCCGCTCGAGCCGCCGATGATGCAGACGGTCTTGCCGGTAAAGTCGAGGGTCGTGTCGATCATGAGCTTCTCCTATGCAATTGACTATTGGCCGACCATAAGCCGATCGTCTAGAGGCTTTGGCTTCATCCTGGCCGGAGCAATGACATCATGGACATCCCCTTTACCCTTCAAGGTCGTACGGCGCTGATCGCAGGCGCCTCATCGGGCTTTGGCGCGCGTTTTTCCACGCTATTCGCGGCAGCCGGCGCCAATGTCGTGCTGGGGGCCCGGCGGACCGACCGGACCGCAGCACTGGCCGGGGAGATCGGCGACGCGGGCGGAAACGCGCTGGCTGTCCCGCTCGATGTGACCGATGAAGCCTCCATTGTCGCAGCCTATGACGCGGCGGAAGCGGCGTTCGGAACGGTCGACACGATTGTTGCCAATGCCGGCGTCGCGGCTTCGGGCCGCTCCACTGATGTCCCCGCGGACCGGCTGCAGATGCTGCTCGATACCAATTTCAAGGGTGTCTATCTGGTCGCCCGCGAAGGCGCGAAACGTCTCATCGCATCGGGCAGCCGGGAAAAGGAAAATGGCCGGATCATTATCATCGGATCAATAACATCGCGCCTCACCGGGGAAGGCGACAGCGCCTATGCCGCCAGTAAGGCGGGTGTCGCTCATCTTTCGCGCAATCTGGCCCGTGAATGGGTCCGGCAGGGGGTGAACGTCAACACCATTCACCCCGGCTATATCCCGACCGAAATCCAGGGCGACTGGTATCAGACCGCAGGCGGCGAAGCGCAGATTGCCGGCTTCCACCGCCGCCGGCTGCAGGACATCGAATCGCTGGATCCGATGATGCTCTATCTCGCTTCGGATGCCGCGCGCATGGTCACCGGTTCGGAGTTCATCATCGACGATGGCCAGTCGCTCTGACCCTGGGTCAGGCCCTAGTTAAACAAAGGGTGCCTCGAATAAAATAAACCTGTCATATCGCGGCGATGGCAGAGGATATCGCTACTACAATCGATACGGAAAATCCGGCAGAAACGGCTGTGTCCGAGGATTCTGCGGTCAGCCGTCGGCGCGCCAACTATGTGCTGGCGATATTGTTCATTGTCACCATGCTCAATTTCCTCGATCGGCAGGTGATCTCGATCGTTGCCGAGCCGATCAAGCGGGATCTCGGCCTTTCGGATACCCAGCTCGGCCTGATGACGGGCCTGTCCTTTGCGGTATTCTACACGACGCTCGCGGTGCCGCTGGCGGCGCTGGCGGACCGGTGGAACCGCAGCAGGATCATTGCCATTTCGATTGCCGTCTGGTCGCTGATGACGGTGCTGTGCGGCATGGCCGGCAATTTCGTCCAGCTGTTCCTGGCGCGCGTCGGCGTCGGGATTGGCGAAGCCGGTTCCGGACCGGCATCGCACAGCCTGATTGCCGATCTCTTCCCTCCCGAGCGGCGGGCCGGGGCGCTCGGGGTGATGGGCGCTGCGGTACCGGTCGGCGCCTTTCTGGCTTATGCCGGCGGCGGCTATATCACCGAAATGTTCAGCTGGCGGGCGGCGTTCCTGATTGCCGGGTTGCCCGGCATTTTGATCGCCGTGGTAATCTGGCTTACGGTTCGCGACCCGCGTGGCAACGTCAGCCTGGCCAAGGCCTTTCAGCCGGTGGCTGGCGAGATGACTCTGCGACAGGCGTTGACCGAATTGTCGCGAAAGCGCGCCTATTGGCATCTGGTCGCGGCCGGGGTGCTGGTGCAATTTGTATCCTATGGCCTGGCCAGCTTCTATGGTGGCCTGTTTGTCCGCGTGCACGGCATGAACTATGGCGAACTCGGCTGGAAACTCGGCGTACTGGTTGGCGTAACCGGCGGATTCGGCGCCTGGTTCGGCGGCAAGGTCGGTGATATCATCGGCAAGCGTGACCCGGTGTTGCCGCTGCTGGTCTGCGGCCTGGTGCTGGCTATCGCCGCTCCCGGAATGATCGCGGCCATCTATGCCGGCAATGCCAATCTGGCCATCGTCCTGCTCGGCTTCCCGACCTTTGCCGCGACCTTCTATTTCGGCCCCAGCTTTGCCGCCGTCCAGCTGCTGGCCAGCGACCGCACCCGGGCGATGGCGGTGGCGATATATTTCATGGTCGCCGGCCTGCTTGGCCTGGGAATCGGCCCGGTCTTCGTCGGCGGCTTGTCAGACTATTTCGCCGGCGGCGATCGCGCGCTGGAGGCCAGCGCGCTCCAGCAGGCGCTGATGATCCTGGCCCTGTTCAATATCTGGGCGGGATTTCATTACTGGCGCGTCTGGGCGTGGATGAAGCAGAAAGCGGCCTAGCCGGTCACTTGCCGCCGGTGACGTAAAGGCACTGGCCGGTTACCCAGCTCGACGCGGGCGAAGCCATATAGACCACTGCCGCTGCAATATCCTCTTCGCGGCCGAAACGGGCCAGCGGTATCTGGAACTGCTGGAGCAGTTGCTCGCGCTTTTCGTCGGAGTCGATGCCCATCGATTCGTCGAAATTCTCCGTCGGGATCGGGCCGGGAGCAACGGCGTTGACCCGGATTTTCGGAGCCAGTTCCAGCGACAATGTGGCGGTCAGGCTGTTCACTGCCGCCTTCGATGCGCCATAGGGACCATTCTTGACCTGCCCGCCGATTGCAGCGCGCGAGGAAATATTGATGATGGTGCCGCCCCTGTCGCCCATATGCTGGGCCGCGGCGACGGCCCCCATCCAAACGCTTTTCAGATTGAGCTCGATCTGGGCGTCCCAGCTTTCTTCTGGCGTCCGCGTGAGGTAGCGGGGCGTGCCATCGGGCAGGCCGCCGGCATTGCTGACCCAGATGCTGAGCCGGCCCAGTTCCTCGACTGCCCTATTGGCCAGATTCTCCAGCGCGGCGCGGCTGGTCACGTCGGTCGGAACCGCGATCGCCCGGCGCCCGAGCGCGCGAATCTCCTCGGCGACCTTTTCCAGATCCTCGGCAGAGCGCGCCGCGAGTGCGACGTCCGCGCCCGCTTCGGCCAGCCCGAGCGCAATCGCCCGCCCGATTCCCTTGCCCGCGCCGGTGACGATCGCGACCGCGCCGTCCAGTCTGAATTGATCCAATATCGCCATTATCTCTTCCCCTTGTTCCGTCCGGTCACCGATTGACGCGCCGGGCTGCCGCGCGTCCTGCGATATAGCCGAATGTCAGGGCTGGACCAAGAGTGCCGCCCGCTCCTGCATAAACGCTGCCGGTCGGCGCGCTGATCACATTGCCGGCGCCGAACAGCCCGGCGATCGGCTGGCCATCGACATCCACTATCTGCGCCTGCGCATTGGTTTTCGCTCCGCCATTGGTGCCGAGCGCGCCCATTTTTATTTCGACCGCGTAATAAGGGGGTTTGGTCAGCGCGCCCAGCGTCGCCGCCGCCCCGTCCCGCGAGCGGTCGCCGTAGAAGCGGTCATAGGCCGCCTTGCCGCGGCCGAAATCCTCGTCGTCCAGCCGTTCGGCCAGCTGGTTGAAACGGTCGATCGTGGCCGGCAGATTGCCTGCATCGATACCGGTCTTTTCCGCCAGTTCCGCCAGCCTATCCGCCCGCATCACCCAGTCCGGCAGCGCCGTGCCCGGCATGAAGGTCGCGAGCGGATAGCGCTCGCGATAATGCGAATCGAAGACCAGATAGGCGGGCAGGTTGGGATAGGCATAGGTCGCCGGATCAAACAGGTGAAAGGCCCCGGCCAGCGCCGAATAATTGGCAGCCTCGTTGCAGAAACGCCTGCCCTCCCGATTGACCATGATTCCATGCGGCAGGGTCCGCTCGATCAGCACCGGCATGTTGCGGGTCTCGCCGCTCTGCCACTGGGATTCCGGTATGGCCAGCGTCGGTACCCACCAGGCGCTGGTCATGTTGCCGAGACCCGCGCCCGCGGCCATTGCCATTTTCAGGCCTTCGCCGCGATTGGTCGGCGGCGAGGCCGGCGCGTCGAGCGGCCCCCGCAGAAAGGCATGTTTCAGCGCTTCGTTCCATTCGAAGCCGCCGGTGGCCAGGATAACGCCCTGCCGAGACGCCATCCTTTCCTGCCTGCCGTCGCGCTCGACGATTGCGCCGGTCACCCGGCCCTGCTCGACGCACAGCCGGTAGCCACCGCAACCGAGCAGCGGTTCGATTCCCCGGTCCAGACAGGCCCCGAGCAACCGCCCGACCAGCGCCTGGCCCCAGCCGCGCAAATCCTGTTCGGCCCGCTTCTGCAATATCGCGGGATCGACCATGTTGCTGCTGCCACCAAGCGGCGTCTCGCGCAGCATCATCCGCGGCGCCGGCCCATGCTGGAAGACCCGGTCTTTCCACTCGCCAAGCGTCTTGAAATCGAACAGTTCATTGTCCAGCGACCGCCCGCCGTCCGCCTTCGCTCCCGGTCGCTCGCCATAATAATCCGGATAGTCCGGCATCATCGTGAGGTCGATGGCTCCAATAGCGGTGAGGAAGGAGTGCATCTGCCGGGCTTCGTTGACAAAGGCGCCCAGCACCGCCGCGTCCATCTCGCCATGGTCGAGCGACTGGAAATAGGCTTTCGCATCGGCGGCGCTGTCCGCCTTGCCCTGCGCCGCCATCTGCTCATGATCGGGCAGCCAGACCACGCCGCCGGAGATCGCGGCGGTCCCGCCGAGCCGGTCCTGTTTCTCGATCAGCCGGACCGAGGCACCGGCTTCGTGAGCGGCGAGCGCGGCGGCAAGCCCCGCTGCACCGGCGCCTATGACCAGAACATCCGTTTCGCTGTCGATCATGGCATCTCTCCTGCTATTCTATCAGGAAGGAACCTAGGGCCTTGCGGATGCTGCCACAAACCGCACTTTGAATAGCGGGAAGTTGTTTAGGCTGCGACGCTCCCCGGCTGGGCCGGCGCCGGCAGTCCGGTTTCCGCGATCAGGGGAAAGGCATCACCCTGTTCCCTGATCGCCGGCGATATGGTCGACACCCAACCGAAAACCCAAAATTCAGCGTTTCTGGTGGTGAGCAACTGTCATTCAGGCTTCGGCCCTCGCGACCAGCGAGGGCAGCGGACGCCCCATGACGCCGGCAAACCACTGGTTGGTGGCTATGGCCTTGCGCAGGTCGAGGCCATGGTCGACGCCGGAGCGGTCGAGCAGGTTGATCAGGTCTTCGGTCGCGATATTGCCCGTGGCATTGGGCGCAAAGGGGCAGCCGCCCAGTCCGCCGAGGCTCGAATCCAGCGTCTCTACGCCCGCCTCGAAGGCGGCCCAGGCATTGGCAATGCCGGTGTTGCGGGTGTCGTGAAAATGGGCGCGCATGCCGATATGGTCCGGCAGCAATTCTTTCAGCCGGCCGAACAGGTCGGTGACCTGCGCTGGCACGCCGACCCCGACGGTATCGGCCAGGGCAATTTCCATCGGCCCCTCGGCGGCCATTTCCTCGGCGATATGGAGGACCGTTTCGGGATCCACCGCGCCCTCGAACGGGCAGCCAAAGGCGGCGGAAATGGTAACCTGGGCCTTCAGCCCCTCGGCCTTGGCAAAGCGGATCATCTCGCGATTTTCCCTTATGCCCTCCCTGATCGTCTGGCCCTGGTTCTTCTGCCCGAACGTATCGCTGGCCACCACCACGCAGCCGGCTTCGTCGATGCCGCGCTTGTTGCCTTCGCGCGTCGCCAGCCCGCGCAGCACGCCGCGCTTGTTCAGGCACAGGCCGATATAGGAGACGTCATCACGGTCCGGCAGTCCGGCAATAACTGCCTCGGCATCGGCCATTTGCGGAACGCGCTGCGGATGGACAAAGCTGGCCACCTCGATCCGCTTCACCCCGCTATCCAGCATGCGACCGATCAGGCCCAGCTTGTCCGCTGTTGAAATGATCTCGGCTTCATTCTGCAGCCCGTCCCGCGGGCCGACTTCCAGAATATTCACCGATGTGCGACTGATTGTGTTCATATGAATTGCCAGCAATGCGGATAATGTTTGTGCAGAAGAATGCATGATGCGGTAGTATCTTTCATCACGCAAGGGGCATTGATTGATCATCGAGCCACCGCAATGACGGGAAGGCCGTTGGTCCTGAGCTTGTCAAAGGGAGCCTCTCGGTCGGGGAGCATGGTTCGACAAGCTCACCACTGGAGCGAAGGAGACCGATAGACCTGAAACATTCACGAAAGGACGAGCTTGTCTGAGTTGATGACGACGTTCCACTTGACTGACACAGGGGCTAGGTACCAAGCGGCTCGTTGCCCAGAGCCAGATGCAGGTTGATGCGGTTTTCAACGCGCGCGCGCCGGGTCTCGATCGCGCGCGTTTCGGCCGCGATTGCCGTGGTCTGCGAGTTGATCAGGTCGAATATGGTGGAACGACCGTTGATATAGCGGCTGCGGGTCAGGATGACCGCCGCCTGCGCTTCCTCGGCGGCGGTGGCGGTGGCTTCGACCTGGCGGGCCAGCGTCGCTTCGGCATCGAGCCGGTCCTCGACTTCCTGATAGGCGGTCAGCACTGTTTGGGCATAGTCGAACAGCGCCGAGCGCGCCTGCTCTCCCTGCCGGTCCGCCTCGGCGAGGAGCGCGCCTCCGCGAAACAGCGGCTGCAGCAGTCCGCCGGTGATCGCGTTGATATAGGTGCCCGGGTCAAACAGGTCGCCGATGCTGCCGGATGAACTGTTCGCGTCGAAACGCAGATTCAGTTGCGGAAGCATCGCATGGCGCGCCTCGGTTGCGCGGAGGCCGGCTGCTGCCACCCGCTCTTCCGCCGCGATCAGGTCGGGGCGGCTGGCTAGCACGGAGACCGGCGCGGTGACGGCGGGCAGCGCCGCGGGCGTGATCAGGTCGGATGCCCCGGCGGCTTCTCCCGCCGGATAGCGGCCGGTCAGCACCTCCAGCGCGCGCGCTGCATTGGCCGACGCGCGGGTTGCTGCTTCCAGCCGGTCTTCGCTGTTCGATACAGCGACCTGGGCCAGCCGGACATCAAGCCGTGAGGCGACGCCGGCGCGGAACCGGGCATTGGTGATGCGCAGCGTATCCTTGCGCCGCTCCAGATCCCGCGCGGCGAGCTCGAAGGTGAGGGCGGCGGCGCTGCGATCATACCAGGCGCGGGCCACGGCAGCGGCGAGCGCCTGCCGGGCGGCCGCGAAGTCCGCTGCGGCAGCGCGCGCGTCGGCGCTGCCAGCTCCGGCCAGCGCCAGATTGCGGCCCCAGATATCCGCTTCCCAGCTCGCTGCCAGCCCGCCGTCAAAATTGGTGGCGGCATTGTCCGCTTCGCTGGCCGCAGCAGAAAAATCCACACGCGGGAACAGCCCGGCACGCGAGACCCGCATCGCCGCCCGGGCGGCGCGCAGCTGTGCCAGCACCGACTGCAGGTTGCGATTCCGGGCAAAGGCCTCGACCACCGCCTGTTCCAGCATGTCATCGGTGAAGGAGCGGATCCACCCGTCCGGATAAACTGGCGGCATGTCGCTGTCTGCCGCTCGCACGGTCGCTATGTCCGGCCTCGAGGACCAGTTGTCCGGCGCATCCGGCACGACGGCCGGGTCCAGTTCGGGGCCGCCGCGAATGGCGCAGGCCGATAGCAACAGCAGCAGGGTGAGGGATGCAAAATGCCGGTTCATGCGATGCTATCCTGCCGATTTTCTGGGCATGGCAGCGGCATTTT
>Ga0209346_1001700_pt1 | contig 10925 bp, 7 predicted proteins | sample AutmiccommunBRH9_FD_187381 | JGI IMG/M metagenome (GOLD analysis project Ga0209346, IMG submission 187381) | Deep subsurface microbial communities from Mt. Terri, Switzerland - Autotrophic microbial communities BRH/9 (SPAdes) (version 2) | ecosystem: Environmental > Aquatic > Deep subsurface >...
GAGCAACACCGGATCGACACCGGTGGCGAGGATCAGGCTGGCGACCACCGGCATGACGCCGCTGGCGGTGGCGACGTTCGAGGCGAACTCGGTGACCAGAATGACCAGCGCGACCAGGGCGACGGCGATGACGATCACCGGTACCGAGCGCAGCGGCTCCAGCATCAGGCCGAGCCAGTCGGCCAAGCCGGATTCGATGATCCCGGCGGCCAGCGCCAGGCCGCCGCCGAACATCATGATGACGCCCCAGGGCGCGCGGTCGGCCTCGTCCCAGTTGAGCAGCTTTCTCCCGGTGCCGTCGGGCAGCATGAACAGCAGCAGGCCGCCCAAAATGGCGACGCTGCCGTCGTGCAGCGCGCCTTCCGGAAACAGCGTCTTGATCTGCGGGAGGAGCAGCCAGCCGAGCACGACGAAGGCCACGACCGGCACCAGCCGCTTTTCCGGCACGCTCCACGGTCCGGAGGCACCGATCACATTGCGGGCCTTGACGCCGTCGAAACTGTGCCGGGCGACCTTCTGAACGACGATCAATATACCAGCCGATACCGGGATGCCGACAATCACGATCGGCAGCCCGAATTTGAGCCAGTCGACAAAATCGATCTGCATGCCGAGGGTCTTGTTGATCAGGCCGACGGCAATCGCGTTGGTCGGGCTGCCGACAAGCGTGCCCAACCCGCCGATCGAGGCGGCGAAGGCGACGCCCATGATCAGTGCGCCGGCAAAGCCGCCGGTTTCCTTTTCCTGCACGCCGCCAGCCACGAGCACGGCGAGCGCGATCGGGATCATGATCAGCGTCGACGAGGTGTTGGAAATCAGCATGCTGAGCAAGGCAGTGGCGATCATGAAGGCGAACAATATGCCCCAGGCGCTTTTCCCGGAAAACCCGATGATCGCCAGTGCGAGGCGCTTGTGCAGGCCAACCCGCTCGATCGCCAGCGCCAGAAAGGCACCGCCGAGAATCAGGAACAGGATCGGCGAATAATATTCGCTGGCGGTGTCGGCGGCACTCATCACACCCATGGTCGGCAGGGCGAGAAACGGCAGCAGCGCGGTCGCGGTCAGCGGGATCGCCTGGGTCATCCACCAGATCGCCATCAATATGGTCAGCGCGGCGACACGCCAGGCCTGGGGGCTCATCGATTCCGGTGCCGGCAGCAGCAGCATCGCGATGAATATCGCGAGACCCGCCCATAGACCGATCCGTTGTGCGCTCATGCCCTCTCCTGTTTACGCTTTGTGCCAGCGTCGGCTGACATCCAAACCGGTCGGCCGTTCTTGGAAGCCGGATTGGTCTGGGTCCCAGCCTTCGCTGGGGTGACACGGGAAATCAACCTTATTCGGCCATGCCGATCACCGAGATTTGCCGGCCGTAGCCCGCCTCGCCGCGATGGCAAGACCGGCGGTAGCTATAATAGCGATCCTCGTGGGCGTAGGTGTCGAGGCCAAGCTTTTCGATGCTGCCCGCGCCGGCCGCCTGCAATCGGGCAGCGACATAGGATTCGATATCGAACTGGAAATGGCCGGGTTTGCCGGCGGCGAAGAAACGGTCATTGGCCGCGTCGGCTTCCAGAAAACGCGTGCGGAAGCCGGCGTCGACCTCGTAGCTGGGCTGGGCGATGCAGGGGCCGATGGCGCAGGCGATATGGTCGCGGTTGGCGCCAAGCGCTTCCATGGCGATGAGGACATAGTCGGTCACACCCGCGAGCGCGCCTTTCCAGCCGGCGTGGGCGGCGCCGATGACCTGCGCCTCTGGATCGTGAAACAGCACCGGCACGCAGTCGGCGGTCAATATGCCGAGCAGCAGGTTCGGCCGGTCGGTGACCAGGGCATCGGCCTGCGGGCGCCGCTCGAGGTCCATGGGTCCGGTCACCGTGACGACGTCGGCGCTGTGAATCTGGTGCACGGTGACCAGTTCGCTGCCGGGCAGCACGCCCTCGGTAGCGCGGCGACGGTTTTCCATGATTGCCGCGCGATCATCGTCGCTGCCGAGGCCGATATTCAGCCCGCTGTAAATCCCCTCCGAAACGCCCCCTGCCCGGCCGAGAAAGCCGTGTGCCGTGCCTTCAAGCAGGGGGGACGTGGTGATATCAAGCAAGGCTTTTGTGGACCTGTTCGGCGACATCTTTCGACAGGTCCGGCTGCGCCGCGATTTTCTCCAGCGCCAGCCGCATCAGGTCCGAGCGACCGCGCTCGTAGCGCCGCCAGCGGCCGAGCGCCGGAATGAAGCGGGCGGCGGTTTGCGGATTCTGCTTGTCCAGCGCGATCACCATGTCGGCGATCATCTGATAGCCCTTGCCCGACGGATCGTGGAAACGGACCTGGTTACCGGTAAAGGCGCCGTAGAGGGCGCGGACGCGGTTGGGATTGGACAGGGTGAAGTCGGGATGGCGTGACAGGGCGTCGACACGCTTCAGCGTGTCGGACCGCTGCGACATCACCTGCAGGCTGAACCATTTGTCGAGAACCAGCGCGTTGCCCCTGAATTTTGTATAGAAATCCTCGAATGCAAAGCCGCGCTCTTCGGCTTCGAGGTGCGACAATACCGCCAGCGCACCCTGCATGGCGGTCATATTGCCCGCCTCGCGATACTGGTCAAAGGCGGTTTCGGCGGCATTCTCGGTGTAGGAGGCAGCGAGATAGCCGAGCGTCACATTGCGCAGCTTGCGCTTTGCCCGCGCCTCGGCATCGAGCGAAAATTCGCCCGGCGCGCAGGACCGGTAGAGCTTGCGGAACTGCTTTTCGAACTGGACGCCGATCTTGCCGCGCAATTTTTCGCGCTCATCGTGAATCGCCTGCGGGTCGACCTCGGCCATCTGGTCACCGAGAAAGGCTTCGCTGGGCAGCAGGATGATCTCGGCGAGGAAGGCGGGATCGAGCGACGGGTCGGCGAGTATCCGGGCGATCGCCAGCAGGATGATATCGCGATCCACCGGGGTGCCGGAGACCTTTGCCGTCAGATAATGGGTCATCAGTTGCTGCATCGCCTCGAACCGGGCGAACGGATCGTCGTCATGCGCCGACAGGAACGCCAGTTCCTCCGCACTCTGGTTACTTTCGAGAATGATCGGAGCGGAGAAACCGCGATTGATCGACAGGATCGGATGGTCCTTGTGGCCTTCCAGGACGAAGCTTTTTTCCGGCTGGTCGAGCAGCAGCAGTTGCTCCCCGTCATGCGCGCCGGTTCCCGGGTCGAGCAGCGCCGTGCGCAGCGGGATCAACAGCTCGGAAGGTTGCGGCATTTCGCCCTTCTGGGCAATTTTCTGGGTGCAGTGCAGCGTCGCGGTACCGGTTTGCGGATCGTGCGACAGTTTTGCGGAAACTCTGGGCGTGCCCGGCGTTTCGTACCATTTGCGGAACCGGGTGAGATCAATCGCGCCGCCGTCTTCCATCGCGGTGACAAAATCCTCGCAGGTCGCGGCCTCGCCGTCGTGGCGGTCGAAATAGAGGTCGGTGCCCTTGCGAAAATTGTCCGGCCCCATCAGCGTGTTCATCATCCGGATGACTTCCGCGCCCTTGTTGTAGACGGTGGCGGTGTAGAAATTGGAGATTTCCTGATAGCTTTCCGGGCGAATCGGATGGGCCAGCGGACCGGCATCCTCGGGGAATTGCGCGGCGCGCAGGATCCGCACATCCTCGATCCGCTTCAGCGCCGCGGAACCCATGTCGGCGGAGAAGCTCTGGTCGCGGTAGACGGTGAAGCCTTCCTTGAGGCTGAGCTGGAACCAGTCGCGGCAGGTGACGCGGTTGCCCGACCAGTTGTGGAAATATTCGTGCGCGACCACGCCCTCGATACCGTCATAATCGGCGTCAGTGGCGACCTCGGGGTCTGCGAGGATATAGCGCGAATTGAAGATATTGAGGCCCTTGTTCTCCATCGCGCCCATATTGAAATCGCTGACCGCGACGATGTTGAACAGGCCGAGATCATATTCGCGGCCATAATTCTCCTCGTCCCAGCGCATCGCATCCTTCAGCGCCTGCATCGCGTGGCCGGTGCGGTCGAGATCGCCGTCGCGGACCCAGATGTTGAGCTCGACCGGCTTGCCGGAGCGGGTGGTGAAGCTGTCGCTGTTGGCGACCAGATCGCCGGCGACCAATGCGAACAGATAGCTCGGCTTGAGCCACGGATCGTTCCACTGCACCCAGTGGCGACCGTTCTCTGCATCACCTTCGGCGACCTTGTCGCCGTTGCAGAGCAGCACCGGGAATTTCGCCTTGTCGGCTTCCAGCCGCACCTGATAGCGGCTGAGCACATCGGGCCGGTCGGGGGCGAAGGTGATCCGGCGAAAGCCTTCCGCCTCGCACTGGGTGCACAGCATGTCGTTGGACGCATAGAGGCCCATCAGCTGGGTGTTGGTCGAGGGGTCGAGCTCGACCTCGATCTCGACCACATGCGAGGCATCGGCGAGCGGCAGCACCAGATCGCCCTCGACCAGGGTCCAGTCGTTGCGGATCGCGCCGTCCACCTTCACCGACAGCGGCGTGATATCGTCGCCCTGCAGCACCAGCGGTTCGTCCGCCGCCGCGCTTTTCGACCGGCGGACATCGAGCCTCGAGCGGACCAGGGTGCGCTCGATCGCCAGATCGAAATCGAGCTCCACTTCCGGGATGAACCAGGCTGGCGGGCGGTAATCCTCGCGGCGGATCGTCGCCGGATCCCTGGGGGCTGGCGCGGCATCGGCCATTTCGTCGTTCGGGGCTTTTTGAATATCTTGCATGCGCCATGCCATAAGAGCCATTTCCACCCCGCGCAATTGCGTTTATGGCTGGGGCAAAGGGAGTGGGTCATGTCCAGATTATTGCTTTTCGTTCTTGCCGCCATGCTGCTTGCCGGCCTGCCGGCGGAAACCGCCTTTGCCCAGAACGCCGCACCGGCCTTCGATGTGGAGCAGGCCAGCCGTGCCTATATCGACAGTCTGCAAGGGGCCGAGCTGGAGAAATCCAATGATTATTTCGAGGGTGGATACTGGCTGATCTTCTGGGGTGCACTGATCGGGGTCCTCGTCGACCTGCTGATTCTGCAGTCGCGCTTCTCCGCCCGCTTCCGCGACTGGGCGGAACGGGTGACCGGGAGAACCTGGTTGCAGCCCGGGCTTTACGCGCTCCCCTATATTCTAGCAGGCTTTCTGCTCACCCTGCCCTGGACGATCTACCGCAGCTTTTTCCGGGAGCAGCAATATGGCCTGATGAGCCAGGATTTTGGCGGCTGGTTCGGCGAGCAGGTGATCGGCCTGGTCATCTCCCTGATCGTCTTTCCGCTGCTGATCATGGCGATTTTTGCGGTGATCCGGCGCGCGCGCAAGACATGGTGGATCTGGGGCACCGGGGTGATCGCAGCCTTTCTGTTCATCGGGCTGCTGCTCGGGCCGGTTTTCATTTCGCCGCTGTTCAACGACTATACGGAAATGGCCGACGGGCCGATGCGCGACCGGATTGTCGCGATGGCGGCAGAATATAATATTCCGGCGGACCATATCTACGTGTTCGACCAGTCGAGACAGCACAAGCGCATTTCGGCCAATGTCTCGGGCATCGGCCCGACGATCCGGATCTCGCTCAATGACAATCTGCTGGAGCGCGCCGGTCCGGACGAAGTCGCGGCGGTCATGGGGCATGAACTGGGTCATTATGTTCTGGGCCATACATGGCGCACGGTACTGATACTGGCGCTGATCGTGGCGGTCGGCCTGTTCATTGTCGCGCGTCTGGCACCGCGGCTGATCGAACGACACGGCGCCAGATGGGGGGTCAGGAGCATAGCCGATCCGGCTGCCATTCCCCTGCTCAGCCTGATCCTGACGGCCTATTTCTTCGCCGCGACGCCAGCGATCAACAGTCTGATCCGGATCAACGAAAGCGAGGCCGACCGCTTCGGTCTCGATAGCGCGAGAGAACCGGACGGCTTTGCCAAAGTGGCGATGCGCCTGTCGGAATATCGCAAGATCGAACCGGGGCCGGTGGAGGAAATGCTGTTCTTCGATCATCCCTCCGGCGCGACCCGGGTGCGCATGGCGATGCAGTGGAAAGCCGACAATATTGCAAATCCGGAGATGCTGAACCCCGGCCAGCTGGAGCAGGAATAGCCATGACACACCGGATGCTGATCTTTGGAATGGGCTATAGCGCCTCTCGGCTGGCGGAGCAGATGCGCGCGGAAGGCTGGGAAGTGATCGGCACGCGGCGCACGGCGCAGGATGGCGCGATCGCCTTTGACGACACCCAGTCGGTGCTGGCGGCGCTGGCCGGTGCGACCCATGTCCTGTCATCGGTGCCGCCCGCCCGCGACGGCCGCGAGCCGGTGCTCGATCTTTATGGTGCCGCGATCCGGGACGCTGCGCTGCAATGGAGCGGCTATCTGTCCTCAACCGGCGTCTATGGCGATGCCGACGGTGCATGGGTCGACGAAAGCGCGCCGATCGGGTCTGGCCGGCGCAAGGCGCGCAGCGAAGCCGACCAGCGCTGGCAGGAGCTGCGCCGCGACATGCATGTGTTTCGCCTGCCGGGCATTTACGGGCCGGGGCGCAGCCCGCTGGACCGGGTGCGCGAGGGCAAGGCGACGCGCGTGGACATGCCGGGGCAGGTGTTCAGCCGGATCCATGTCGATGACATAGTGGCGGCGGTGGTCGCGTCATTCTACCGACCGGCGGGCGTGTATAATATTTCGGACGACCTGCCCGCACCGCAGCACGAGATCGTTGCCCATTCGGCCCGGCTGCTGGGTCTGGCGGTCCCGCCGCTGCAATCGCTGGAAGAGGCGAACCTGTCCAAGGCTGCGCTGGGTTTCTATGAAGAGAATCGCCGGGTGGCCAATGGCAAGGCGAAACGATTGCTGCACTGGGAGCCGCGCTATCCCGATTACAAGGCTGGGTTGCAGGCGCTGATCCGCTGAAAATCAGGCAGGGATGCGGGGCAGTTTCGGCTTGCGGGCGCGCAGCGCCACCAGCAATCCGACCATTGCCAGCACGGCGCCGCCAACCGAAAGGCCGGTCCAGACATAGCCCTCGAACAGCGTCGACAGGATCATCGCCACCACCGGCACCAGCACGCTGGTATAGGCGGCCTTGCCCGGACCGATCTCGCGGATCATGGCAAAATAGAGCGGAAAGGTGACGACCGAGCCGATCACCCCGAGATAGACGATTCCGCCCCAATAGGCGACGCGCATCTCATAGACCGGTGGCCCGACCGTGATCCACGAGACGGCGACATTAATCAGCGCCCCGAACAGCATCGCCCAGGCAAGCACGGTGATGATCGGATAGGATTTGAGCCGTTCGCCGGCCTGCATGACATTGGCGACCGACGCCGACAGGATGCCGCCGAAGGTCAGCGCCGCGCCGAGCAGCACCTGTTCGAGGCTGGCTGGGGAGGAGCGATATTCGTGCCAGAACAATAGAGCGATGCCGGCCGCGGCGATCGCCGAGCCGCCGAGAAAGGGCGCGGTCAGCTTGTGCCCAAGAAAGATGCGGCCCATGATCGCATTGGGCACCATCAGCAGCGCGAACAGCACCGCGACCAGGCCGGAGGTGATGAACAGCTCGGCATTGTAGACGAAGTTGAAATTGAAGGTGAACTGGAAAAAGCCGAGGATCAGCGCCAGCAGGTAGCCGGTCCGGTCGAGCCGGAATGGCAGCTGCCGGAATGCTGCCAGTGCGAACATTGCGGCGGCGGCGATCAGGAAGCGGTAGCTGACCGACCAGCTGGGCGGCACTTCGGAAATCTGGTCCTTGATCACCAGCCAGGTCGATCCCCAGATCAGCGAGACCAGCAGGAAGGGGATCAGGATGCGGGGGGCAAGCAGGCTGACTTCAGCGCTCTCCTCGCTGCTCACAGCGCGGTGATCGCGTCGGCGAGCGGGCGGATATCGTCGGCGCTCTGGTTCCAGCTTGTGACCAGCCGCGCCTGCCCCTCGCCCCAGTCGTAGAAGTCGAAGCCGGTGGCGCGCAGCTGCGCTGCTTCGTCGGCCGACAGCCTGATGAAAATCTCGTTTGCCTCGACCGGGTAGATCAGACGATCGCCTGCCGCAGCCGCGATGATGTGGGCCCCCGCATTGGCGGCGCGGGCATTGGCGAGCCACAGGTCGTCCTGCAGCATCGCCAGGATCTGGGCGGCAAGGAACCGGCCCTTGGACTGCAGATGGCCGGCACGCTTGCGGCGATAATGGGTATCGGCGGCCAGTTGGCGATCAAAGAAGATCAGGGCCTCGGCGCCCATCCCGCCATTTTTGACAAAGCCGAAGCTGAGCGCATCGACGCCCGCCTTCCAGGTCAGTTCGGCCGGCGAACAGCCGAGCGTGGCGACGGCATTGGCAAAGCGGGCCCCGTCCATGTGCAGGCCGAGGCCGCGTACCCTGCAGATTTCGGAGAGGCCGGCGACTTCGTCGGGACGGTAGACCAGGCCATATTCGCTGGCGTTGGTGATCGAGACGGCGGCAGGCTGGACCTGGTGGACATCGTCGCGGATCGCCGCGCAATGCGCTTCCACCGCCTGCGGGGAGAGCTTGGCCCCCTCGCCATCAAGCAGCATCAGCTTGGCGCCGCCGGTGAAGAAGCCGGGCGCACCCGCCTCGTCCTGCTCGATATGCGCCTCGCGGTGGCAGATCACGCCTTGGTGCGCCGGACACATGGCGGCCAGCGCCAGACAATTGGCGGCGGTGCCGGTCGCCACCCAGAGCGCCTCGACCTCGGTCTCGAACAGGGCGGAAAAGGCGGCGTTCAGCTGCCCGCTGAGCGCATCGCCGTCATAGGCGCTATCCGGTGCATTCGCGGCAGCGAGCGCGTCGAGAAGTCTTGGGTGTACCGAAGCGGCATTATCGGAAAAAAATCGCATCGGCAGCGCATGGCTCAGAGCTTCTGGCGCGTCAAGATGGGATGGCGGACAGGATTCTTGGTGCCACCATTCTGTCGAATGTTTGGATATGCCAGCTTTGGCCCTTCATTGGGCAGCCACTGTCAAACAATCATTGGTGTCCCGCCGGTCGTCGCTCCCCAAATGCCTGCCGCTATCGCGTACATATTTGGCTCCGCCGAGACGACTGCTCAACCGGTGCGCCCGTCAGCCGACGGGAGCGCCGGCGCAGGAACCGGTCAGTCGGGCATCAGCACGGTATCGACGGTGTATAGCACACCATTTTTCGCCTTGGCCTCGTTGGACACACGGGACTTGTTGCCCTTGCTGTCTTTCAGGACAATGTCCTCGCCATCCCGCGTTGCCTCGATTTGCCCACCCTGTTCGGTCACAAGAATGGCCGTGCCACCGCCCTCATCGATGGCTTTTTCAATATCCGCGATCATCAGCGAACCCGGAATGATATGAAATTTCAGGATCTGCCCGAGTTCTCCCTTCTGTTCCGGCTTGAGCAGCTCTGCCAGCCTGTTCTGGCCCAGCTTTTCAAAGGCTTCGTTGGTAGGAGCGAAGCCGGTAAAGGGTCCCTGGCCATTGAGTTCCTCGGCAACGCCGGAGACCCCGACCGCCAGCGTCAACGTTGACAGGTCATCGTTCGCACCGGCAATCTCCATCAACGTGTCAGGTTTCTTGTTCCTGGCGGCGTCCCTCGCCTGTCGTTCCTCCAGCAAGGCGGCATCTTCCGGCGAGAGCTCCGAGGAGCAGGCCGAAACGGTTGAAATCGCAATGGTCGAGACCAGAATAGCAAGCAAAGTCTTTGATGGATTTTTCATCAGCACCTTCTCCTATTTATGGCCTCATATTAGACCTAAAACGCGCAAAAGTCGAATCAACGACCCCATCGAGGCCGGCCGATGATATCGCCGCGCGCAACGGCCCGGTCTTGCCGTTTCCTTGCTGTCAGATCCCGGCGATGCATCGGAATTTTGCCAATATTGATACGCAGAATTCTGGAAAAACCTGGTTTGTCGGTTCAGGCGGGTGGACTTGCAGCGCGCCAGTCTCATGCCTGCCGGAACGCGGACCATTTTCGAGGTCAGCGACGTCCGGAAACTGGAAATCAAGGGATGGTGGACAGGATAGGATTCGAACCTATGTACGCTTACGCGGGCAGATTTACAGTCTGCTGCCTTTAACCACTCGGCCACCTGTCCATCCGGGCATCCAAGGCCGCCCGGGGGCGACAAGAGCGGCTCAATGACGAAGGCAGGGCAAACTGTCAATGCCGGCCTTGCAAATTGATTGAAAAAAGGGGCTGTCCGCCGATGGCTTAGCGGCTACAGGGGGGAAATGGCACGCAAGAACAAATCCATCAAGAAAACCGGCGGCGGACTCAAATTCTGGGGTCGGCACGCGATCGAGGCGGCGCTCGACAATCCCGAACGGGTGATTAAGAAAATATCGATCACCCGCGAGGCGCTGGCGACGATCGAAATTCCCTCGGATATCGCGGTCGTGATCTGCGATGTCGCCGATCTCGGCCGGGTCATCCCGCGCGAGGCCCCGCACCAGGGGATGGTGGCGGATGTCGACCCCCTGCCCGACCGCTGGCTGGGAGAAATTCTCGACTCGGGCAGCGACCGACCGCTGCTGCTGCTCGACCAGGTTACCGACCCGCATAATGTCGGCGCGATATTGCGCTCCGCCGCCGCCTTTGACGCCGCCGCGATCATCACCCAGGACCGCCACGCGCCGCCGGAATCCGGTGTGCTGGCCAAGTCGGCTTCGGGGGCGCTGGAGATCGTGCCGTGGATCCGGGTGGTCAACCTGTCGCGGGCGCTCGATGAAATTGCCGAGGCCGGCTACTGGCGGATCGGGCTGGACGGCGATGCTGCTGACGAACTGGAAAGCGCCATGGGTACCGGCAAGCTGGCGCTGGTGATGGGCGCGGAAGGCGAAGGACTGCGGCAGAATGTCGCGGCGCATTGCGACACTTTGGCGCGGCTGCCGATGAGCAGCAGGATGGAAAGCCTGAATGTTTCCAATGCGGCCGCCATTGCCCTATATGCGGAGTATAC
>Ga0209346_1001703_pt1 | contig 10915 bp, 11 predicted proteins | sample AutmiccommunBRH9_FD_187381 | JGI IMG/M metagenome (GOLD analysis project Ga0209346, IMG submission 187381) | Deep subsurface microbial communities from Mt. Terri, Switzerland - Autotrophic microbial communities BRH/9 (SPAdes) (version 2) | ecosystem: Environmental > Aquatic > Deep subsurface >...
GAGGAGCCAGTTCCGTTCGCGCAAATTTTTCAAAAGTACGCTGCAGACTTTTTTGTTCTTCAGTCAGCTTAAAATCCAAGGCTATCCCTCCATCATTTGTTTTTAAAAGACGGGGTGCGCTTTTCTATAAAAGCTTCCACCCCCTCACGAATGTCCTCAGTTTGAAAGGCTGCATCAAGGTACTTCTTTTCCATGCGCAGGCCTTCTTTTAAAGGAAGCTCCCCACCAATGTCCACCAGTTTTTTTAAAAGGCCTAAAGCTGCTCCCGGCTGCCGCACTAATTTCGCTGCCAGTTTTTCAGCAGCAGCTAACACCTCACCCTGTGGAACCACCTGATTGGTAAGCCCCGCCTCCCGGGCTTCCTCAGCGGAAATAGGGTCACCCGTAAACATCATTTCCTTAGCTCGAGCCACACCAATTAATCTTGTAAGTCTGCAGCAGCCGCCTCTAAGTTTGTTTCACCTAAATATCCCTCTACTACTTTAGGATTCTGCTTTAATTCATCGGAAATACCCTGGGCCACAATGGCACCTTGCTCTAACACATAACCTGCATGACTTACGGATAACGCATAGGAAGCGTACTGTTCTATTAATAATATGGTCATACCCTGTGCATTAGCTTCACGAACCAATTCGTATATTTCTTTTATGATTATCGGCGCCAACCCCAGCGAAGGTTCATCAAGCAGAAGCAGTCGTGGGCGGCTCATCAGTGCTCGCATTATTGATAAAATTTGCTGCTGACCACCGCTAAGAGTCCCTGCGATTTGGTGAGCCTTCTCCTTGAGCATAGGGAAGCGGTCAAACATCCGGTTAATATCCTTTTTTACTTCTCCATGGTACTGCCGCCTCACGTATGCTCCCAGAAAAAGATTATCCAATACTGTCTGGTCCGTGAATATTTTTCTCCCTTCCGGTGAGCAGCCGATACCTATCTGCACCCTTTTTTCGGGAGGCAGGGATGTAATATCATTATCATCAAACCTGATCTGCCCGCCTCGGCCATCCACCAAACCTAATACTGATTTAACGCATGTGGTTTTACCCGCTCCATTTGAACCAATGAGACATATTACTTTGCCTTCAGGTACTCCCAACGTTATTTCTTTCAGTGCTTTTACTCCACCATAATTAACCGATAAATCTTTAAGCTGTAACAGCATCTCCGCCAATGTAAACCTCCTTTACCCGAGGATCCCTGCGTGCCAACGCCGGACTGCCTTCAAAAATCTTTGAGCCGAAATCAAGTACTGTGACCCGATTAGCTAAACGCAAAACAAAATCTAGGTGATGCTCAATTATTAAAACCGTAATTCCCTCATTCTTTAAATCGTTAAGTACAGATTCAAGATGGCTTATTTCGTGAGCATTAAGGCCCGCTGCCGGTTCATCCAATAACAGCACCTTAGGTCTGGCCATCATGGCCCGAGCCAATTCAACCATCTTCTGCGTCCCATATGGCAACCCGCCGGTAGAATGATCCTGCATTTCGTTTAAACCTAATTTGGTTAGAATTACCTGAGCCAATCTAATTTGCCGGGCCTCTTCTTCCCTGCTGGAAGGTAAATTAAGCAAATTTGCAAACAAGCCGGTTTTAAAACGGGTTTGAGCGCCTAATAAGACGTTCTCCAATACAGTCAATTCAGGGTAAATTTCTAAATTCTGAAAGGTGCGCTCAATTCCTAGTTGAGCAACCTTATGCGGAGCTAAACCGGAGATAACATTTTCACCAAAAGTCACCGCCCCGCCATCAGGTTTGTATACACCGGAGATTACATTAATCAGGGTAGTTTTACCCGAGCCATTTGGTCCGATTAAGGCATGAATCTCGCCAGGATTGATGTCTAAAGACACTTTACACAAAGCCATGTTGCCGCCAAAGCTTTTGTCTAACCCTTTAACCTTTAACCTGCTTTGTTCACCATAATGCATTTCCCGGGCTGCCCACATTCCCAGTGCTTGGTTAGAGAAAGACTGCTTCACTTTTTTAATTAACGGCTGCCTCTTTTTAAATACGCCTAACAAACCTTTGGGCATTAAAGTGTACGACAGTAATAAAATCAAACCATACACCATTTCTTGATGCTCGTTAAATATATAGAGATACTGGGGTAAAAGGGTGAAAATTGCCGCCCCAATTATAGGACCGGCAGTTGTCTGCATACCGCCGACAAGTGCCATGGAAAGAACTAACGCAGAAGTATGAAAGCCAAAAGCCTCGGGGCTTAAATACCCCACCATGTGGGCGTATAAAACTCCTGCCAGGGCAGCCATGCCGGCACTAATAATGAAGGCAGCGTATTTATGCCTTATCACATCTATGCCTAAGCTGGCAGCGGCCACTTCTGCACCCTCCACAGCAAGAAATGCCCTTCCCCAGTACGAATTTACTAAGTTTCCGGTTGCCCACGCACTTGCCAGAACCAACACCCATACCAGATAGTAAAAAAGGACGGGGCCTAAGGTTATACCAAACAATGATAAGTTTTGAAATACGGCAGCCGGGATATTAGTCAGCCCAGAGATACCTCCTGTTAAAGGCGTCGCATTTTTTAAAACATTTTCGATAATCATGGCAAATGAAAGTGTTAACATGGCCAGGTAAAACCCCTTCAGTCTGACTGCTGGAAAAGCCAATATCGCGCCGAAAATCATCCCCGTTAGAATCCCTCCCGCCAGCGTGACAAAAAAAGGCAATCCCAACTGAGCAGTCAAAATTCCGCTGGTGTAGGCTCCCACAGCGTAAAAACCGCTGTGTCCGAGAGACACCTGCCCAGTGTAACCAACTAGCAGATCAATACTGATCGCCAAAATACTGTAGATGCCCAAAGATGTTAAAATCTGTACCCAAAATGGATTAACCCCAATAACGGGAATAACTCCCACTGCCAGTAAAAATACCCATCGGTAAATTTGATTATGTTTTATTAACTCAGCCATAGCTACACCTTCTCCAGCACTTTTTTGCCAAAAATGCCATGGGGCATTACCAAAAGAATAAAGAATAAAATTAACAAGCTTGTAACATCTTTTATAGCAGGGGATAAGTAGCCGCTGGTCAGCATTTCGCTTACCCCGATTATCATCCCCGCAGCAAAAGTACCTCTAGAACTTCCCATCCCGCCTAAAACTGCAGTGGCAAAACCTTTAATCGCTAAGACAGACCCCATATATGGCCCTGCTGAGACCACTGGTGCCACTAAAACTCCAGCTAGTCCCGCAAGAACCGCGCTAAGAATAACGGAGAAAGTTATTATCCGCTTAGCGGGAATACCCATCATACGTGCAGCCTCCCGGTCAAGGGCAGTGGCTTTAATGGCTTTACCAAATAAAGTTTTATTCATAAACAACTCAAACAATACGATAACTAGAATAGTAATAAGAAAGATTAAAACCAACTGTAGTGAAAGGACCGTCTCACCGATGTGAATAGCTCTTCTCACACTGAATATTGGTGGGAAGGCCATTTCTGAGGTTCCCCAAATAGTGGCAGCTCCACTTTGGAGCATTATGCCCGCACCAAGAGTGGCCACAATCCATCCAATACTGGAAGGGTGTTTCATGAGCGGGTTGATAGCAACCCGCTCCAAAATAACACTCAAAAGTGCTCCAATAACTAAAGCAAAGACCAACGATAAAACCGTGGGTATCTGAAACCATGCAGTTAATCCCAGAGTTAGCATTACTACAATCATCAAGAATTCACCCTGAGCAAAGTTAACTATACCTAAGGTCCAGTACGTTGCGTTATAACCAAGCCCCACCATGGCATATACTCCACCTATTGCCATACCTAAAAGGATTAACTGTAACAACATTGTTTTTCTCCCTCCTCAGTAGTCAGAAGTGGCTTCTACTTTATCTGCTCCAGGTCAACGGCTGCGACATTATCGGGAAGAATTTCTACAAATATATTGTCCTCCGGCCCTAATGCTTCATGGTCATCGGCAGAAAACTCGTAGGTCCCATTTACACCTTTGAAACTACTTATGTTATTCAAGGCATCAATGATGTCAGCATGTTCAAAAGACTTTGCATTTCTCAGCGCGGCAAACAGCACGTTAGCCGCATCATAAGTCTGGACAGTTGATGTCAGGTAATACCCGGGCTCCTCCTTAGTCCCCCAGTAGACTTCATCATCAGGATATTTACTCCGCCATGCATTTGCGTACGCTTCAGCCTCCGGAGTAAGTTCAACGAGAAATGCCTTATTATAAGTTGTGTAAGTACCTTTTACCAACTCTCCGGCTAAATCCCGATAATTTTTCATCACCAGCGCATTAGCGCCAATAACTGGTATATCATAGCCCATATCTTTCATGTTTTTCTTAATGGTTGCGGCATCATTACCCAAACCCCAAAGTACTAGAACCTGAGCCCCAGCGTTTTTCAGCCTTAGCAGCTGCGGCGTCATATCTAAATCTTTAGGATTATATTTTTCCCAGCCCACAACCTTGTCATCTTGGCCGGACTTCTTAAGGTGCGCCATTACTTCTTCACCCCCCGGGGTACCGTAAGCAGATGTGTCGGTAATAATACCTACCTTATTAAAGCGAGAATTGACAAAGTCTGCCACTGCCTTCGTCTGAACCCAATTGGGCATTGCAAAACGGAAGGCATTAGGTATTGCCGGCTCCGTAAATTCATTGTTCTGTGCTAAATTTATAAAATGAGGCACGCCGGCTGATTTAGTCACGGGCAGCACAGCCTGAACAATGGAACTACCGGTTGGCCCGATAATGGCCTGAACCCCGTGTTTGTTTATCATTTCGTTGGTAAGATTAACAGCTGTGGTGGGGTTATACTGATCATCTCTAACTATCAACTCAATTGGATGCCCATTTATCCCTCCGGCTGCATTAACTTGTTCCACCGCTAGTTCTACTGCCATTCTTCCTCCAATACCTAACTCAGAGGCCGGACCGGAAAGTGCTGCGATATAGCCTATTACTATTGGCGACGTATCCTCTATAGCCGCAGTATCTGCACTCTTTGCTGAATCCGGCTCCTTTGGAGGCTGCTTACTGCTGCACGCAGCAGCAAGCAGCATAAACACTAATAACCCTAATAACAAATAGAGATGCCTGTTTTTAACCAAAGTTCTTTACCTCCTTAATTTATTTTGAAAAGCTGAAAGACCTAATTTTGTGATACTCCTCCTTCCTTCTTATACAATTCTCTACCGAAAGCATTTTTTTGACTTGTGGTCAAATACTTACCCTTATTTTATTATGTTTTTAATTTTCTGAATACTTTTTTCCGGTGAAATGACATTATTTGGCCTTAACCGGACATAATTAGGGAGCAAAAGGTAAATAGCAAAGTAAAGACAGCTAGGTCAAGTCATTGAACTTCAATAATTCCACAAATGCAAAATGCCGATTTCAGCCATATTAGGGCCGAAATCGGCAATCCAGCACAGTCTTAATTAATAAGCTGCAACTTTCATAACTGAATTATTAACGAATACGTTTCCAATAATCTCAGCTGCCATTGTGGCTATATCCTTGGGGTCACCAGCCCTTTTCGGGAAAAGATGCCTGCTGGTCCACAAATGTTGAAATGGTGCCATATGCTTAACTAACGGCGTATCAAAAAAACCCGGTTTAATGCAATTTACCCTGATTCCGCCTGGCCCCAGGTTGCAGGCCATTTCTTTAGTAAGTGCTATAATTCCTGACTTTGCAGCAGCATAACCACAGGCATAACCCGGTGAATGTGTTGTGTCAACAGCAATGGATGAGATAAAGATGATTACTCCCCTTTCCCCATCCTCATTGGGCTGATTTTTTAACATTTCCCATGCCGCTAATCTGGCTGCATCATAGTTACCTGTCAGATTAATGGCAATATCCGCTTTAAATTTCTCAATGGAAGCCGGCCCTTCGTCTAGATTATAATTCCACTCAAATACTCCTTCTGCCATTTTTTCAGGATTAAGCTTCATAGGTACACCCCATGCTTCACCGGCGACCCCGGCACAAGTCATCAAAACATCAAGACTTCCCCATTTATTAGTTACCGTATCTACTGCCTTTTCCAATTCTTCTGTTTTAGTCATGTCCGCTTTAACGAAAATCATTTTTTCGCCCAGTTCCTTGTCAAGTTTTACACCGTCTTCTTCGTTAATATCAGTTACCATGACTTTTGCGCCTTTACTTAAAAACAACTTGGTACTTGCCAAACCCATCCCGGAACAACCGCCGGTTACCCAGATAACCTTGTCTTGTATATCCATAGAAATTCCTCCCCCTCGTTTCTTTTATCCACCGAGTGCTTCTATCTCATGCCGTTGCCTAATAAATTGCAAAACTAATTGTTAAGATAATCCTTTATAATTCTAAAGTTTTTTTGAGTATCCATAGCCCCGTTAAAACGTCCATAAGTACACGCCAGCATCTTATTAACTGAAATGCGATACCATGGGTCAAATTCACACGGTGAGTCATAAGTAACGTTTCCAACACCGGTATATTGTTCTGCCTTACCATCGGAACCAAGTACTGATGCGGAAGCAATTGAATCCCCTTCAATCAGCTGGGCTACTGCTAAGCCCCCTTCTTCTAAGCCGGGGATAGATTTTAGAAGAATGTATTTTCTAGGAACGATAAGTTTCGGATCTAAGAAATCATCAGGATGCATATGACAAGTAACTATTCGTTTCCCTTCCGGCCTTTCAACATAGCATAGAATTGATTCCTCCTCGCGTTTCCATGTGATATTAGCCAGGGTTTTTGGGAAACCGACCATTTCCCGCCCGGAAAACATTGGCACCCAACCGCTAACATACAGGTGAGGGTAATAAACACGTGGTTCGCCCTGCCATAGTACATTAAAGCCTAGAATCACTTCATTATAGCGTCCGACAGAAGTATGCTTGTAATGGCAACACATAATTCTTGCTATGGCAGGTGATGAATCCAATTGCAGTTCCTTGGGAATCCATTTCACCGCTTCGTCTTCATCTGTTTCAAAGATAAAAGTCATTACTTCAAAGTCCCTGAAAAAACATTTACGACCTGGCATTCCTTTACTTGTTACCGGCATAAAACCAAATTGGTCTTTTGTTAATAAGCCAAATTTCCCATTTACTTCTGCTTGGTTCGACATTTCCTTACCCCCTACATTTTATTAGCCTATAAGCATTCGCTGAGTTAAAGCACAATAATTTGCTTAAACCATCATTATTGGGCCTCTCCTATTTTCGAGACATCGACCTTAACAACTTTTGCAGTTAAAAAGCGTGCAGCGTAAACACCGGCAATTAAGATACCCCCGCCAATTAGCTCAATTCCCATCCATAGATACGGATTGGGCACAGGTTCTGGTACCGCAACTGCTAATCCTGAAACAAGCAAATAGAAAAAAGCGTAAGCGTTAAATAACCATGGAAGTACTTCCATAAGAAGTACGATAAGCCCAATAAAAAAGACTATATAAACTAATTTCGCGTTTAAAGGGCCTCCTAAAAAAGCTGCTGATGCAGGGATCCAAAGCTTAATCAGGATTAAGTTGAATATTCCGAAAAATCCACCGATCAATATCCCTGGAGCTTCTTTAATATTCATGTGGGACATAAAGTAAAAAAGCATGGCCATAAAAGCCGGCCAAATGGGCAAGTGGAGCTCTTCAAAAATAATTTCGCCCACTACTATTAAAAGAAGTAACAGACTTGTAAACACAGCTTTTTCTTTTGTTATAAATCTATCCATTTAGTTCCCCCCCGTTTTCTCTTCCTCTTTGGCTAACAGAATCAATGCTCGTTTTTCAATATAAGCCTTAGCACCACCCCCCGTTTGTCTTTCAGTTTTTTTTTGACTAATGGTTTAAATTTAATTATTATTCTAAACCATCTGTTTAATTTTGTAAACTAATTTCCTCCGAAATAACAGAAATCACGTCTAAACGGTTTATTTTTGTGGGGTAAACTTATCTCACAGATAGATCGTTCACTACTCAAAAAGCATCATCTCCTCAAAAGCTTCTCGCAGTTTGATTTTGAAGCATTCAAACCACCACCTCCGGCAATAGCTAATCCAGGTAAGGACTGACATCATATAACCTCTAGTTTTTTATTATGAATCAGGGAATAGCAAAATCCCCTATGTTCGCAGTCTGCGAATATAGGGGATCAATGTATTTGATGGGCGTTTTAAAATCACTTTTCACCTTTTTTTCTCCCCCTTTGGCGAAAGGGAAGCATTATTTATCTGACTATCCTTTAATAGAGGTGCAATCTGGTACTCTGAAAAGAAATCAGCAATTTGACGTTTATCAAAAGGACCAGATTTACTATACCAGTGAGGTATCCAATTAAGGGCACCTAAGATTGCTAGCTTGGTGAGGCTTAGGTTTATGTCCTTAAAAATGCCGGCAGCAACACCTTCTTCTAAAACTTGGGCATAAAGGTCTTCATACTCATTACGCATTTCAATTATTTGTTGACGATGTTCAGGTTCTAGATCAAATTCGTGTTGTAATGCCATAGTTAATAAAGACATCTCGTCTATTAATACATCAATGTGTTTTCGCACCAGTTCCTGCAGCTTTTCAAGGGGTGAAAGCTCAGAATTTATGATCGGTCTTGTTTTTTCTAAAATCATATTCATCGCAATTTCGTGACACTCAAACAACAAATATTCCTTAGTGGGAATATAGTAGTAAATACTCCCTTTAGTGTACCGCATTTCATTAGCAATTTCCTCAATAGTCGTATCATTATACCCTTTTTCCTTGAAAATTTTAATTGCGGTTTTTAAAATATCCTGTTTGCGTTTTTCCGCCCTTTCTTCACGAAAATTCATAAGCACCATCCCTATCAACATATTCCACCAAGTGTCAAACTCTGACCGCAAGTCAACTCTTAGTCTATTATAAGTTTCTTTTCGTAAAACCGCAAGGCTTAATTTATTCTTGAAATCGAAAGGTAGGTTACGGGTTTATGAAATTAAGCACCAATGGTCAATACCAGGGTAATTAATAGGGCTGAAATCCATGATATATTACCAAAGATGGTTAAAACCAAAAATAGCGGGATTCCAACAGCCAACGGTCTTTAATAGTCCTAATAACAATTAGGGCTTACCTTTAAAAGCAAGCCCATAAATTTAAAACCATCTGATAAAATTTGTAATAATTACGAATTACTCATTAGATTTCTTCTTCTTTTTTTGCTTCGTAGGGGCCATAGACATCGGGGTTATCGTAGCCAGGTCCATCATGATAGTGGTCATCATGGTAATAATCACCATAGTATGCAGGCATCATATAACCTTTTGCGTTGTGGCGATGACCGTCTTCGTAACTCGTTTCATAATAGTAATAATGCGTGTGATAACCGTTGCCCATGTTGACTGCCGGCCCGGTTTTTGCCCGGTAGTTATGATAATGACCATCATCATAGGTTGTTGCCCCAGCCACTTCATGATAATGGGTTCCATCCCGATACATTGACGGCCCGGATACATCCATATACCCGTGACAGTGCCTGTTATAAACACTGGTCATGCCGGAGTACCCATGAACATGTTCCCTTTTGCCATCATAATCACCGGATCGTTTAGTTTTTGTATCTGCCAACCGTAAAACCTCCTTTTTTTTAGTCACTATACCTTATGACGATTAAGTTGGACTTGTTACACTTGTACAGAAATTCAATATATTTTTGCCTATATTTAAATTTAAATTTATCTTCTTGACACAGTTTTGTCCTAGCTTTCATATTTTAGACTATATCCAAAAAATTTTACTTAAGGAGGTTTAGTTTTTATGTCGGCTTATAATAACCACGTACACCCCTATATGGGGCCAACAGAGGTTGCTGTAGAACACATTCACCACCTTGTAGGAATTAGTGGCCCGGCAATACCTTCATCAGAAGGCCATGTCCACCTGGTCTACGACAACACTACTACTACCATAGGTCATTCCCATGCCTATTATATCTGGACCGGTCCCCCAATACGCACTTCTCGGGGGCACGTTCATGAATTTAAGGGTAAGTCAACAGCGGAACAGGGCCACCTCCACCAAATCATCCTGGAAACGGGCCTAAACCAAGAAAATCCCTGTTCTTGGGAGGTATCTCGCTAAGTACGTGTTAGAAGTTCGCCACAAGGCGTCCTTAGGAGAGGAAGCGCTATCGGTTACTCCAGAGCTGGAATTTGGTGATGCCATGACCATCTTTGCCATATTGGAGTCAGCACGCACACAAGGAACTATAGTTTCTGTTGATAAGCATTAGGAGTTTGATTTTAATCAGTTATGAACAGCATAATTTAGCTGAACAGTCTGAACAACCCATACTTCACTAAAGATAAATTGGCTTGAGCCAAGCCTTAGCGCCAGCATGACATGTATAAAAAAAGCAATGGTGCCTAGCTACAACTGCACCATTGCTTTTTTATTTTAGGACATGAAGAAATACATATATCATTTTCGCATTGTTTACATTCTTCCAGGGCCTTAACGGCCGTTTTGCACAATCATGAAGGAGGTTTTTTATTATGGCAACTGGAGTAACCTGTTAACTTCTGTATGAACATGAACACATTAATATGCACATATCGATAACAAATCCATCTTTACGGGTTAACCATAATTTTAACTCTCTAACACAAACAAAACTCATTGTTGTTAATCTGACTAATTCTGTCCCTTACTCTATTCATTTTATTAGCAAATTGTTAGCAAAAGACTGTCCGTTTATTGCTAATCAAGAATGGAAAACCAACAAAGTCAGCTTCCTCTTTAGCCTTGTTAGCTTTTCCATTACGAGATTTGGGACTAAAAAGGAGGAATTTATTCATATTTATAGTAATCTATAGAGAAGCTTTCTATAAATGGTTCTAAGTCAACCTAAATATCAATACCGCGGAGGTGAGTTTCTGAGCTTTTGTTTTGTAAACCATGGT
>Ga0209346_1001706_pt1 | contig 10899 bp, 8 predicted proteins | sample AutmiccommunBRH9_FD_187381 | JGI IMG/M metagenome (GOLD analysis project Ga0209346, IMG submission 187381) | Deep subsurface microbial communities from Mt. Terri, Switzerland - Autotrophic microbial communities BRH/9 (SPAdes) (version 2) | ecosystem: Environmental > Aquatic > Deep subsurface >...
GGTGTATCGAAAAAAGAATCGCCTCCGTAGGCTATTCAGTCGACCTCTCCAGAGGCGACTGCCTCCGCTAAAGACGAGGGTAAAAGACGAGGGGACGTTTTTCTTGTCTTGTTAAAAGGTTGGGAAACGAGAAGTGAGTCTCGAAGGGAATTCGCACCAAGTTTTTGTAGCTTTTTGGGCGGAGAATCGTATAGAACTATAGCAAGCTAAAGGAGGTTATCATGAACTTAAAAGAGGTTTACTTTAAAGATAATTTTTTTTCGGTCGGGGAAACTGAGATATTTAATCAGGATAAGGAATTGCTTGGATATCTTGACTTAGAATCTGTATTTACCTCGAGCTTAACAGTCTATAGTGCAGAAAGAGAACCCTTGTTAAAGGGTAGCTTTAGGTTTTTCTCTAATAAGTGGTTAATTACTAATTTACGAACAAATAGCGAAATAGGGTTAGTTCGTCCTCGTTTTGCTTTTTTTGAAAAACGTTTTGAATACCAGGCCTATGGAAAAGGGGTTTACGAGATTATTTCACCAGTTTTTTCTAGGGAATATTCAATTAAAGATCAGGCTGGTCAATCTGTAGCTGATTTTGAAAGGGTAAACAATTTTTTTGCTTCAGCGGCATTTAAGTTGAACAATTCGTCAAATACCTTGTCTTGGATTGAACTGGTTACAGTTATTATGGGAGTAAATCAAATTCAAAAAAGACAGCGAAATAGTGCAAATAGCACCAATTAAAGAAAGACGACAAGCGTAAAAGACAAGCGAAACGCCCCCTTGTCTTTTACGCTTGGTGAGATGTCGACTCAAAGGAATCACGTTTTTTTTGCTGATACAAGTTTCGTGCGACGATTGCAATAATAATAATTACACCCCCTAAAAAGGCGTAACCACTCGGCGACTCGCCTGTAAACCATAATACCCAAATAGGATTGAGCAACGGTTCGATTATCGGTATTAAAATCGCCTCAAGGGCTGATACGTGTTTAATCGCGATTGTATAAAAAATATAAGAAATACCTAATTGAAAAATACCAAGTACTAGAAGTGCAAGAATACTGCTCCAGCTCGGAAATGATGAAAAGAACAAAAATGGCAAACTGACAACCAATGTCAGGACATTGCCTACAAGAGCAGTTTCTACTGGGGATCCTTCATCCTTCATTTTCATAAAAATAACCATTGCCGCCATAGCGATTCCACTAAAAACAGCCACAAAATTGCCAATACTATTGCCAGTGCCTAAATCTCCAATAAAAAATAAAATCATCCCCATCATTACGGCAATAACTGTAGCCCAATCTGATATCCGAGCTTTTTCCTTTAAAAACCAGCCAGAAAATAAGGCTACCCATATTGGGGCAGTGAATTGCAGCAGAATTGCATTTGCCGAAGTTGTAAGCTTGTTGGCAGTAACAAAGAGAATTAACAATGCCGCATAACTAAAAGCACCTAACAATTTATATCTTCCCAAACGCTTGATAGGTTTTCTTAAGTAAACAAGTATGACGATTGCAGCAATGCCGCTTCGAGTACCAGCAATAGCCATCGGGTTCCAATCTACCAGTTTAATAAAAAGACCGCCAATACTCCATAATACTGCAGCAATAACCAAATAAACAATTGCTCTTTTTCGACTCATAAACATTCTCCTTCTTTTCTCGCTTTTTACAAGCCAAGTTATATACGTTGGTCGGTCAGCTATTGTTTGGATAAAACCGAATTAACTACTCCAATATAACATCATTTCAGTTGTTGTCAATCCTCGAAATTAGCCTAATTTATTCATAACCGTGGACAGATATCTTGAGAAGAGTTAAGCTTAAAAGAGCCTGGTCAGCACCGCTAGAGAAGACGTAGGGACGCTTCGCTTGTCTTCTTCGTGAAGGACAAAAAAGACAAGCGAAACGTCCCCCTCGTCCTTTTTATAGACAAAATTGAGGTGAAGAGAAATGCTTAGAAAAAAATACACAAATATAGATAATATTGAAAACAATAAGAAATTCAGCGACGTTTGGAAATGGAGAAGAGAGGCGAAAAATCTCCAAAAGGATTTAACGGATCTGATTCCCCAAGCAGCTGACAAGCAAATAGCTTTTATGCAAAATAACACAGTGCAGCCTACAATAACTTGGGTTGGACATGCTACGTTCCTTATCCAGCTTGGCGGGGTAAATATCCTGACTGATCCGGTATGGGCGTTAAAAATGGGCTTTCGGCCGAGAATTACCCAGCCCGGTTTAACAATAAAAGAGCTTCCGGAGATAAATATTGTCCTTATTTCTCATGGGCATTATGACCATTTGGACTTCCCGACATTGCGTCAGTTAAAGGGAGAGCCGACTTATTTAGTTCCAGTCGGCTTTAAGAACTTATTTCTGCGAAAAGGTTTAAAAAATGTTGAGGAATTAACCTGGTGGGATAATAGAACGTTTGATCAATTGCAATTCACCTTTGTGCCTGCTCAGCATTGGACTAGGAGAGGGTTGTTTGATCTGAACACCTCGCACTGGGGTGGATGGGTGATCAAAAATGCAGATCAGCAAGTTTGCATATATTTTGTTGGTGATTCGGGCAATTTCAGCGGTTTTCAAGAGATTGGCAAAAAATTCTCCATCGATTACCTGTTAATGCCGATTGGAGCTTATGAACCGGAGTGGTTTATGAGTGAGTCTCATATAAATCCTGATGATGCGGTGAAAGCATATTTAGAGCTTGAAGCAGAGAATTTTATTCCTATGCACTATGGCACTTATGATTTATCAGACGATACCGGTCCAAAAGCTCTGGAGAGATTGATAAAAGCATGGAATGAAAAAAGACTAGACAGTAGTAAATTACTAATTTTACAACTCGGTGAAACTATCCATCTTTCTGACGATAACAATAATGGACCAAATCGTCATGATTATGCCAGGGGGAATATTGATTAGGATTAAAAAAATTGTCTCAGTGGACAATACAAAGTTGGAATCATCGACAATAGATAAATTTCGGGAATTAGCTGACGAAGTAATAATCTACGAGGATTATCCAAATTCCAACGCCGAGATTATTTCCAGAGCCAAGGATGCCGATGTTCTGCTGGTCTCTTGGAATACGACAATTGATCAGGAAGTAATAAAATGTTGTCCCGAATTAAGATATATAGGAATGTGTTGCAGTTTGTATGATGAAAAAAGTGCAAATGTAGATATAAAAGCAGCTAATAAACAAGGGATTACCGTCTTAGGTGTAAGAGATTATGGAGATGAGGGAACAATCGAATTTATCTTAAGTCAATTGATTAGACTGCTGCATGGTTTCGGCGAACAGCAATGGAAGGAAGAGACGACGGAATTAACAAAGCAAAAATTAGGAATAATTGGTCTTGGTGCAACGGGAAAAATGTTGGCAGAGAGAGCTAAAGCTTTTGGGATGGAGGTTTTTTATTATAGCAGAACCCGAAAACCTTTTTACGAAGAACAGACCGGTATCAAGTATCTTGAGCTAAACGATTTATTAAGACACGTAGATATCCTCTCGACACATTTACCCAAGAAGACCGTAGTGCTAGATGAAGAACAGTTTAAGCAATTTGGTCAAAATAAAATTCTGATCAATACCTCACTAGGTCCAACCTTTCAACTCCCGGCATTCGAGAAATGGATCGCAAACCAAGGGAATTACGCTATCTTTGACAAAAGTGGACTTGGTGATCAGCCTGATCAATTCTCAAAATATGATAATGTGCTCTATTCCGAAAAGGTTTCGGGCTGGACAAGTCAGGCAAAGCGCAGGCTATCCGTTAAAGTGTTGGAAAATATTAATAAATTTCTAGAGCAGTGTTAGTGATTTGAGGGCTTCTTTTCAAATAGAAAAGAAGCCCTTTAGCATAAAAAAAACGTCGACATTTGCACGTCCTGTGCTTCAAAAACTCCACCTGAATAAGTCTCGCTATATTTTTTATATCCCTGCCGAATCCCCCAGCGAAAATGAATATGTGTTTCTGCGCACATTCTTATAACACAGGACAATTATGGCAATACACTATCTAATTGTCAAAAGCATAATGAAAGCGCTATTATTCCATAATTTTAAATTGATTAAATAATCAATTAATAGCAAATTCATAATTTCGTCAAATATATTTGTGAAATAATTCACATAAATGAATTATAATAATCTAAGAAATAATAATATTATGGAGGGATCGATGTGCAAGCTGTAAAGACTTCTAGCTGTAATTGTTCAAGTGCGAACCAGGATTTTATCCAGCAGATAAGTGAGTTTAAAGGCCTAGATGGTGGGCTTATTCCAGCCCTGCATGCAGTGCAGGAGCGTTACGGTTATTTAGCCGAGGAGGCTTTAAAAGTTGTTGCCGAACAACTGGAGGTTTCGATGGCAAAAATCTACGGGGTAGCTACCTTCTACTCTTATTTTTCTGTTGTACCAAAAGGTGAGCATATTATCCGTGTTTGTCTCGGTACTGCCTGCTACGTAAAGGGCGCTCAAGAGCTGATCGATAATTTAAGCCAAGAGCTAAAAATCCGTGTCGGCGAAACGACAGAGGATGGTAAATTCACACTCGAAGCCTCCAGGTGCTTAGGGGCTTGCGGATTGGCTCCGGCGATGATGATTGATTCAGATGTTTATGGTAAACTAACAGGAAAAAAAATCAAGGAAGTTTTAGAGAAATATAATCAGTAGGGAGATAGGGAAAAATGAAAACTCTAGAAGAGCTAATGCAAATTAGAGAAAAAACATTGTGGGGAATTCAAGTTAGAACCGATAGTTCAGTGGTTCACAATCTTGCTGAAAAGCATATTTTGGTCTGCAGCGGTACAGGCTGCACCTCTTCTTCTTCCACCTTAATCATAAGTAATTTTACTAAACTGCTAGAGGAAAAAAACTTGGACAATGTCCGAGTGATTAAGACCGGCTGCTTTGGGCTGTGCGCTAAAGGTCCCGTTGTTGTTATTTATCCGGAGGGGATTTTTTACAGCATGGTTCAACCGGAGGACGTTGTAGAAATCGTTGAGCAGCATTTAATGACGGGGAGAATTGTTGAGCGATTATTGTATGAGGATGAGGAACAAGAACAAGAGCAGTTGGTTATTACCAAGCTGGCAGATTTGCCGTTCTATCAAAAACAGCAGCGCATTGTTTTGAAAAACTGCGGCTTAATTAACCCTGAGGATATTGATGAGTATTTGGCAGTCGGCGGTTATCAAGCGTTATCTAAGGCTTTAAATAAGATGAGTCGCTACGATGTAATCGAGACAGTCAAAAAATCAGGATTAAGAGGCCGAGGGGGCGGAGGGTTTCCGACTGGTTTGAAGTGGGAGTTTGCCGCTAAACAACTTAACGATCAAAAATATATAATCTGCAATGCCGATGAGGGTGATCCGGGCGCTTTTATGGACCGTTCCATACTTGAGGGTGACCCGCATTCTTGTTTAGAGGCTATGACAATCGGTGGTTATGCTATTGGCGCTAATAAGGGCTACATCTATATTCGCGCAGAATACCCAATCGCTGTAAAACGTTTAGAGGTGGCAATAGCTCAGGCCAAAGAATATGGATTACTTGGAGAAGACATTTTAGGAACACCCTTTAATTTTGACATTGAGATAAGACTGGGTGCAGGGGCATTTGTCTGCGGTGAAGAAACAGCTCTGATGAATTCCATCGAGGGGAAAAGAGGAATGCCTAATCCTAAACCACCATTCCCCGCGGTATCTGGTCTTTTTGGTAAACCTACGGTGATAAATAATGTCGAAACATTTTCCAATATTCCCCAAATAATTAATGAGGGTTCCGAGTGGTTTGCCGCAATTGGTTCAGAAAACAGCAAAGGGACAAAGGTTTTTGCCTTAGGAGGAAAAATTGTTAATACCGGCTTGATTGAGGTTCCGATGGGCATTACCTTAAGAGAGATTATCTACGATATTGGCGGTGGCATCCCTCATGGCAAGCATTTTAAGTCTGTGCAAACCGGTGGACCATCAGGAGGCTGCATTACAAAAGATTATCTTGATACCAAGATAGACTATGATAATTTAACAGCTCTTGGCTCAATGATGGGCTCCGGTGGAATGATTGTGATGGATGAGGATAATTGTATGGTCGATATGGCCAGGTTTTATCTTGATTTTACAAGAGAAGAATCCTGTGGCAAGTGCTCCCCTTGCAGAATCGGCACGACAAGACTTCTGGAGATTCTCGAAAAAATTACTGAGGGCAAAGGAACACTGGCAGATTTGCAGAAGTTAGAAACTCTTTCCGAAGAAATAAAAGTTGCTTCCTTATGCGGATTGGGTCAAACAGCTCCGAATCCTGTATTGTCGACAATAAAGCATTTTAAAGGGGAATATCTGGCGCACATTGTTGATAAAAAATGCCCAGCGGGGGTTTGCAAATCCCTAGTCCAATATTTTATAGAAAAAGAACAATGCAGGGGTTGCAGTCTATGTGCCAAAAAATGCCCCGTTATGGCGATTAGCGGTCAGCTTAAGGAACCACATCAGATCGATACAGAGAAATGTATTAAGTGCGGACTTTGCTACGAATCCTGCCGCTTTAAGGCAATAGTCAGGAAATAGGGAGAGTGAATAAATTGTCAAAGGTTAAAATAACAATAGATGGTGCTCAGTTAGAAGTTGAGAAGGGAACTACAGTATTGGAAGCTGCTAGAAATGCTAATATCCATATTCCCACATTATGCAATTTTAAGGGTCTAAACAGTCCTTCCAGTTGTCGGGTATGTGTAGTTGAATCAGGGACAAAGCTTTTAGCTTCCTGTTCGCTGCAAGCCGAAGAAGGAATGAGGATAAAAACCAACACTCCGAAGGTAAGGCAGGCCAGAAAAACTGTTGTTGAGTTAATTTTATCGGACCATAAACGAGAATGTCCGACCTGTATCAGAAATAACGATTGTGAGCTGCAGTCTGTAGCAAATAACCTAAATATCCGAGACATTGGTTACTTGGGGAAGCGAACTGAGGGTCTGCCGGATAGTTCTTCTCCGGCAATTGTCCGGGATATCGAAAAATGCATTCTTTGCGGCAGATGTGTCAGCACCTGTACCAACATTCAGACAGTTGGTGCAATTGATTTTATCAATCGCGGTTTTTCTACAACAGTCGCACCGGCATTTAATAAACCGCTAAATGACTCTGTTTGCATAAATTGTGGTCAATGTATTTTGGCTTGTCCTGTCGGCGCTTTGTATGAGAATGAACAAATATCTGCTGTTTGGCAGGCGTTAGCAGACCCCGACAAATATGTGGTTGTTCAGACTGCACCAGCTGTCCGTGTTGCCCTCGGAGAAGCGTTTGGGATGCCGATTGGCACTAGAGTTACGGGTAAAATGGTTTCGGCACTACGAAAAATCGGCTTTGACAAGGTTTTTGATACGGATTTTGCAGCAGATATGACTATTATGGAAGAAGGAACAGAATTATTGAACAGACTAAAATCTGAGGAAAATCTTCCGCTAATGACCTCCTGCTGTCCGGGTTGGGTGAAGTTTGTTGAGCATAATTTTCCGAGGATGCTGGATAATTTATCAACCTGTAAATCACCCCATGAGATGGAGGGGGCTTTAATCAAGAGTTATTTCGCGAAAAAAATGGACATTGAGCAAGAACAAATAATTGTCGTTTCTATTATGCCTTGCACAGCTAAAAAATTCGAAAGTGCCCGTGAGGAGCTATCTTATCAAGAAAAACCAGACGTCGACTATGTTTTGACTACTCGGGAACTGGCGCAGATGATTAAGGAGACTGGCATAGATTTTCTTAACCTGGCAGATGAAGAGTTTGATAATCCCTTTGGTGAGGCTTCCGGTGCTGGAGTAATTTTTGGGGCAACGGGTGGTGTAACAGAAGCTGCTCTAAGGACTGTATTTGAGTTGATGTCTGGTGAAGAATTGAAGGAGATCGAGTTTATGGCGGTGAGAGGTTTTGAGGGAATAAAAGAGACTGTGATTGAGCTCCCTGATGGAAAGCTACTGAGAACGGCGATAATTCATGGTCTTGGCAATGCTCGTAAAGTGCTGGAGCTAATCCAGCAAGGGCAAAAAAGTTATGATTTCATTGAGGTTATGGCTTGTCCTGGAGGCTGTATTAACGGTGGAGGACAACCGATTGTTCATCCGCAGGTGCTGGAGCAAGTTAATGTTAAATCTTTAAGAGCCTCAGCTATTTATGATGAGGATAAATCGCTGACTTTTAGACAATCGCATAAGAATCCTCATGTGCTAAAAATTTATGAAGAGTATCTCGGTAGTCCTAATGGTCATTTAAGTCACGAGCTTTTGCATACTCATTATTTGGCTCGCGAACGTTTTTGAGAAGTTGGCTACGAAGATCGCAAAAAGAGGTTAAGATGGGGGAGTTTTTATGAAAAAGACGCTAAAAGCTGGAATAATTCAGGATGACAAAATCAGGACGATCTTAAGCTATGGTGAAAGTATGGCGAATAACGAAGAGTTGGTAAGCGGGATTTTGACCAAGGCTAGAGCCGCAAAAGGTTTGACGGCTGAAGAGGTGGCTGTCCTGTTAAATATATCTGATCCTCATCAGCTTGAACAATTAAATGCAGCAGCTAAGCAGGTTAAAGAGGATATCTATGGTAAGCGAATTGTAATCTTTGCTCCCTTGTATATTAGCAATTACTGCGTTAATCTCTGCGAGTATTGCGGTTATAAGTTCAGTAATCAAGATATACGGCGAAAAAGGCTGACAATGACTGAGCTGGAGGAAGAAGTAAAGGTCTTGCAAACCATGGGTCATAAACGGCTGGCCTTAGAGGCTGGTGAGGATCTGGCAAATTGTTCGCTGGATTATCTTCTGGAAGCAATTCGGACAATATATTCGGTTAAGGTGAATAACGGCAGTATTCGAAGGATTAATGTCAACATTGCGGCAACAACGGTAGAGAATTATCAAAAGCTACGAGATGTCGGAATCGGTACCTATATCCTTTTTCAAGAGACCTATCATCAAGCAACCTATGAAAGACTGCACGCCAAAGGGCCGAAGCATGATTATCACTATCATCTTACAGCTATGGATCGGGCGATGGAAGCGGGAATTGATGATGTCGGGATTGGTGTCTTATATGGACTTTATGACTTTAAATATGATACTGTTGCTCTTCTTGCCCATGCAGAACATCTGGAGAAGAAGTATGGTGTCGGTCCACATACTATCTCGGTTCCCCGGCTGAAAAAGGCGGAGAACGTTGAACTTGGTCAATATCCCTATTTGGTTTCTGATGAGAATTTTAAGAAAATAGTTGCTGTTTTGCGCTTAGCAGTACCTTATACCGGATTGATTTTATCAACAAGAGAAGAGGCAGGCTTTAGAGAACAGGTTCTGGAGCTGGGGGTCTCTCAGATCAGTGCGGGGTCCTGTACAGGAGTAGGCGGATATGCTGAAAGCGTAAGTGGCAAGCCTAGTCCAGAAGGCAAGTATAATGTGGAAAAACCGCAGTTCGAGGTTGGTGATCACCGCAGTCCTTTGGCGATTATCAAAAGCCTGTTACAAAACAGCTATATTCCTAGCTATTGCACTTCATGCTATCGAGAGGGGCGGACGGGGGATCGATTTATGCACTTGGCAAAGTCCGGACAGATTAAGGATCTGTGTCAGCCTAATGCCTTGCTTACTTTGCAAGAGTTTTTACTTGATTATGGTGATGAAGAAGCAAAAGAATTGGGAGTTAAAGTTATCGAGCAGCATTTGCAGGAGATAGATAATCCAAGAATCAGCAAGGCGACGAATGAATGTCTTCAGAGAATAGAGACCGGGGAAAGAGATTTGAATTTTTAAAGCAGTAATTACGAGGAGTGGCCTAGATGATAAAAACACCTAATGCTAATCGTCTGCATATCGCGATTTTTGGCAAAAGAAACGCTGGGAAATCAAGTCTGATCAATGCTATAACCAATCAAGAGACTGCTTTAGTCTCGCAATTTGCCGGCACTACCACCGACCCGGTCTATAAGCCGATGGAGCTTTTGCCGATCGGTCCGGTTGTACTGATCGATACTGCCGGCATTGATGATCAAGGAGATTTAGGTGAGCTGAGAGTCAAAAAAACAAGGGAAGTAATGGCGAAAACCGATTTGGCGCTGTTAGTTATCGATCCCTTGGATAGCGATTTACAACAAATTGACGAATGGTACCGGGAGCTACACAGTAGGGATATTCCGATAATTGGCGTAATCAATCGAATTGATGAAAAAAAATTGAGTGAGCAAGAGTTGGCAGAATATACTGAGCGTTATCAACTGCCCTTTGTACCCGTGAGTGCCAAAACGTTGGAAAATATTGACCGATTAAAACTGGAGCTGCAAAAAACAACAATTAAGGGTGAGGAACGGGGCTCTTTGCTAGGCGATATAATCAAGCCTAGGGATGTGGTGTTATTGGTGATGCCGCAAGATATTCAGGCGCCAAAGGGCAGGTTAATTCTCCCACAGGCTCAAGTAATCAGAGATATTCTGGATCACCATGCGCTAGCTATAGCCGTAACAGATAATGAGCTGGAGAGTGCCCTTGATTCCTTAAGAAAAAAGCCGGACTTAGTCATCACCGACTCTCAGGTTTTTGCCAAGGTTAATGAAATACTACCGGAAGATGTACCGCTGACTTCGTTTTCAATTATTATGGCTAGGGACAAAGGTGATTTGGCAGCTTTTGTCGAAGGGGCGAAAGCACTGGATACCTTAAAAGCTGGTGATAAGGTTTTAATCGCTGAGGCTTGTACTCATCATGCCCTCAAAGGGGATATCGGCAGACAAAAGATACCGGCTTGGCTAAAACAGCAGGTTGGCGGCGAGCTGGATATTACAATTAATACAGGTACAGATTTTTCCGAGGATCTCAGCCAGTATCATCTGATAATTCATTGC
>Ga0209346_1001709_pt1 | contig 10877 bp, 9 predicted proteins | sample AutmiccommunBRH9_FD_187381 | JGI IMG/M metagenome (GOLD analysis project Ga0209346, IMG submission 187381) | Deep subsurface microbial communities from Mt. Terri, Switzerland - Autotrophic microbial communities BRH/9 (SPAdes) (version 2) | ecosystem: Environmental > Aquatic > Deep subsurface >...
CCTTGATTACGGGATGGCTCACTGCGATCCGATGGCAGCCCGCAACGGCCTGAGCCGACAGACTTGCAAACTGGGGAACCTTACTTCGTCGCTTCCAGCAAAAACGCATTGTTCACGGACGACTAGCTATAAGAGGATCGCGCAAATCTAGTGGACGGATCGTGCGTAGGTTGATGGTGCCGCCAACCGAACCTTCTGTCGTCATAGCGGTTGGAGCCTTGATGACTTCAACAGAAGCGATAATCGCGGCATTTACGTCTTCAAAGTTAATGCCACTACGGCCCGAACCCGCACCGACGGTGCCGACACCATTTATTTCAGTGCGGTTATCGTTGGTACCACGGATTTGCACGCCGGTACCAACACCGGCGTCTCTGGTAATTTGAACACCTGGAATGTTTTCAAGGACCTCGGCAAGGTTTTGGTCAGGAAGCTTGCCGATATCTTCAGCCTGAATGACTTCAATGAGACTGTCTGCATTGCGCTTTTCGTCGAGAGCCTTCGCGAGAGATCCACGAATCCCGGAAACAACAATAACATCTTCATCTGACTGATTTGCTTCAGCTTCTTGAGCCTCTTGAGCGAAAGCTGGCGTTGCTGTCATAGCCATCGCCGTACTCGCCAATAGTACCGCTGATAATCGCCGCTGCGAACGGTTGTTAAGCGGTGAAATTCCTGCCTGCTTCATCGAATCTTCTCCCATATATTTTTATATTTGATGGGAAACTGCCTTGGTCTAATCCATTTGTCAACCTATATGGCATACCCTTTTAAATTTTTTTGTCATACCAATCATATATACCTGAATAATGCGTCACACATTCGCGCAGCAACAGGTCTGAGCCACCGCGATTTGGCAAAGTCGGCCATATTTCAAATGGATTCGACTCTTATCCCGCAGTTGGTCATATTCAGGATGGGGAGGCATTCATGCGATATTTGGCAGTTCTGATCATATCGATGAGCTGGATGCAAATCGAGCCACTGTCAGCGCCCTCCTACGCACATGGAGGCGGACTGGCTGCTGACGGTTGTCACAATGACCGTCAGAACGGAGGCCGGCATTGTCACCGCGGCAATGGCGGTAGCCCTCCCCCTCCCCAACGGGCTTCAAACGGCAACGTATATTATCCCAATTGCGCGTCTGCCCGCGCAGCCGGTGCTGCACCCATTTACCAGGGCGAACCGGGATATGGCAGACATCTCGACCGCGATGGCGACGGAAAGGCGTGTGAATGAGACAAGCATGCAAGCTTTGTTGGTCGCAATGATGTTTAACGGAGCGGAGTGATATGAAGGCGCGAGTTACCAAATTCATTCTGTTTGGCAGCTTGATTTGGGCCTCGGCCGCACAGGCTCAGGTTGAGAATGTGCGGTTTGGCAATCTTCATGCCCACAGCTCCTATTCCGACGGTCTTGGCGAACCTGCCGAAGCGTATGAGATGGCCTGCGATGCCGGCCTCGATTTCTTCGCGGTTACCGAGCATAATCATGCAGCGGGCGACGGCAAGGGCGAGCGCAGGGACGGTTTGATGATCGCCACCCAGCCTGAACTGTATAGCGGCAGGGCTTTCTCGCTTGTCGAGAGCGCCGATCGGCTGAACAGGCCCGGCCAGTGCGTCACAATATATGGACAGGAATTCTCGACCATTTCGAGCGGCAATCATGCCAATATCTTCGACATCGACAAAGTCATCGATGCGCCCAATGGCGATTTTGCCAGTTTGCTCGCATGGCTTCAGGCGAACCCGGACAGCGGAGGCAATATGGCGCTCATGCAGTTCAACCACCCGGCCGGCGGCAAGAGAGCGCGCAAGGATTATGGACGTGATGATTTTGGCGGCGATGAACAGATGTGGGTGCAATCGATGGCGCCCCATGTTTCATTAATTGAGATCCTGAATGCCCCTGCCCTGCAGGACGGAACGCACCAGCGCACCCACAGCCGCCAGGGCCAGTATTTCCGCTATCTCAACCTGGGATTTCATCTGGCGCCGAGCGTTGGCCAGGATAATCATTATCGCAACTGGGGGTTTTCGACCGATGCCCGGGTTGCTGTCATCACATCTGACTTTACACGGGCCGGGATATTGGACGCTCTGCGAAACCGCCATGCCTATGCAAGTGAAGACAAGAACCTGCGGGTAATCTTCCGATCCGGTGATGCGCTGCAAGGCGACATCACCCATCCGCCGGCGGTTGGCGACGAGCTGAATCTCACCGTGCAAATTGTCGACGATGACGAGCCTGATGCCTCATACCGCATTGATGTGTTCAAGGATCTTGTCGGCGGCAAGCCTGTTTCATCGCCGGTGGAAAGCTATGAGGTCACTGGTAACCAGACAGAGCCGCTAATACTTGAAGGCATAAGGCTTGAAGCGCTCGACGAATATGTCCTGCTTCGCATCACCCAATATGGCCGCGAGGATGACGAACATGCAGAAGACGACGTTTTGTGGACAGCGCCGATCTGGTTCGAGACTTCATCCTTTCACAATCTTCTTGATGCGCTTCCGGACCTTCGTATCGTTTCGATGATTCCCGACCCGCAGGGCGAGGATTTCATCAACGAACAGATCACCTTTCGCAATGTAGGAAGCGTAGCCATTGATCTTGCAGGCTGGCGCGTTCGCGATCTCGCAGGCAATGTCTGGGAACTGGATCCTTTGACAAGCATCGCTGCCGGTGAAGACAAAACACTTGTGCGGGCCGGCGCGTCAATGTCGCTCAACAATGGCGGCGACAAGATTGAACTGGTTGCGCCGGAGGGCACCGTTGTTCAATCCGTGACCTATAACAAGGTTTCCCAAGATGAAGTGGTAGTTGCCGATGGCATCACCACCTGAAGCCCTCACGAAACCCAAAACGGCACCTGCCAAGAGGAAGCGTGCGGAAAAAGCACCAGCGCCGCGCAATCTTGTAATCTTGCTTGATGGCACGGGCAATGAGCTTGGCAGCAACCTTTCCAATGTCCTGAAACTCTAGCGCGAGGCTTTTAAGCGACAAAAATCCCATGCTGTTCAAATATTAAGCCTCTTGGAAGCCCCCCGCTGCATCCACCGATGACCTCTATGTATAGATTTTGTCTAGCATCAGTTTAGACAATCCCACGGTCGACACTTTATGTCTGCCAATTCGTCAACCTGCCATCCAACTTTCCAGGTTCTCGTGGAAAAAGCGCAGACGGCGCTCCTGCCAGGCGAGATAGTCCCGCTTGTATCCGCGCGAGTTGAGGCCGCGCTGCTGCACTTCCCAGACCTCGACATCCTGATCGATGCCCGGCCCCATCGAGACTTCGCCGACCTTGCCCTGAATATGCGGAGCGGGAACAGAGACATCCACCCACTCTGCCATGCTTTGCGAATAATAGCGGTCCGTCCCCTCGGGGAACAGCGTCATATACCACATGTCAAAATAGCATTTCTGAGGATCGCTCTCATGCGGCCGGGCGCGCAGCCAAATATTGCCATCCGGCTTGAGGCTGAACGACAGGTTCGGGAAAATCGTGTAATGCCAGTGGTCGGTCAGTTGTGAATCCTGATATTTGGAGAAGTCGAAGCCTTTCTCGGCACCCAGTTCCCGCTTCGCTTTCTGCAATGCAGCCCGAATTTCTCCGGTCTTGCCCTTGCGGAAATCATCGGGATCCAGCCCCCAGAATTTCATTTCCTCTGCCAGTTGTTCGAGCGTTTCTTTTTCGCCACCACGCAAAGTCTTGGTCGGTCCCGCACCTGGCATGATCATGTGCGCATGCCCTTGGGGATAAAGGTCAAACTGGCAGTGGTGATGAGAATATTCCATCACGAACTTGGTCTGCGGATGGACGAAGGGGACATGATAGCTTTCGTTGAAATTGTCCTGAATCAGCTTCCAGTTGAAATTGCCCTCGATCGTCATCCAGTGGGTGCGGACCATCCGGTCCATTGGATAGGTTTCGATCTGTTCGGCGATCGGGCCGAGAAATTCGCGCAACGGCGCCGCATTCTCGTCCATGTTGATCCAGATGAAGCCGGCCCAGACGGTGCACTGCACCGGTACCAGGTTGAGCTTGCCGCAGGGCGAGCCTTGAATGAAATCCGCTTCATCCGGCACCGCTTTCAGCCGCCCGGTGAATTCATAGGCCCAGCCATGATAGGGGCAGGTCAGGCGCTTGCCGCTGGCATTGCCCTGTTCGCCGGTGACCAGCGGCATGCCGCGATGCTGGCAGACATTGTAGAAGGCGCGGGTTTCACCATCCTCGCCTAGGATACATACAATCGTTTCAGGGCCGAAATCTGCGGTTAACCAGTCGCCCGGCTTTTCCAACTGAGCCGCGACACCGGCGATTTGCCAGGTCTTGGTCCAGATCTTGTCCCACTCCTTGTCGGCCCATTCCTTCGAAAAATAGCGATCCGGTGTGATCGGCGTGTTACGAAATTCCGGGTCGCGCAATTTTGAAGTCTTGGTGCGAACGGCCCCGTCCGACTTTTCCTTGCTGATCGCATTAGACATAAAGCTATCTCCTTTGAATGTACCGGTTGCGGCATCTGGTCATCATGATCCCGACAGGCCGCCAAAATGCGAATAGGACGGGTCCGCTTTCCCGCGGACACCGAAACTATAGTCCGCCATACTGGCGCGGTCCCAGATATCCGTGGACGGGCCAATGCTGCTCCAGTCATAGACCGCGCCCCGATGGGCAATCCGCCAAGTGCCATTGCGCCGTTCAAAACGGTCAAGATAGCGTCCGGCAGCGATCATGAAATTGTCCTCGCCATTTTCCCCCGGCAATGTGTGATGGGCGATAAAATAGCTTTCTCCCTGAGCAGTGTCTCCCTCCAGCTCGATCAGGATATTGCCGATGATATGCTGGGTGCGATGCATGTCTTCCAGGACCTCGATCACCCAGGGAACGAATTCCCGCGCGGTCCCCTTGTAGCTGCCGTGATCGTCGGTTGCATCGGCATGGAAAACCTCGCCGATCAGATCTTCGTCGCAACGGTCGATAGCGCGGGCAAAACGATGCACCAATTCTGCACAGTCTTGCTTGTCAAGCAAGTCAGATATGCGTTGGTCACGAGTTGGCAATTCGGTATTGGAATCGGAAGGATTTAAGTCGGTTCGGGTCATTGTTCAGGCTCCGGTATAAAAAGGATCATCCGGCTTGCGCTTGCCGCGGCGGGCGAGGGTCGAATAAAATTCACTATCCCATTGCGCTGTCGATGGCGTGTTGCGGTTCCAGTCTAAAACATATCGGCGATGAGCAATTCGCCACTCACCGTTTCGCCGTTCGAATCGGTCAAGGTAGCGCCCCCCCACTTCCAACTCCAAGGGTCCATCGTCGCTATCAATCTCATGGTAGGCGCGGCAATAGGTTTCGACCGCTGCAACATCGCCAGACAGCTCAATCAATATGTTGCTCAACATATGCTGTGTTCTCAGCATTGACGACAGTGCCGACAGCACTTCATCAGACCATGCAAGAGCATCTACTTCGCCATTCCCGTAATCCGCCTTGGCCGAAGGCCACCAAACGCTTTTAAGTGTCTTCTGATCGCACCGATCAATCCCGCGAGAATAGCGATAAAGCACCTGCTGGATCGCCAGGTGATCCCCGGTAGAGTCTGGAACTTGTGTATTGATGCTCATCGGATACGGATATCCTCGCGGCAACAACTCAGGTCATTGGGCGAGCGCAAACCCAAAAGGAACAAATCAGGGTCATTGCCAAGCGCGCCTTCGGCAGCAGGCTCCTCACGTATCCAATCGACCAGTTCGCTGCGGTGGGCAATTTTCCAAACCCCATCGCGTCGTTCATAGCGATCAATATAGCGGCCTGAGATCCACAGATCCTGCTCGCCAGCTCCTTCAGCAACTCGATGAAAGGCTTGATAATACACTTCGCCAAATGCGATGTCGTTCGCTTCAAAGTCGATACGCACCTGACCGATCAGATGATGATTGCCCTTATGTTTGCTGAGAATCTCTTGTGCAAAAGCCACAAACCCATCTGCATCCCCGCTATATCCTGCACCATAGTCGGTGGTCGCGTCATCGTGAAAAACCGAACGATGAAGTTCAGGGATCAAGCGATCCTGCGCACGCATATAGTCGCACAAAAGATCATAGATGGCGTGCCATGACGTAAGCCGGTCGATCGGATCCATCTTCACAGTCATGATCCCGCCAGATATTTGTCAATCGTCTGATGAAACAGCCGAATGCGGGATTCTTGGTAATTGCCGAGCGTTTGGCCGGGTTTCGCAGATGCCTCAAAGCCCCGATATTGCATCGCCAGATTGTCCGTATCCTGATCATATACAGCGCCAAGAGAAGCATCCATTCCCGGGGCGTCGGCATAAGATTGATCGACTCCGATTACCGCCGGGTCAGGCGGATAGTCGAGTGGGGTACCCTCGGGCACAAGCTTCAGAAAAATCAGATCAAATATGGTCCGACCGGGGTCGCTGCCAACAGGCCGAAAACGATAAATCATCGGCAAGGATACACCCGGAAAAAGACACATGTTAGGGAACAGATGATACTCGATGGAATCGAGCATTTCACTGTCCGAATAAGCATCCAGTTTTACTCCTGACGTCTCACCGATTTTTTCCCGCAATATCCCGGCTGCAACAGAGCGTGCAGTGCGGCCCTCCGGCACGATGATGCCTGGGTCGTAGCCCATTTTATCGAATATTTCCTGCTCCGTTTGCTTTTCCGGATAATGTGGGCTCGGGCTGCCGATTGTATGGATGAAGCGTGTTACAAGTTCTGAGAAAATGTCATATTGCGCATTGGCATCACCAGCGGTTGCAAGCGCTTGGGAGTGGGTTGCATACACATGATAGGCTTCCAGAAATGCCTCTTGCGCTGCTTTCCAGTTGGTCGGCAGCTCCTTCTGGATATGAAGCGCGATCCGCCGGTCGGCAAGATCCCACCGGCCCGAGAAATGGTCCGTTAACGGACCAAGTTGCTCCGACAACGGAGCAGCATCACTGTCCATGTTGATGAAAACAAAACCGCCCCAGCATTCCACACGAACTTCTGGGAGTTGATAGGCTTCTTCCGCAACATGCGGAAAATCCCAGCGGCAAGGAATGTTCTTGAGAGAACCATCCAAATTCCAGCTCCAGCCATGAAATGGGCAACGTATTTCGCTGCCCATACCAGAGCTGTTCGATGGTTTGAGCTGGGTCCCGCGATGGAGGCAGGCATTGTGGTAAGCCTTTATTTCGTCTGCTTCAGTGCGGGTTATCAGGATTGAATACCGCCCGACATCGAAGGTAACAAAGTCCCCCGGCTCCGGAATATGTTCCAAGCGGCACGCCCATAGCCAAAGCTTGGGCCAGAGCAGCTGCATTTCGCGTTCCATGAATGCGGGCGATATGTAACGATCAAAATCTATGTCCTCTGAACCGAGGAAGGAATAGGACTCGTCCAAAAGCGCGTCAGGAACATCACAGCCGTCAGAGATAATGATCTCTTTGGTACTTAATCCAGGGCAGCGCGCATCTCCTGGCGCCACATCAATTTGGTCGCTAGACATGTCCTATCCTTCTCAAGTTTGGCAGGACGGCCCACATTAACCGCCGTGCACATTATGTCCCCCGATCAAAATCGCACGGTAGCCTGCAGGCTCACGGTGCGGGGGAAAGCGCCATATCCCATTGCATCGCTAGGCACTGCCGCGTTGGTTCCCGTTCCTGACCCGGTCAATGGCGCTGATCCACCGCCTGTAAAATAAAATTTGTTCGTGAGGTTTTTGCCAATAAGCGCAATTTCCCATCGGTCATCACTGGCACCGAACCGGAGGCCGGCATCGACCACAGCGTAAGAGGATTGTCTTGTTGTCGGATCACCAAAACTCGATCCCAGGTAAGAACTACTATAACGCATATCGACATTGGTGCCCAGTTTTAGTCCCGATGAGACTTCAGTCTCATAGGCGACGCCTGCAGTGGCTGTCCATTTTGGTGCAGCCGAAGTGCTAACGCCGCTAAGATCTTGAAGTGGCTGACCATTTGGAGCGATAGTGCATCCCGCACTGATAGATTGGCCCGAATAGCAAGGGGCTATAAAATCTAGATAGCGGGCGTTGCTGTAATTCACGCTACTGCGCAATCTCAGTCCAGGAACCGCATATGGCGCGTATTCCAACTCCAGTTCGACACCTTCAGTACGCGCGCTGCCTGCATTATAGGTAATATATGCAAAGCTTTGAGCATTAAAATAGTCGATCTGAAGATCCGTATATTTGAAATTATAGTAGGTTAGATTGGCTCGCAACTGATTGTCTATCAGGTTGGATTTGACGCCAAATTCAAAACCCTTGCCTTTTTCAGGCCCAAAAATCAGATCCTGAGCCACGTTGATTGCCAAGGCAGAATTGATTGCACTGTTGGAGTAGCCACCTGATTTATATGCTACCCGGTAGGCACCATAGAGCATCAGGTCATCGGTCGGCTTCCAGCTCAAGGTGAAATCTGGTGACCAATCATTGAATGTCTGATCACCAAAGAGCGTCCCGTTTACAGCTGCACTTTGCGGAACAAAAATGCCCGTCAGGGCAGCGTTGACATAGGGCTGTGTAAACCAGCTATCCTTGGTTTCATGAACATAGCGCACACCAGCTGTTGCCTCTATCGTTGGTGTGATTTCCCACATCACCTGCCCATATCCGGACAGCGTTTCACCATCAGTTTCCGACTCTTTGGAATAGGCGACATAGCGATTTTCGGGAGAGGCAGACGAGTCTTCCAGATTTGCAAACATCACGGCCTGAAAAAACTTCCGCTTGGTTTTCTGATACAGCGCTCCGACCATCAAATTCACGGGAGCATCAAAATCTGTGAGGACGCGCAACTCTTGGCTGAATGCATTATAACTGGCATTTTCCGTGGCCCAAACACCGCCACTAAAAAAGTCGCAGTCACAAGTAAATTTGTTGTTGTTCCAGTTGTAATTGGTGATCGAACTGATGGTTAAATTATCGAGCGCATAATCAATCGAACCGGTAACGGCCCAGGATTTATATTTATTGTACAATGCGCCATCGTCACGAGCGAAGGGGTAGTCTTTCGCAATATCGGTAGGCATATTATTCTGATGAATAACAAAGCCTCCGTCGCAAGGATAGTTGGGGGCAATGCTGGATTGGCCCGTAGGGCAATTGATTGGCGAATAGTTCCAGCCATTACCAACGGTGCGATTATACGAACCAGACGCTTTAAGCCTGACCGTCAGACGATCGTCCGGCTCATATTTCAGGGTCACGCGACCGATCATCTCGCGCTCCTGAGGCTGCTCGGTTGCTGCTGGCACTGCGATATGGGGAGTGGTATTGCCGGTGGCCACATCAAAGGTCGGATACGGGTTTGCCTGCTGAATGTTGGTGTAATATCCTCCCCACATGCGGGAGCCACGCACAGCAACCCTTATCCCGAAGGAGTCGGTCAATGGCTGCGAAACAATGGCTTCTGCATAGGCCTTTTCTCCGGCAAACTCGTATCCGACACGACCGATATATTCCGGGTCCAGACCGGGGTCCGCAGTGGTCAATGAAATAACGCCAGCGGTTGCGTTTTTGCCAAAGAACAGCGACTGCGGGCCCTTAAGGACTTCCACCCGCGCGAGGTCGAAAAACCCCTCATTGATGACACGCCCCTGGCCATAATATACGCCATCTACAACAACAGCCACTGATTGCTCGATTCCGATTGAAGTGGCAGATGAACCGATCCCGCGCATTGTTAGCTGTGCGCCGGCGCCATTTGATGCGCGTGCAATTGTGAAGTTGGGTATTGATGCAGCGATCTTCTCAAGGCTTGTCAGATCGCGCTGCAGGATTTCCTCCGCTGAGATCGCTTGCACTGATACGGGAATCGACTGTACGGACTCTTCGCGGCGACGAGCCGTTACGACTATCTCTGAAAGCCCGCTGCCTTGAACTAAGTCATCGCGATCTGAATCCTTGTTCAGTGGTGTTGAAGACTGGTCGGTAGCGGCTTGCGCGAGCACGGAGGTGGTGATCGCATTGCCCGCTTGATTTGCAGCAGCACCAATCGATGACTGCGGATCATCGGCTGACAAAGCTGCCGTCTCTGCATAGGCTGCTGTGGGAGTGACCATCATGGCAACCACGATTGATGTTCCGTAAAATAAATTTGCACGTATTGCGGTCTTCGCCATTCCGATTTTCCCTCCCAGGTTTTTGTGACTTCCAGAGACGCATTCTGTCGTGCGTCGATTTCGTGAGGCTACAGAAATGGTGACGTTTTTCGCCTAACAAAATGAGCCTATCAAAATAATGAGCCGAGGTTCACGACTGCATTATCGCATAGCGTTTCGTACCAAAACCACCAACCATCGAGGGGGAAAGCCTTCCCCTGAGCCGGAGCCGCTACGCTGTCTCCGGCCACCCCTTCGAGCGGGGATGCTCCCCGCAACGCCCCAATAATGAGCGAGGCTGATGACGCACGCTATCCCGCGTGCCTGCGGCGCGCTCCTTAGGGTGTGGCATTTGACGAGAAGGGCCCCGCGCGCACACTGAACCGGTAGAGACGGGAATAAGTCCAGGCGTCAAAAGCCGACAGGCCCCGCCTTTTAGCCTGCATGGGCAGGTCAGCGATTTTCTGCCTCCTTTCAGGGTGCGATTTCTTTGATGTGGTCAACTCGCTGGTCGCTCGGATTCAGTCAAGCATGTGTCGGGGTCTGTGGACGGCGCGTGTGCGCCGGCGTTGTTTGTCCCGGCTCCGGCGAGACGGGGTGAGCGGCGCTTCCGTCTAGGGGCGCACTGCCCCGGGCCACAACCCCTGACGGGGTCTTTCTCTTCGTTACAGCCCTTCGGGTGTGCCCGGCACAGTCCGCCCCTCTCTGGTCGCTACTTGCCGCCCACCCCG
>Ga0209346_1001714_pt1 | contig 10856 bp, 11 predicted proteins | sample AutmiccommunBRH9_FD_187381 | JGI IMG/M metagenome (GOLD analysis project Ga0209346, IMG submission 187381) | Deep subsurface microbial communities from Mt. Terri, Switzerland - Autotrophic microbial communities BRH/9 (SPAdes) (version 2) | ecosystem: Environmental > Aquatic > Deep subsurface >...
GCCATGCTTTCTTCGGACCGTGTCGGACCAAATGATATTGTCCAGGTCAGCGCAAGCGCTCGCCGCCGCTGGAACGCTGAACCTAGTGCAGGACGAGGTGCTGCTGCGTATCGGCCAAAGACTCTGGGCGCCGTTGCTTCTAGGATGACGGTATTGGGCGTGGATGCTGAGGGATCAGATGACGAAATTGCACTGGTCCATCCAGTAGTGCGTGGCGACACGCTGGGAAAACTGGCGGCAAAATATTTGGGTAACAAGAACAGATATGACGAGATTTTCAATCTCAATCGGGATCAACTCGATGATCCTGATGACATATTCGTTGGGATGGCCTTAAAGATTCCACCGGATCATTTGACGGGCAATGGAGCAGGAGGAGGAGATCATGTTACTGACTAGAACCGCCATATTTGGATTCTTGCTGTGGTTCATATCGAGTGCGGCCAATGCTCAGGAACTGGAGATTACGAACATCAGGGTGGGGCAGGGCGATGCGACCCTGATTCAAGGGCCACCGGCTGCTGATGGCAGCCGAGTCAATATACTCTTCGACGGAGGAGATGTCGCGGCTTATAATGGCGGCAAAGTTATTGGTGCGGTGCTATCCAAACATGGGGTCAAATCCCTCGATTATCTGATCGTCTCGCATTACGACGTCGATCACATTGGCGGAATTGTGTCTGGCCCTCACCATGGCGACAGCTTTCTTCTGGGCTGGAATAAGACGCCGGGCGCCATAGGCGATGACGACAATGATGGAAACGACGGTTGGGTCGGAGGAGCGGCCTCATTTGCACCGGACAAGGATGAGATCGGCCGCGGAGATGACATTCCCGTGCGCTTCTTCGTGGACCGCGGCGATACGCCTGCTGCGACCAGCCAAGCCTACAGAAAGTACAAGCTATTGGCCGAATCTATGGGCGAGCGTGTGTCGTTGAGCAACCAGGCTAGCGTCGATGGTTTTGAGATTGATCTAGGTTCCGGCTCAAAAATGACCGCGCTAGCCGGCAACGGATATGTCAGGAACCGTGGTAGCCGGGTTGCAAGGGTGAACACGGAGAATGAGCGCAGCCTCTCCTTTCTCGTCAGCTACAAGGATTTCCATTTTTTGATTTCAGGCGACATGATTGGCAGGACCTATGGCAGCGAAGATGCGAAAGTGGAAAGCGCGGTCGGAGATGTTATCCAAAATATGGGGATCATTGTCGATGTTCTGCATGTCGACCATCACGGTGGCAATAATGGCTCTGACAGCGTGTTTCTTGAAAAGATCAAACCGATCATTGCAATCATATCTGCGGGCAACGACAATGACTATCACCATCCTCATGATGAAACCTTGCAGCGCCTAGAACAGGCAAAGGTATATAGGATCATTCAAACGGCATGGGGTGCCACCGAGAGCGTCGGAGATGAAGTGCGCCGGGTCCAGGCCATCTATCAAGGCGATGTTGTCGTCACTTCGGACGGCGATAATTACACCGTATCTACGAGCCGGACGTTCAAAGCCGATGATAATCCGCGCAGATGATTGAGTGAAATTATGCCAGTAGGAGCCAATATGTCCTCAATGAGCAAAGGTGCCATTATCTTGGGCGTTGTCGTCATATTGGCATTGGCAGCGCTATTCATCTTTGGTGTCGGCAAGATCGGGCCTAACGGTGGTAGCGTTGATGTCGACATGGACAAGAAAACGATTTCGTGGAAGTCCTTTGAGCGCAAAGAAGATTTGTTCGCCGAATTAAACAAACTGCAAAACGAGAAGCCGGAATTTTGGCTGTCTGGCTGAGAACCAAAGGATATCTCAAAACCGATGATGCGGCCGCTTTGCGCGAATCCGGCTTTTTTAAGACCGACGATCCGCAGCTGATATCAAAATTTCAGGAAAAACTACCCGCTTTGCGGATTTCGCAGAATTCGGATGCCCTTTTCTCGGACATACGGAAAAGTGTGGATATTGCCAAAAATGACCTCGTTATTGCGAGATTAAGGACACTTTCTGAAACCGGTACGTCGCCGTTTCATTTCCTGGGAAACGCCTATCAGGCAGCTTCTCCGAGATCGGGCCAATATCAGCCCGAAAGAGGTTTCGCGTATGTCCGGCAAGGCAGCGAATTAGAGCGGCAACTTAGTGGCAAGATTGGCCGTTTCTACAACGCTAATAGCAATCGGTCATTGGAGCTCAGAGTAAGATCCTCTGCGATTAGTCCCGAGGTTGATATTTGGTTTAATAGGTCACAATTTTGCAGGCTAGGCTTGACCCAAGGGATTGAATCGATTGAGGTTGGTCCTTCCGCTGTCTCCTACGGTAATTACGACCCAGAAATTGCGGATCGGCATTTTACGACATCGCCTTTATCCGCAAGAGAATGCGCAGCCGTCGAAGACGAAACTTCCTTGGCACCTTAAATCTCGGAGATAAGGAATTTGTTCTTTTCCTCAATTATCTACCTATTTTTTGTGCATGTAGCAGGCTGCGGGCCAAAATTCATTGATACATGCAGGCCGATGTATGATGAAAGATTGTATTTTTACATTTGGCGTGTTGGTATTGAATTGGGTGAGATGTTAGCGAAGCAATTCCTGCACGACAGAAGGTTTGCGCGCGATCAATGCTAGGAGCACCTGAGCGGGGCCGCTTGGATCTCTTCGGCCATGTTCCCAATTCAGTAATGTACCTTTTGCAACTCCAATGCTGCGGGCGAAGTCTGTTTGCGACAGGCCGGTTTTTTGCCGAATGTCAACGACATCGACGCTCGGTACTTCAATTTTGTGAACGCGAGCGCCTTTAGTCTGGCCTTCAGCGAAAGCTAAGGCTTCATTTAACCCTTTTCCAATAGTATCGAAAGCGCTCATTTCTTTTCTCCATATGCCGCAATGATTTTTTTGCTCAATGTAACAGCTGTTGCCTGTTCCGGTTTAGTCAAATTACCTTTTTCATTTTTCCCAAAGACCGTGATTAAAAAAATCGGCATATGCCTACCACCGAACACATATATCGTTCGAAAGCCGCCACTCTTTCCGCCTCCCTCTCTTGGGATAAGCACTTTTCTCAATCCTCCGCCAAGCGGAGCGCCAGATTCAGGGTTCGCCGCAATGTAATCAATCGCTCCATGTCGCTCTGAATCGGACATTATCGCCTTCGCACGTTTCTGGAACTCAGGAAGCTCTACAACGGTTTGAAGGCTATTCATTGCAACTCTTCTATACGTCAATGGCGTATATGTCAATGGCGTAGTAAACATACAAAGGCGATGTCGACCAATGTTGCTCTTTGTCGGCTAAACCGAAGACTGATCCAGCTTTGTTTATCGCCATTTTTGACCCTTTAGCGATCCTCGGAGTTATGAATTCCATCAGATTTTAAAGTTCAGTGATTGCCGCAATGAGGCGCGTGCGACATCTTGAGGGCGAATGGACCCTATCTAGCTCACAATTTCCACCAGTGATCGGAACGATAAATTGTAGCTCCATTCTGCGGCGTCCATGAGCGTTTTTCCCACATGTTGTCTTTGTTGCCATCCAGCTTCACAGATTCGTGCATCACATCATGTACGGCTGCGGAAATCCAAGTCGCGTGAGTATTGGGAAGGTCACTTAGCTTGGCAGCCCAATTCGCGGAACGTCCAACCCATACGAGATCGTTATCGCCCCGCACACCGGTTCTCGCTACGAAGAGGTCCGACGTATCCACACCGCAAGTATGTTTCAGTTCGAACGTACTATTGGGATATTGTTTCTTTAGCGCGGGCTGAATGATATGTTGCCGAGCTGAGTGGATTTTTAGAGCAGTTTTTACGGCGCTGGTATTTTTGCTTTTGCCCAAATAGACCGCCATGATGCGGTCCCCATCATAAGCGGTTATCGTGCCGCCGAAATGTTTGATGATTTTCGCTGAACAATGAAGAAAAGTTTTATACACTTCGGCTGCGAACCAGTCCTTTTTGGATTTGACCATCGCGGTAGACTCCGAAAGATCAGCGTACAGCACAGTGCCCTTCAGTTTGACTGCGTCGTTTCCGAGTTTGACGTCTGCCGGGGATGGTACAACCTGCCCGTCTCGCGTGGTCCATTTTGTTTCGAAGGTTTGAGCGACCTCATCCTCAAGGTCTTCCTTTAGCGCCATCGTGTGACCGCCCACCCGGACAGCTCTCTTCGGCAAAAGACACATGATGCATATGCCCGTCGCCTGCAGCGATTGGGTCTTGCCCCTGCCTCCTTGAATGGAGGTCATGATGAAGCGTAATATTGTAAATTTCACGCGTGGCAGCCAGCTTCTTAGACACTTTGGATTCATGTTTGCTAGCGGACCAAAAGCACCTGTGATCATTGCTGCTATTCACTTGGTCGGCATATCTTATTGGATGGTGACATCGGGTCTTACCGACCATCCGCGTTACCTTGCCGGCATGAACCTTTATGCTTCACTTTACGGCTTCATGGAGTTTGATCCTACCAAGCCGGTTAATCTCGATCTTGCGGGTGGCGCGAGCGTGAGATGGCGATTTCGGAGGTCCAGAATTTCCCTCTGGTCGTGCGAGCAATGGAAGTATTATGGACTGCATTTTGCACGGTTTTGGTCATCTCCGCTTTGCCCTTCACTATGCAGCGCGGTACCGGCCCGTTGCTCCTAAACTACAGCTTGAGAAGAATCGAATCTTGTTCATAGGGCGCGACTTCGACTCGACATTTTCCGACGCGCTACTTATGGTTATTTCGACCATTTCGGTGTTTGGCTGGAGCTGGCTTGGATTGAAGATTCTTTGGGGGAAATATGGCAAAAGGCTTGTTTGATCTATCGGGAAAGGTTGCCTTGGTAACCGGCGGTAATGGCGGGATCGGTTTGGGCATGGCCAGGGGTCTTGCACAACAGGGTGCGACTACGGTCATCTGGGGAAACAAACCCGACAAGAATGTACATGCCTTGGACGTTCTCCAAGCCTTTGGCGGGGAGGTGCGCTGCGCACAGATAGACGTTGCAGATGAGGCTGCCGTCACCAACGGCGTGAATGAGATCGTCGAGGAATTCGGCCGCATCGATGTCGCGATCGCCAATGCGGGCATCAGCATCCCTCGCAAGGACATTTTTGACATTTCAATCGACGACTTTCGGCGCATACAGGATGTCAATGTGCACGGGGTGTTCTTTACCCTGCGTGAGGCAGCCCGGCATATGATTGCGCGCGGCGAAAACGGCGACCGGGGTGGCTCCCTGGTGTCCGTCGCATCCACCGCCGCGATCCATGGTGCAGCCCGGAATGAGCACTACGGTGCGAGCAAAGGCGCCGTGGTGTCTATGACGCGGGCCATGGCGGTGGAACTCGCACCTGAGGGTATCCGCGCCAATTCCATTCTACCTGGATGGACGAGGTCTGATCTGACCGAAAGGCTACAGAGCTGGGACAAGTTCGACACAGCGATTACGTCGCGCACACCTATTGGTAGGTGGGGTGAGGGCGACGATTTCTCAGCGATTGCGGCATATCTCGCAAGCGATGCATCAAGCTTTCATACCGGTGATGCAATTGTCATTGACGGAGCCTATACGGTCTTCTGAAGGACGGACACCGTTCGAAGATGCAGCGGTAGAGTGTCTGTCAAGGACGGCGGAGGAGTGGGTCCGCTTCGTGATCCGGTATTCCGATACCTGTTTGGGGGCGCAGTTTCGGCCCCGTCTTACAACAACACGGTGTTTGCGCTCAAAACCCTGTTCGGCCGACTTGATAGCGTGACGTTTATTAGGAAAATTTACGTTCCTGCCATTTCAACGCCGCCTTCATTCCATCTTCGCGTGCGATCGAAAGAAATTCCCGTGCGTCCGGAGAGAAATGACCCATAACATCCGCTTCATGGGCAAGTTGTTGCAGGGTGTTACGCCCCATCAAATCGAGCGCCTTGTTGCAGATACCCTTATTTGTCGCGAGAAGATCACGAGGAACCTTCGTCAAATTTTGTGCGAGTTCCAAGACAGTATCATCCAGATCCTTGGCGGGCACAGCTTTCAGAACGAGCCCAATGGTTGCAGCCGTATCGCCGTCGATCGTATCGCCGCTTAGCAGCATGTATTTCGCCCATTGCGGCCCCACCAGATAGGTCCACATATGTGTCGGCGGAGAGCCGCCCCAGCGCACCGGAGGAAAACCGATCTTTGCGTCCGATGCGGCGACAACGAGGTCGCAGTTCAAAGCGAGACAGGTTCCTACACCCATGCAATATCCATGCACCTGTGCGATAACGGGGATGGACAGATTTAGATTATCCGCGAAGCGGCCCGCACCTGACCTCACTTTCTGAAGGTCGGCTTGGGGACTTTGACTTTCCTTTGCGAAATCCGGAGCCGAACCGCCACCAGTCAAGTCGTGCCCTGCCGAAAATGCGCGGCCGCTTCCGCGGATGATGACAACGCTGATTTCCGGCGAATTTTCGGCCTCATGCAGCGCATCTTCGAGAGCGTCTTCCAACGCCTCATTTACGGCATTGAGTTTTTCCGGACGGTTCAACGTCAGCCGCCGTACTCGCCCTATCGTGTCGCATTTTATTAGTTCATCGGACATGTTAAACTCCATTTCTAGGCGTGATTTCTGGCGCATGCGCCGGGTGATCATTTCGTAGGATCGCCTGTCTAGCGTGATCGAGGCAATTCCAAATGGCGCTCGGCGATCAGGCTCCGCATGATCTCCACTGTGCCCCCGTAGGTCGTTGTGCCTGGTGCCACCAGAAACGCGTGATGGACTGCAGCTGCATGGTCATCCACTTCACTGTCAGCGATGACCGCATAGCTACCGAGCATGTCGATCAATTCTGAGGTCGCCAGCACCAATGTGTCGGAGGAATACAGTTTCGCCATCGGCCCGCACTCGCCGTCAAAAGGCAGGTTATTAGCGTGCAACCATGCAGAGCGGTACGCCAGCAATTTTGACGTTTCGATGGCGATCGCAGCATGACCGAACCTCTCCGCAACCGGCGAGGCTGGGTCAGGCAGGCCGCCGGATGCCATGGCCATGGCATCCGACAGAAGTTGCGCTGTTAGCCAATGATATGATTGGCCGCCGTGCTCAAACTTGAGAGCAACGGAAAGAACGTCCCAGCCACCGTCGATCTCGCCGACACGCTGAGCATCGGATACCCGAACGTCGCTGTAGAATGTTGCCGTCGTGCAAACTCCGCCTATCGTTCCGACTTTCTGAACCTCGATCCCTTCGGAGTTCAGCGGGACAAGGAACATCGTCAACCCGCGATGTTTGGATTTCTCCGGGTTTGTTCGCGCGAGCAAGAATACATAGTCGGCAAAGTCTCCAGACGTCGTGAACATCTTTTGGCCATTGATGACCCAGTCATCGCCATCACGAATTGCGCGGGTCTTTGCCGCCGCCGCGTCGGAGCCGCCGTCAGGTTCTGTATAACCCAATGCGATGATCAGTTCGCCTCTGGCAATTGCCGGCAGATATTCTTCCTGCTGAGCGGGTGAGCCGACCGCAATGATGGTTTGGGCTACGAGCTTGCTTGTGCTGAGCGGAGAATTGTGGTGGCCAGTTTTGCGCGAAAGTTCCTGACCAAAAATCGTGAGTTCGAGGTCGTCGCTGACTTGTCCGCCATACTTCTCGGGCCACCCAGTTGCGATGTATCCTGCGTCACCGAGTTTCTTGTGGAAGGCAGGTGAAAAGCCCTCGGACGAAGCTGTGCCCTGACTGGGCGGAACGTCCGTTTCGCAATCCGAACGCTCAAGAAAATGGATGAGCCGATCGCGATATTCGGTATAGCGTGGGCCTAGGGCGAAATCGTACCCCTCTCCCTGCGCTTCTGTCTCGAAGTGCCATGGCGGCAAGGGCCGCCCGGCCTCCTTCAGAAGAATGAGCTTTTCTCCCAAACGGGCAGCCTCGCCACGCGGATCGCTCAACAATAGAGGCCAAGCCTTGGCACGTCGGTAAAACAACTGAATGTCGTATTCTTCAGTAATACCATAGCCGCCATGCACATGCATAGCAACGCGCGTGAGGTCTGTTGCAAGCTCTGCCGACCCGACAAACGCCATCGAGGATAATGCGTCTGCCTCCTCCAGACCACAGTCCAGCGCCCAAGCCGCCTCGAGACAGACAAGGCGCGCTCCCTCCAGACGTGTTGCAACATCGGCAAGCGGATGCGCCACGGCCTGAAATGCCCCAATTGCCTTTCCGAAGGCGATGCGGGTCCGAGCATATTCGCTGGCAATTTCCAAAGCGCGTTCACAAAGGCCATTGAGCGCCGCTGCTGCAAGAACCCGCCACTCGGCAATGCAATCCTCAAACACGCGCTCTGGAGGCTCGTGCGAAGGGAATTCAAGATCGAAATCAGCTTCCTGCAATGACAACATGCCGGAAGTTATCGCGCCCAGCCGCCCACGGCTTTCGGTTGGCTTTCCTTGCTTGCTGTAATAGCCAAGAGTCGAGCCGTTAAACGCCAGAACACCATCGGCAACAGTAGCGGCAGGGACGACTTGTTGCCTTTCCGGCAGTACGGGCGATGATGCAAATGTAACCAGCAGACTGCCGTCATTCAAATCGGCAAGCAATTTTTGGGATCGGGTGTCTATCGCGCGCGATAGACACCTTGCGGCGACCCAGCTTTCCAGCAGCGGCACGGGCGCGAGAACACGGCCAAACTCCTCTGCAACCAGAGCCCGCTCTATTGCGCCGCCCGTATTATCTTCGCCTTGATGTTCAGCATCGAGGCCAAGCTGCAAGAGCCCATTATCTACAATTTTTCGCCAAAGGTCCGGCGAATGCCCTCGATCGTCACATTCTCTGACTAGAGAAATAGGAGATTCCTTCGAAAAGAATCGAGAAAATGTCTCCTTAATGAGCTTCTGTTCTTCGCTTGGGACGAACTTCATCTTTGGTTCCTGAAAAACCCGAATAGAAAATCCGGGCGCATTGAGGGCACATAGCCAGCGTTTGCTTTATTGGTCAGCAAGATCCTTCGCCTGAGTGCTTTGACGCTGCTGTAAATGACGGAGCAATTGAGCTATTGGCCTAATGCCGCGCAGACTGGTTCGTCCGCTGCGCGAGGATCCTCTTCGCCTGCTCTTCAAGTCTGAAGATACGGATCGCATTCTTACCCGCTACCAAGCGTGCATCCTCTGGTGCCAGAGTGTCATAAATGTTCTTCAAGACGCGCCCTTCCTCGCCCAAGACACCTTCAGGGTGAGGGTAATCTGTGCTGAACAGCACGTTCTCTGCGCCAATTCTGTCGATTTCACGCAGCGCCAACGGATCGTCCATGATCGTCGCGCTGCAGTTGCGTTTCCAATAATAGGATGGCAGATTTTCGAGTTTGGGCTTGGCCTCGGTAATGTATTGCTGGTAGATTCTATCCGCCTCGTAGGTCGCTGATGCAACCCAGCCCGCTCCCCCTTCTGTAAATACGACCTTGAGTTTGGGATGCCTTTCTAGCATGCCGGAGAAGGTCAGGAGCGACCAGAGCTCGCGGAAAGATTGCATTTGTTTGGTGATATAGGTGAGCAGTGCACCCTTGCCTGTGCTGAAGCCGAACTCGCCCACATGGAAGCACAGTGTCAGCCCGCTGTCGGCGATTGCTTCCCACATCGGCTCCATTGCCGAAGAGTTGTAGCGGACACCTCGAGGATAAGAAGGTAGCATCAATGCTTTGAAGCCGAGTCCCTTTAGTCTCTCGACGTAGGACCGCGCTTCAGCCGGTTCATGGATCGACGGCAGAATGGGAACGCCGACAAACCGGTCGGGCGCATTTGCGCACCATTCAGAGAGCCACACGTTATAGGCATCTGCCGCTGCGGTCAGTTTCTCGTGGTCCTGTATGACGAACAGGCCCATCGCACGTTGGGGAAATACAACACTTATGTCGACCCTCCCAGCATCCATGTCCGTAAGGCGAACAGATTGATCGTCCATACCCTTCCTGCCTTCGATCAACTGGCTGTTGAAACCGGGTTTGTCGAACGAGCGGCCCTCAATCTCCAGATGGTAGCCACCATCATCTTTCCATAGACGCGGAGCAGCGTCCCGATATTTGGCAGGCATTCGGTCGACCCACAGGTCGACTGGTTCCATTAAATGATCGTCTGCAGACACGATTACGTCACCTGCAGGCGGCTGCCACCCGTCGGTTGGGATATGCCGGTCCTGAGGCCAGGGAATGGCGCGCGGAGGAGCTTCAGCGATTTCACCGGTATAACTTTTCACCATCTAAATCTTCCATAAACTGTTAAACAACCCGACCAGAAAGGAGCTAATCCACTATCGACAGCGCAAGCTGTCGATAGTGGATTCTTGCTTGCCCTGCGGCAGGAAGTGAGAATAAAACACAACCCATTTTAAATTGCAATAGCTATTACAGTAAGGACTAGAATTAATTATCAAGAGCAATGTTTGTCCTCGAACGCGAAGCTTCCGTACTCTCCATAACCTTCTGCAAACGAGAGGGTGATACGCCGCTAGTTTGCAAGATTGCTGGAGGATCGCTCGCCCAGGTTGCGCGGTTTATGTTTGTTGCGATGGTGCGCGGGGATGGACGTCCCGATCTTGGCCGTAGTGTTCGCCTGGATGTTGCCTGTCTCAAGGTCTTCGCAGCTCATTCTAGACCACATGTTCGCCTGAGGCGGGAGCTACCGACCTCGTGATATATAGGAGTCGAGGTTGCCCGGGCGGTTCCGGCGCGACCTCCTTCATGGAGGTGAACGATGAACCATTTGGTTAAGTATGTGGGCCTTGATGTCGGGACTGTCAGTAATTTTGTGCGCGGGGCCGGTTTTCGTCATCAGATGACGAACCTTTCGCCGAAGATTACAGCGAACTGGGTTTTAGCCTCGAACCACTCACGCGGCGGACGTTTCCATTCTTCCG
>Ga0209346_1001715_pt1 | contig 10849 bp, 9 predicted proteins | sample AutmiccommunBRH9_FD_187381 | JGI IMG/M metagenome (GOLD analysis project Ga0209346, IMG submission 187381) | Deep subsurface microbial communities from Mt. Terri, Switzerland - Autotrophic microbial communities BRH/9 (SPAdes) (version 2) | ecosystem: Environmental > Aquatic > Deep subsurface >...
GGTGGATGTTTCGGACACGACCCGCCTACGCGCCCGCAATCCGCGCTGCGGCGGATGTCGGCGACCAGCTGCTGGGCTTGAACGACTTCGACGTCGCCGTTTTGGCAGCCATCGCCTACCACCAGCCCATCACCCGCGACGGGCTCAAGGATATCTTCGGCAAGGAGATCAGTCGGGACCTGATCGGTCGGCTGCATGCGCGCGACCTGATCGGGACTGGACCAAGGTCGCCCCGGCGCGGGGCGCCCTATACCTTTGTCACGACCGAGCAATTCCTCGTCGCCTTCGGGCTGGAGAGCCTACGCGATCTGCCAGATCGGGAGCAGCTGGAGGATGCAGGCGTGGTTGGTTCACCTGAACCGAGTACATTGTAAATTGACCGTGCACCCGCTGCACAGCCCATAGAACTTGGATATCTAGCAAGAGCATCTATTCGCTGTCGCCGTTAAGCTGTTTCTCCTTGTGATCGAGGCGCGCGGCGAGTTCTGTTACGAAAGGCGACGGGCGTGAGATAGAATGCATGATATGTACCTCCGATTTTGCCCGCGTAAATCCCACGTAAAAGAGGCGTCGAGCTTCTAATTTCTGTGAGGCAGTGGAGTTGTTTCTCGGAATGCTCCCCTGATCCATGCCAAACATGATGACGATCGGAAACTCTCGACCTTTGGCACTGTGAAGTGTCGAAAGATGTAGGCTTTCGTTCCCCTCGCTTTGGCCGGCGAACTGGGCGACAGTCATATCTGCACAATCCTTGCCTGCTTGGGTGCGCGCGATGAACGTGTCCAGAGTTTCTCCCTCGTCTTTCATCGTGCGGCACTTGACCATCAGGGCTGTGATGATTACCGCGCGAACATCTGACAACCATTGTCTCAGTGCCAAGGTGCCATCGCGCCGCGACCAAAGGCAGTCCATTAGCGCTCGCTGGAAGGCTAGGCGCGACTCTGATGTGTTGATCTCTTCAGCGAACAGGCGTGCGCCCTCATTGACCAGCTGGTTGAAACGCGGTGTTCCTGTTTGCCATCCGCCCGAACACCATTTCGCGCAGCTTTCCAGCCAGCGCATCAGGCGGCTCGCACGAGGATAGATTGCGTTCGTGTCAGTTCTGATAACTGACAAGCCGATTTGCTGGGCTACTTCAGCAACCTTGTCACCCAGCCAAGCAGCGGGGTAGAGGAAAGCGATGTCTCCGGGTTCCAAATCCGGATGTCGTTTCGCGATGTCAACGATGACTGTCCTGAATGCCTCTGCAGCCTGGTGTTCGTAGCTGCCTTGCTGAGGGTGAAAGTAGACCGTGCCTTCCTCCGCACCTTCAGCCGCCTCGTAGTCTCGCGCTTCGCCAAGCGCAAAATTTGATGCCTCGACAATCTTCGATCCGGACCGGTAGTTCAGCCGCAACCGTACGCACTCGACATCTTTTCGAGCCGCCAGCTCGCGGAGAAGTTGAGGGTTCGCGCCGTTGAATTCATAGATCGACTGGTCGGCATCTCCGACCGCGAACAGCCGCATGCCGGTGCTGAAGCAGAGGCCCATGACCATACGATGGAGCGCCCGTCCGAGGTCTTGGTATTCATCGACGATGAGGACAGGGTACTTGGCGAGGATCGCACGTTGCAGCCATTCATGCTCGCGTAGGGCCCTTACAGCGAGAAGTGGCATATCGTCAAAGTCAATTCGCCCCATCGCTCTGAGCTCGGCTTCAAAGGCCTCCACCAATGTGGCCATCGAGGGATCGGTTTCACGCCATTCTGTGCTGTTTCTGTTGAGAATGGATCGGCGGTAAGTTCCCATTGTGAAATCAAGCAGTTGCGGATTTTCGCGCCCGCCGATCACCTTCTTGTACGCTGTCTCCAATGCCTGACGTCGTTCCGCGCGGGTTGCTATGCAAAATTCATCGGGAAGGCCCATATCGGCCGCTTTGGCATATGGAAGGACAATCTGCGTCAGGGAGAAGGAATGGACCGTACCGACAAAAGCTCTTCGTCCGGGCTCTATGCCGAGCGCGGCGAGCCTAGTTTCCAGCTCCCGTGCGCATTCATTATTGTACGTGATGCACGCGAGGCCTCGTGGTTCCTGAATGTCTTCGGACAATAGGCGTGCCAGCTTGACGGTTAGCGTTTTTGTCTTCCCGCTACCTGGCCCTGCAAGGACAACACAGTGTCCCTTGGATTCGTAGGCTGCCCATTGTGCAGGATTGGCTCGTAGAGCTTCGGCGGCTTTCAGATAGATGGACGCGTCAGACACGTTTGACCACATACTGAATAGCATCTTCGAGGTAGCGCGGTGGCTTGCGTCCCTCGATCTTCGAGGCAAGACGTTGAGCGAAACGCCCCTTGCCGACCCCATCGATCAGATTGAGCAACTCGTCTTGGTCGATGCTGTCGTGATCGGCAATCCATCCATCAATCTGCGCCTGCCGCGCCTTGCTCCATTTTTCTTCATTGAGGGTTGCTATAATGTCGTCAGCGAACCCTCCTTCGTACAGATCGGTTTCAAGGGTCCGGATGTTGGTATAGATGCCAAAGTCCTCGAAGCGATCAGCGAGGTCGTCTTCATTCTTGTTTTCGGCAATATCTTTCAGTTCTTCGGCGAGCGCTGTTGGAATTTTTTTCGTTCTCACGCGCTCGATCGCGACAGCGAGTTTGATGCCCCGATTTACGGCTAATGGCTTGCTCTTCGGCATCGGGTCCCAATCTGTGATGACCGAGAAGGGGATGTCCAGCGCGGTCAGGAACTTTGCGTATGGCATGAAATTTGTCCCCGCGACCGAGCAAACGGTTATTCCGAGCATATCGAGCGAACAGCCAAGTGCCTCAGCGAAGAGTGGCACAAGAAACTTTTCGGCATCGCCTTCTACCAAGATGATGCCGCGCGCGAAAAGCATCTCGGCGCGCGTTACATCCAGATACCGCGCCAGATCTTCAGCCTCGCCCTCTGTCAATTTTATCGATGCAGTAGAGCAGCCGACCGTGCCCTCGTCAGCTTTCTCTTTGAGCAGAAGAATTGAACGTAGCGGAGCCACGCTGGCGATATGCGGGGAATGAGAAGTCAGTAGCACTGACATCTGTTTTTGCTGGTCAGGGTTGTCGACCGACTGGAAAAGGTGACGGTAGACGGATCGCTGCAGATGTGGATGAAGGTGGGCTTCAGGCTCTTCGATAGCCAATAGTGTGTGATCTCGATGGTTCTCGGCAATCAGTCTGCTCAGTTCCAGCGCTTTGAGGCTCAGGAACATTATGTTGGCCGAGCCAAGGCTTGCGTCGTTGATTGTCCGTCGGCCGTCATCGATCAACAGTCTTATGTTGCGATACAGGCGTGTGACATCGGTTGCACCAAAACCCAGACGCGGTTTCACATCCTGCTTTGGGCCACTCATGGCGGCAAAGAGTTGGCCGAGGTTTTTCTCAAGCTCACCGACGCTCTTGAACGCCGTCAGCTTTTCAGTTGCCTCTTCGATAGCTTCGCCGATCTCATCAAGGTCTGCCTGGTTGATGCCGGCAAAAGCTTCTTCAATGAGCGGGCGCAGCGGCGACCGTCGCCAAGCTGCCAGATCACCTTCTGCGTCACGAAGAGCTGGTAACAGGTCCATTGTCAGGCGGCGGCGGAGGTCATGTCCGAACCGTTTCGTCTCGCTCTCACCGCCGAAGCAGATGAATTCCAAATCCTCGTCCGATGCCGGCGCATGGTCCAGTCCCGGTCGGGCACGACATTCGTAGGTCAGGCGGACCGTATCCGGGTCATCGTCGAGGCGGAAGTCCGTGAGTAGGGCCAAGATATCGAGGTCGGTGTCAAATTCTTCGATTTCGACACTAACGACTATTTTGTCATCCACTTCAGGGCCACCAAGGCCGTCCCAGAAATCAGCGAGGCCAAGTTGCCGCGCGTTGTCAGGTAGAGAGGGATCGAAAAGCAACCTGAGGGCGTGCATCAGGTTGCTTTTGCCAACCTTGTTTTCACCAACTACAACGACATTCCCATCGAGGGCCACGTCCAGCTTCGAAAAGTTCCGGAAATTCTCAATCAATATCCGTGAAAGATGCATTTTTCCTCACTCAACATAAAAAATGACGGGACGCCTGCAGCGAAAGCCGGAAGCGGTTTGCAAATTTGGACGACGATCCGCGACTAGGTAAATTTCAAGGTAAAACTCTAGAACATGCTTTCCTGCTCCGAGTACTCGGCGACAGCATCTTCCTCGAACTCGATGCCAGACATGGCACCCAAGTCCCTGACGATCCTCACCAGGTGGTGCGCGGTGTTCAGCTCCCGCCAGCCAGTCGCGTCGCCGCAGGTATCAGTCAGTCCCTTCGCGTTTCGCCAGATACGGTCGTCCGCGGGGGAGAAACTCCTGCCGCTGTACTCCTTGCTCTCGATGATCTGCTTGCAGACGTCGCGCATCGTCGGCGTGAAGGTTCCCGAGTCGCTGCCCCTTACCACCAAGGTGTGGGACTTGCCGGTGTAGCGCAGGTGCGGCCTCGGCCTTCCGCCGCCCTTCCCCTTCGGAAACATCATTCGCCCGCAATCCGCGCCGAAGTCACCGTAGGCCAGTCGGTCCGGTTGGACGTCTGTCTCCTTGAGTGCCGCCTGGAAGGTGGTCCACTCTGCCCTGGCGATTAACGTGCGTTCGTTGGCACCGACCGGCAGCTTGTCCGGGTACGCCGACGCTTGATAGACGATCTTGCTCCACCGCGCCGCGCCGTCCAATTGATCGAAGATTTCGCCGATAGCAGGTGCGAAGTCGGCGCCGAGGGGAGCTCCGGTGAAATCCACGAAGAGGACGCAGTGTTCCGGCCGCAGGCCCGCCTTCTTCACCGCCTCGACCAGGGTAGCCGGATCAACCTCCTCGAAGTCCATGTAGATGCCCGTCCTGACGTCGCCGTCCCGAATGAGCGCCTGGCGGGCCGGGTTGGTCAGATCGGCGATCGTCAGGACCGGAAGCAGGCGGGAGTTTACCGCCGTGGCGATGCGGAAGAGCGTAGCCACTCCTTCGTCGCCGAGGGCCGCCGCCGCCAGTTGCGGGTCGAGGAACGCACGCCGGTGAGGCCAGCTCTTTCCGAGGCGCTCCCCCATTATGTGGGCGATTTCGTCCAGCGTGGGCACGCGCCCCTTTTCGGGGTCGGACTCAGTGGGAGGCGGCACCACGAAGCGCGGGCAGACATACCCCTGATAACGGGGGGCCAGCCTGCCGCACGCCGCGAACTCGCCGGGCTTAGCCCTTAGGGCCGGGTAGTATGGGAGCATCACTCTTTCCTTTCTGGGCTTCGCCCACAAACAGCTTCTTCACGGTGTTCCTCCCGATCTTATTTGTGAACAGGGACCACTCGCCCCGTTCCTTGCGTATCCGCCCGAACACAATCGCCGGATGGATACCTAGCTCGTTGGCGAAACGCTCGATGACCGCAGCCGACTTCGCAATTCGGGCGGTAGAGCGCCGCCAGCGTTCTTCCGGAATGAGCAAGTTGGAAGCGAAGCGGTTGGCTTCCTCCTCCTGTTCATCGACCGATGTCTCTTGGTCCGTCTGATCGTAGAAGCCTACGGCCAGCCCGGTGGAGAAGTGAAGAGTGACGTGGGCAAGTTCGTGCATCAGCGTGAACCAGAAGTTGTCCACCGTGTCGGTCCTGACGGTCATTCCGATGACCGGTCTCCCATCCACGATGAACGCTGCGCCGTCGATCTTGAGGCCTGGGACCTGCGGCTCCACGATCAAGACAATGCCGCGGCTGGCGAGCATTTCCACCGCCCGGAGCGGCCCGCTGGGCTCGTTGCTCAGACGGACCATTTCTGGCATCCACTTGAGTTCAAGCGGCTCGTGAACTTCCTCAACGCCCGCGAAAGCCTCCCGCGCCCTGGCGGTGACTCTAGCACGCCAAGCGTGAAGCATGACGTCTTCACTGTGATCCACGACGTTGAGGCCAGTTCTTAAAAGCCCAGGGCTTCCGAAGTCGATTCGGTTCTCGGCGATGTAGCGACGAAGCTCCGCCTCGGTGAAGTCTTCGGCGAACCAGCCGTTCTCGCGCCCATGTTTGAGGATTTTCTTGATCTCGGTCTTCGACACCCCGTCGATGACCTTGTCCAGTCCGCGGAGCTCCGGTTGGTCGGGCATGTCAGCCCAAGGCCGCACTCCTAGCAGCGCCGCCACGCGATGATAGTTCTTGAGGCTGATCGGGGCATAACGCTCAGCCTCCCAACGCTGAACCTGTTGTTCCTTTACGCCGAGGCGCCATGCTAGGTCCTTCTGAGAGAAGCCGTTGGCGATCCGCGCTACTATGAGCATCAGGCCAAGGTCGCGGTTAACCAGTTCTTTTAGGGCGGTGGGTCGTTGGGTGTCCTTGGCCTCTTCGTATGCCTCGACCGCTTGGGTCAGGCGCGCGCGCTCGGCCTTCATCATGCGCGAGACTTGAGAAACCACCTCCGGCGGCAGGCCGGCCACAACCGGCTCCATCGCGCGCTCCGAGTGGAGTGCCTCAGAGAGACGAGAAATCCGGGCACGCGTTTCCCGCGCTTCTTTTTCGTTCAGGGTGATTCCGTTCATGGTCATGCCTCATTATACCCAACTTATTTGTTGTGGCCAAGTACCCAACAGATAAGTTGGGTGCAATCGGATTCTGGATGGCCGCGAAACGCTGAGTGCGATCGATTTGGGCGTTACAGTATCGACCATCACACTTGTCATGGGCATATGGCGCTTTCCGTAGAGAACTGGCAGCACCCGACCGCAAGTTTGACGCGGGCCGTTGCTTCCGACGATGCCATGCTCCTCGCGGCCTATGCTGTCGGGTCCACGAGAATCTTAGAGTTCACTTGGGTCCGTTTCCCCAATAACTCGCTGCAGTGATATCCCAACTTTTCATCGAAAGGCCATATGTGGCCCCGTAATGAGTGATGGACGCTCCAAGAGGCCACTTGAGGCCTATTGACAAGAATCACCATAAAAGGCCATATACGACCTACATTAGCAAATTATCTGGAGTAATCGGCATCTTGCGGCCTTTAAAGTAAAATGGCGACATCTCAACAAATCGAACAAGAAATCGGGCAACGTCTCGCGCGCTTGCGCCTCGCGCGCAACGTGACCCAAACTGACCTCGCCGAGAAGGCGGGCATCGGAGTACGCACCCTGCGCCGCCTTGAAGCGGGGGACCCTTCGACCCTGGACACCTTTCTTCGCGTCGCCACCGCGCTCGATCTGGAAGGGCCAATACTCTCTGCGTTACCAGAGGGAGACATCAGGCCAATTGAACGCGTCTCGCAGAAGGGGAAGGAGCGCAGGAGAGCGAGTCCTGTATCCGAACGCTCCAGAAAATCAACATGGACCTGGGGTGATGACGTAGATGACTGACGCGAGCATAGTATTGTGGGGTCGGCGCATTGGTGCTGTGAGTTGGGATGAGGCACGCGCACTCGGCATCTTTCAATACGATCCGGCCTTTGTGGGCGCGGGTATTGAGGTCGCGCCCCTGAAGATGCCAGTTCGGGAAGCACCCTACGAGTTTCCCGCCCTTCCGAAGGAAACATTCAAAGGATTACCCGGCATGTTGGCCGACGCGTTGCCAGACAAGTTCGGCAACCGGCTGATCGATGCGTGGCTTGCGGAAACGGGGCGAAGCGTGGACCGGTTCAGCCCCGTGGATCGGCTTTGTTACATCGGTAACCGCGGGATCGGGGCACTGGAGTTCGAGCCGACGGTCCGCAAGGCGACCCGGTCAAAAAAACTCGAAGTGGCCCAGTTGGTGGATCTGGCAAACAGGGTACTAAGCGAGCGTGAGAACCTTGCAGGTAGGCTGGGGGGTGAAGACGACGCCGAGGCGCTGGAAGATATCTTGAGCGTCGGGACCTCGGCGGGTGGCGCGCGCGCCAAGGCTGTACTCGCCTGGAACCGAGACACCGGTGAGTTCAGGTCAGGGCAAGTCAAAGTCGACGAGGGGTACGAGCATTGGCTCTTGAAGTTCGACGGAGTGTCCAACAACCGCGACAAAGAGCTCGCCGACCCGCAAGGCTTTGGAAAGATCGAGTACGCATATTACCTGATGGCGACCGAAGCGGGCATCGACATGTCGGAATGCAGGCTTCACCACGAGGGCGGCCGAAGCCACTTCATGACACGTCGGTTCGACCGGGACGAACGGGGGCGAAAGCGCCACATGCAATCGCTAGGCGCGATGCAGCATTTCGATTTCAACGACCCGGCATCCTATTCCTACGAGCAGGCCGTCTTGACAATCAGGGATCTTGGGCTCGGGATGGATGTCGTAGAACAGCAGTACAAACGTGCAGTCTTCAACGTTGTCGCCCGCAACCAGGATGACCACGTCAAGAATATCTCCTTCCTCATGGACCGGTCCGGTGCCTGGCGACTGTCTCCCGCCTATGACATGGCCTATTCCTACAATCCTTCTGGCTCATGGACCCGCGATCACCAGATGAGCTTGGCGGGAAAGCGAAACGATTTTACCCATGGCGACCTCATGGTATTTGCTTCGAACGTGGGGCTGAAATCCAACAAGGCGAACCAGGCAATCGAGGACATCGTGGACGCGGTCGCGAAGTGGCAAGAGTTCGCTGAGCAGGCGGGTGTCGAGCATTCTGATATGAGCCGCATCGAGAAAACCTTTCGCATGAATTTGCGTGGCTAGTGGTGCAAGGTTGCCCGATACCGGTTGCCTTGGGACCCGTCGTGGATCATGTTTTCAATCGCGCGCAGTTGGTGCGCGTTAGAAAAGATGTGCGGCCTCTCCGAACCTGTTGTGAGTATTACGTCGCTCGCCGCCTACCGGTCACCATAGCGGCCCAACTTATCGTGACCGGATAAGACGAAAAGGCTGGCGTCTTGCTCGTTGAGAGTTGCCGTCAATTTCCACCACGTGGGTCATAGCGACTGCGGATGCTATTTCTCCCTCGTTCGTCCTCGCTTGATGTTCTTGGCCCCTCCTGCCCTTTGGTCAGGACCGCGCCCTAGTCGGTTGGCTGCACGCAGCCGCCCTCCCTGAGCTGAAACGCCACTTCACCCTGCGACGTGCCGCGGGCCGCGGGCCGCGCAGTCTCCTCCAGAGCCAGTCCGACCAGCCGACGCATGGTCGTGGCAACGCTTCATCTCGGCCGTTCCGGTTGTGGTCACTGGGGTAGGCGTGTGTTCTCGATGGCTTAAACACGTGCATTTGGCGATCACCCCAACTAGGCATAAAGTCTGGGAAATACTGAACCGCCCCGGGTTTACCGGAGGGTGTTTTGTTCAAAGACTAGGCGACCATATTGAGTGTGTTCAGGTTTGCATAGAACGCCTCCTCTGCTTCTACTGGCGGGACGTATCCGATGGGGCCGAGTAGTCGGCGATTGTTATACCAATCGACCCATTTCAGCGTTTCCCATTCGACTTCACGCATCGATTTCCACGGGCCGATCTGGTTGATGACCTCGGTCTTGAAGAGGCCGATGACGCACTCGGCCAGGGCATTGTCATAGGAGTCGCCGACGGTTCCAACAGATGGATCAATGCCGACTTCGATGAGCCGCTCGGTGTATTTGATCGACAGATATTGCGATCCGCGATCCGAGTGGTGGATCAACGCCTTGTTATCAGGCGTTTTTCTTTGCAAGATTGCTTGTTCCAAGGCGTCGAGAACGAACTGGGTCGCCATAGATGTCGAGACCCGCCAGCCGACAATGCGGCGCGCGAAGACGTCAATCACGAAGGCCACATACACTGTTCCCGACCACGTCGGAACGTAGGTGAAGTCGGACACCCAGAGTTGATTGGGCCGATCCGCTTTGAACACGCGGTTCACCTTGTCATCGGGGCACAGCTGCGAATTGTCTGGATTGGTTGTGATCACCTTTTTGCCCCGGAGCACGCCCTTCAGGCCCAAACGGCGCATCAACCGTTCCACCGTGCATCGTGCAACCTCCTCATTGTCTCTCAGCAAGACGTGCCAGATCTTGCGCGGCCCATAGAGTTTGCGGTTCGCTTCCCAGGCCGCGTCGATCTTGACGCAGAGATCCGCGTCAGACTTTGCCCGAGCTGACGCCCGATCAGGATCACGCGCGATGGCGCGCCGCTCATAATAGGTGGACGGGGCAATTTGCAGCATCCTGCACATTGGCTCGACCCCGAACTCACCTCTATGTTCTTCAATGAAAGCAGTCACTTGCGAAACGGGCGGTCGAGCTCCGCCTGGGCAAAATACGCTGATGCTTTCTTCAGGATCTCATTGGCCTGACGGAGTTCGCGGTTCTCACGCTCCAACTCCTTGATCCGCGCCTTCTCAGCCGTCGTCTGGCCTGGCCGTTCGCCGCCATCGCGCTGAGCCTGTCGGACCCAGAGACGAAGGCTGTCCGGCGAACAGCCCAATTTGCTGGCGATCGCAGCATGCGCCGCTGCATCGCTTCGATATTCACCACGATGCTCCGCGACAAGCCGCACCGCGCGTTCGCGGAACTCGGGTGAATACGGCTTCGAGGTCTTCTTTCGATTCTGTTCCATAACGGACAATTCTCCGAGAGTTTTGCCCTCCGGTAAACCCGGGGCGGTTCATACCTTCAACCGTAACGTTAGTCGTTGCAAAGATGGCTGTGCAAAATAGTGTGGTTTGGAGAGGGTTCCGATAATGTCTTCAATACTCAAGTTTTTCCGAATTACATTCTTTCTTGTCCTGTATTTTTTCCTATGCATGGTCGTGGTGACCATAATGCTTCAGGGTTGGCAGGTTGGCGGCCAGATGCTGTTTGCATTCGGTGTTCCCGTCATTCTGGTCTGGTGGCAAGAAAAACGGAGATCGCGGAAAGTCGCTGCAAAGGCGCAAGCCGAGGAAAGTTCCCAAAACCTACCCGCCCGACCTGAACCGGTGCTGCGCCCAAG
>Ga0209346_1001719_pt1 | contig 10828 bp, 8 predicted proteins | sample AutmiccommunBRH9_FD_187381 | JGI IMG/M metagenome (GOLD analysis project Ga0209346, IMG submission 187381) | Deep subsurface microbial communities from Mt. Terri, Switzerland - Autotrophic microbial communities BRH/9 (SPAdes) (version 2) | ecosystem: Environmental > Aquatic > Deep subsurface >...
ACGGAACATTTATTGTTTTGTGTCAGAAAAATAATAAACTTGGTGTTAGTATTCAAAAAGATATAGTACAAGATCTTTATAAAGCAAACAAATATATCTCTAGTAAATATGAGATAACATTTTCTATTGGTATTGGTCATTCTTATTTAGCATATAAGGAGATATATAAGAGTTATCAAGAAGCCAAGACGGCATTGGCGATAGCTAGGTTACTAGGAGAAGAGAAGTTTATTAAGTATTTTAATGAGCTTGGCGTCTTTAAGTTACTTTATAAACAAGAAGCATATCTCCTCAAGGAATTTTACCTTGAAACCTTAGAACAAATTATCGCATTTGACCAAGCCAATAATGGAGAACTATTAACAACCTTAGAGACATTAATTTCTAACAATATGGATTTAAAAACAACGGCAGAGATATTATTTATTCATGTTAACACTTTACGCTATCGCATCAAAAAAGTAGAGGAGATATTAAAAATAGATACTAATAAGTTGGAGAATATCGTTAATTTATTTATAGCATTAAAGATTAGAGCCTTATTAAAGATGCGTTATAATGACATTTATTAAGAAGTGGAGCAATGATTATTGATTGCTGCAATAACTACTGGGGGAATAAAAAATGATAATAGAGATTAATGATAAAAATATTAAGAGAATAAAGAATGTTAAACTTGCTTCTTATGCTGCTAGGTATTTGGATATTTATAATGATTATTTAAAACAAATTACCAGGACTGGGTTAAATATGGCAGCCCCCTATGATGCTCAATTTATAAAAAATAAAAAAAAGGCTTTAGTAAGTAAAGGAGCAATTAGTCGAAACAATGGTTATAGTCTATATGTCAATAGAATTTCTGAAGCCTGTGAAGCTTGTCAAAAGGGGATTGGGGGTATAACTTTTTTCATAGATTTGAATTGTATCCGGAAATGCTTTTTTTGTTTTAATCCCAATCAAGAAAATTATAGCTACTTTCTTAAAAATAAAAGGGACTGTATATCCGAATTGAAAAGAATACACCACCAAGGAATGCTGATTAAGCATTTAGCTTTAACAGGCGGTGAACCTTTATTACATCCTGATGAAACCATTGATTTTTTTAAAACTGCAAAAGCACTTTACCCAAAAGTATTTACTAGATTATATACCTGTGGAGATTTGATTAACAGAGATATCTTAAAAAGACTGAAAAATACTAAGCTGGACGAAATCCGGTTTAGCCTCAGAGTAGAGGATTCCCCGGAGGAAACTTCTAATGTTTTACAAAAAATTCAATCAGCTAAGGAGTACATTCCTAAGGTAATGGTCGAAATGCCGGTTATTCCAGGCAATTATTCTTTAATGGAGAATTTCTTAAGAGAGTTGGATAACATTGGAGTTTTTGGTATTAACTTATTAGAATTTTGTTTTCCTTTTAATAACGCAGAAGAATTTTGCAAGAGAAAACTTAAGATTAAAAACCCACCCCATCATATTCTGTATAACTATTGGTATGGCGGCGGACTGCCTGTTGCGGAAAGTGAGAAGGGTTGTTTGGAACTATTAGAGTTTGCGTTGGAAGAAAAACTGAAAGTAGGGGTTCACTATTGTTCTTTGGAAAACAAACACACTGCCCAAATATTTCAACAAAATAAAAGGGCTAAATTGCCTCCCCATATTTACATGTCCAATAAAGACTATTTTCTAAAATCAGCCAAGGTTTTTGGAGACGACAGGCAAAAAGTTTTAGAAATTTTTAATAAAATTGGCTATCAGGATTATCTAATAAATGAGGGACATGAAAATATTGAGTTTCATGTTGGAAAAATAAAATACTTGAAAGGCTTGGATATAGAGATCGGCATAGTAACAGGCATTATGGAGGAACGGGAGGACGGTCTGTATTTTAGAGAATTAAAAATAGACCTAGCCTACCCGCAAAACTTTGAAAAAACAAGGAACGGGGACACAACCGTTGAGCTTTAGTTATTCTTCAGTCGGGAATGTCCCCATTTAATATCATTTTAAAAGCACTCTTGACTATTTAGTCAGGAGTGCTTTTGTTTTGGAGTATTAGACAAAACATCCCTGACTATTTTCAGCTATTCCTACAAAGGTTTTTACAGAATGAAAAGATAACTGTTAATGTAACTAACAAGTGAAAGAAATAACGTAATATTAAAATTAAATTTGGAATAGGAGGTGAAAAAGAAAACATGCACATAGAAGGCAATAATTCATTAAAGCAATTGGAAGAAGAACTTATAATTAGAAAGAATATTTATAACTTTTTAGGTGCTTATTTTTATAATCCGCAATCGGCAGAAGAATTAAAAAAACTTATTGAGGAGAATCCTTTTGAAGAATTGAAAAATATTCATTTAAATGAGTATTTTATGAAAGGTACAGATTTGTTGGAAGAGTTCTGTAAGAATAATTTGGAAACTGAACCACAGCAATTGAGTAAAAGGTTAAAAGAAGAATTTTACCGCTTATTTATTGGTCCTGAACGCTTAAAAGCTCCTCCATATGAGTCGGTTTATCTGGGTAAAGACAAAATAGTCTTTGATGTTCAAACCCTGCAGATTCGTGACTGCTATCGTTGCTGGGGATTGGAAGTAGAAAAAAAATATCAAGAACCTGATGACCATATCGGTATAGAACTACAGTTTATGAGTTATCTCATAGACCAAGCTGTATTATCCTTAAACGGCAAAAAGGAAACATTGTATGAGAATTTATTAGACCAGCAATATTTTTTAAGCCAGCATATCCTTGCTTTTGGACCGGATTTTTTCCAGTTAGTTATCCATAATACCCAGGAAGACTTTTATCAAGGGTTAGCGTTTTTAGCCCATGGCTTTATAAAAGAAGACCTAAACTATCTTCGCCAATTACAAAAGGAATGGGAGCCGTATTTTAAAATGGCTCAAGCAATTTAAATTTAAAGGGGAGGTTGGCACTATGTCTGAGTTTAACGGATTTAAAAAAGTTCTAAATAATCCTTTCTCGCGCCGCAGCTTTTTAAAGTTAAGTGCGGTAGCAGCAGGAACGACGGCTTTGGTCGGATGCAGCAGTAGTTTGAAAACTATCTCGGAAAATACTGTTGCAGCTGATGATGGTATTAAAATTATCCCAACTACAGGGCCAAACAATTGTGGTGGCCGTTGTGTAATAAAAGCCCATGTTAAAGACAATGTGATTATGCGGATAAGTACTGATACAGAGACAGATGACCCCCGCAATCCACAGATTAGAGCCTGTGTGCGGGGCCGCTCCTACAGAAAGTACTTTTTGAGTCCGGACAGATTAAAATATCCGATGAAACGGGTAGGCAAAAGAGGAGAAGGTAAATTTGAAAGAATCACCTGGGAAGAAGCAGTAGAGACTATTGCCAGTGAAATAAAACGAATAGGAAAAGAATATGGACCCGGATCAAGATATGTGAATTATGCCTGGGGGTATAATGCGCAAATACACCCCATGAATTTATCTAAAAGACTATTAGCCCTGGACGGAGGTTATTTGCAATTTTATAACACCTATAGTACTGCAGCTACCAGTTTTGCAACTCCTTATACCTATGGAACAGCTTCCACCGGCAATACCCCCGATGATTGGGTAAATTCAAAACTCTTAATCCTGTGGGGTTTTAATCCTGCTGAGACAATACATGGTTCCCAAACAATGTATCGTTTAAGACAGGCTAAAGAAGCAGGTGCTAAGATCATTGTTGTTGACCCTAGGTATACTGATACGGCAGTAGGTTTTGCCGATGAGTGGATTCCATTACTTCCTACCACTGATAATGCAGTTATGGATGCCATGGCTTATGTGATGATAACGGAAAATTTACATGACCAGGCATTTTTGGATAAATATTGTCTGGGCTTTGATGAGGAACATATGCCCGAAGGTATTTATGCAGGTAATTCTTATAAAAGCTATGTTTTAGGTGAATCCGATGGAGTACCCAAAACCCCTGAATGGGCTGAAAAAATTTCTAAGGTCCCCGCCACTACGATTAGACATTTAGCTCGGGAATATGCCACTAATAAACCTGCTGCTTTAATTCAAGGCTGGGGTCCTCAGCGTCATGCCTATGGGGAACAGCCAGTACGTGGAGCAACTGTTTTGGCAGCCATGACAGGTAATGTGGGTATTTATGGGGGATGGGCATCAGGTGCCGGTTATGCCGGCAGACAACGGATAGGTAGTATTCCGATTGGTGAAAACCCTGTAAAGGCTAAGATTTCATGTTTTTTGTGGACCGATGCTATTGTTCGAGGAACGGAAATGGGTGCAAAAGACGGAGTGCAAGGAGCAGACCGCTTGCCTGCTAACATTAAATTAATTATGAATACGGCTGGAAACACTTTAATAAACCAACATTCCGATATTAATAAAACTGCTGAAATTCTTCAGGATGAATCTTTGGTAGAATTTATAGTTTGCAGTGACCTATTTATGAGTCCCAGTGCCAAATTTGCCGATATTCTTCTCCCGGGCAACTCTTTCTTTGAAAGAAACAATATCGGTACTCCCTGGGGTTATGGTGATTATGTAATGTATGCTAACAAAGTAATTGATAATTTGTATGAAAGCAGAAGTGAGTATGATTGGCTGGTGGAGGTAGCGGATAAGCTGGGCTTCAAGGATAAATTTACTATGGGTAATGAAACAGAGGAAGACTGGTGCCGCTATGTTGTTGCAAAAACCCAAGAAAACCATCCGGAATTCCCTTCTTATGACGAGTTTAAAAAACGGGGGGTATATAAGTGGTTTTATGATAAACCTTATGTAGCTTTTAAAAAACAAATTGAAGATCCGGAAAACAACCCGTTCCCAACACCATCAGGAAAAATAGAAATATTTTCTCAACGGCTTTATGAGATGAATGAACCCAAAGAAATTCCCGCCGTACCCAAGTATATTTCCAGCTGGGAAGGCCCGGAAGATCCACTTACGGAAAAATATCCTTTACAGTGTATCGGCTGGCATTATAAAAGGAGGTCCCATTCAACCCATGATAATAACCCCTGGATGGAAGAAGCAGCGAGACAGGAAATGTGGATGAACCCGGAAGATGCAAAGGCCCGGGGAATTAAAACAGGGGATAAAGCCAAAGTCTTTAATGACAGAGGTACGACTATCATTCCTGTTTTAGTAACTTCCAGAATTATGCCCGGAGTAGTTGCAATACCACAAGGAGGATGGTATCAACCCAATGAAAAAGGCGAGGATATCAGAGGCAGTATAAATGTTTTAACTTCTCTCAGGCCTACTCCTTTGGCTAAAGGCAATCCGCAGCATACAAACTTGGTTGAAGTTATAAAGCAATAAGGGAGGGATAATTATGGCTCAAAAAGGTTTCTATATTAATCAACAGTTCTGTGTTGGTTGTAAGGCATGTCAGATTGCCTGCAAAGATAAAAACGATTTAGAAGTAGGTCAGCTCTGGCGGAAAGTGGAAGAGGTTTCCGATGGGTATTATGTCAAACGGGGGGAAGGCTACGAACCTAATGTTTATGCCTATTGGATTAGTATGGCTTGCAACCATTGTGAAAATCCCAAATGTGTAATCAATTGTCCAACAGGTGCATTATATAAAAGAGAAGAAGATGGTTTGGTTTTGTTTGATGAAGGTAAATGCATCGGTTGTCGGTATTGTATTTGGTCTTGCCCGTACGATGCCCCCCAATACAATGAGAAAAAGGGGAAAATTGGCAAATGCAACTATTGTGTAGATTTGGTGGAGAAGGGAGAGGACCCGGCCTGTGTTGCATCCTGTCCGGTACGGGTCTTAGAAGCCGGGGACATCGAGGAATTAAGAAAAAAATATAAAGGTACCGACCAAGTGGCAGGAATGGCAGACCCTAAGATAACAAAACCTTCGATTACCATAACGCCTCATAAAAATGCTTTGGGAAATAGGAGAGGGGGTTAAAGTATGCAAAATGAATGGCCATTAATTATCTTTACTCTATTAATTCAAGGGTCTGTGGGTGTTAGTCTGGTTCTTTTATTAATCTACAAAAAAATAGGTAAAAACAAGGGTATTGAAAAAATAATCGGTCAAGGGTTTATTTATGCCGGCTTACTAGGTGTTTTAGGTCTGGCAGCTTCCTTTGTCCACCTAGGTTCTCCCGGTAATGCCATGAATGCTATTTTACGACTTGGCAGTTCTTGGATGAGTAGAGAGATAATTTTTACGAGTATATTTATTGGCTTAATTATTTTAGCCAGCTTAGTATATTGGAAAAATACCATTAAAAATAGTGTTATCTTAGGTTGGGTTGCTGTAGTTTTTGGTCTGTTAGCAATTTACGCTATGGCTAAAGTATATATGGTTACTATAATCCCTGCTTGGAATCACATTAATACTTTATTTGCCTTTTATGGAACAACTTTCTTATTAGGGGCTCTCCTAGCGGCTAGTTTATTAGTTGTTCAGGGAAAAGATATGCAGGAATTGGTGAGAGATGGTTTGAAAATTGCTTTTGGTACAGTAATATTGGCCCTAGCTTTACAAATAGTAATACTGCCCCTTTATCTAACAACCTTAGCTGCCGGTGATGTTTTTGCTCAAACTACCGGTCAAATTCTTAGTACTACTTATTCCACATTATTAGTAATAAGATGGTTGTTAGTATTAGTTGGTGGAGCAGTCTTAGCAGCATTAATCTGGGTAAAATTAAATACCAAGGAAGCCGGTATTCCCCAAAATATCATTTATTCAAGCTTTATTATGGTATTCGTAGCTGAAGTAATTGGCAGATATTTGTTTTATGCATCAGCTGTACCTATTACCTTAGGATTTTAAATAAGTATATTTTGCTCCACTTATTATTGTGGCCTGGGAAAAATAAAACCCAAAATTTTGCTTTAAGCCACTGGGTACTAGACACTGAGCACAGGGCACAAAAACGCCGCAAGGCGTTTTTGTGTGATATGTTCAAACAAACAAAAAAGCCAAGCAAATCCTTGTTTGCTTCTACAAAGGATTTAAGTATAAAAAAATCTAATCTTATATTTATTAAGAATGTAAAAAAATTCACAAAACCTATTAATTATATTTCTGGAGGTGGATGAGGATTGAAAGGCTTTATTGAAAAGGCCCTTAATTATCAACTGGAAAGACGTACATTTTTAAAAGCAAGTGCTGCTACAGTTGCCGGGTTGACTTTAACGGGTTGTAGTGGTGGATTACAGGCAGTTTCCGATGCTGTAGCAAAAGATATAGCTTCGAAAGAAGAAGAATGGATTACCGCAGCGTGTTGGCACAACTGTGGAGGACGTTGTCTAAACAAGGCTTTAGTGGTTGATGGTGTGGTAGTAAGGCAAAAAACCGATGACACCCATGAGGATTCTCCCGATTATCCTCAACAAAGGGGCTGTGCTCGGGGTAGGTCCCAACGCAAACAGGTTTTTGGGGTAGATCGCTTAAAGTATCCAATGAAGCGGAAAAATTGGGCGCCTGGTGGGGGTGACAAAGAGCTTAGGGGAAAAGATCAATGGGTACGTATTAGCTGGGATGAGGCATTAGATATTGTAGCTAAAGAATTTATACGAATTAAAGAAAAATATGGAAATCGTGCCTTTTTTCAGGGCGGTGGTGGCGAGATAGCTAGGACTATGGGCTTACTTGGCGGTTATGTCAGTAACTGGGGTACTACCTCCTGGGGTTCTTGGAGATGGGGACCTGAAAAGTTTGGCATGGCCGAGGGCTTTTTTGCCCACAGTATTAATGACAGAATTGATTTAAGAAATTCCGAATTAATAGTAATTTGGGGAGCTAACCCAGCTTGGAGCGCCGGAGGAAGCCCAACGTATCATTACCTGCAGGCTAAAAAAGCGGGAGCAAGATTTGTTGTAATAGATCCCTCCTTTACTGATACGTCAGAAATCTTAGAGGCAGAGTGGATTCCCATTAGACCTGGTACTGATCATGCTATGCTTCTAGGAATGGCGTATACCTTAATTACGGAGGATGATCCTGTAAAAAATCCTTTGATTGATTGGGAATTTTTAAACAAATGTGTAGTAGGTTTTGACGCTGAGCATATGCCTGAAGGGGCTAATCCCGAGGATAACTTGAAGGATTATATTCTTGGAACCTATGATGGCATACCAAAAACTCCTGAATGGGCATCAGAAATCTGTGGGGTTGAGGTACGTGCAATTCGCAAATTAGCTAGAGAAATTGGTTATACAAAGAGAGCAGCTCTATTTACAGGATGGGCTCCAGGTAGAACTCATAGCTCTGATTCTATGCCGCAAATGTTTATGGCACTTGGAGCTATGACAGGACAAATGGGCTTAAGTGGAAAAATGACAGGGGTAAGCTGTCACTTTGGTACAGCTAATGGTGGACCGAGATTGGTTACTAACGGAGGTAATGGTGTACCTGGGATTAAGAATCCAGTTTCTGATACCCTAAATCATGCCCAAATGTGGGATGCTATTCTAACAGGTAAATATACCGCCGGTTATAACGACGTGAGGGATATCAATATTCAACTAATATATCATGGTGGAAATGCTGTCTTACAAACCCGTGAAGGCATGACAAAGGGTATAGAGGCTCATCGTAAAGTAGAATTTGTAGTTTCCAATTCCCATTTCCTCACAACTAACTCTAAGTATGCAGATGTGGTATTACCTGCTACTACTGAGTGGGAGAGAGAAGGTGGCTTCCTAACTGGAAATAGAGAAATCTTAATCTTTTATACAAAAATAACTGAGCCTTTATATGAAGCTAAAGATGATATCTGGATTGCTAAAGAGCTTGCAGCAAAGCTTGGGTTAGATGCTGATGCAGTGGATCCCATTTCCGCAAAACAAAAGCTATTTAATCAATTGGCAGGAGCAACGATAATTAAAGAAAATGGAAATGGTATGGAGAAGTTGGTAACAATTACTTCTTCAGATATTGCTCAATGGGGAGTAAAAGGTGAACCACAGCATGGAAGAATTACCCTGAAAGAATTTAAAGAAAAAGGTATGTACCAAGTACCAAGAAAGCCTAAGGATAATTATGGCTTTATTGCTTATGAACAATTTAGGAAAGACCCAGCAGCTAATCCATTGAATACAGAAACAGGGAAGTTGGAAATATATTGTAAGGGATTAATGGAATTAATTAAGAGTAAAGGCTTTACAGAAATCAAGCCTATTCCTACGTACAATCCTCCTGTTAAAGGTTATGAAGCTACTTTTTCCGATTGGGAAAAGAAGGTCAAGGGGGAGTACCCTCTACAGGTTATAAATCCTCACTATATGAGAAGATCTCATTCAATTTTTGATAATATTTCTTGGTTAAGAGAGGCTTTTCCTAATCCCGTTTTCGTAAGTGTGAAGGATGCTAAAGAGCGCGGAATCAAGCATGGTGAGACTGTTTTAATAACCAGTGAGTATGGAAAAACCTTAAGGATGGCATACCTTACAGAAACACTGATGCCGGGGATAGTAGGATTACCTCATGGAGCATGGGCGGAGATTGATGAAAAGACCGGAATCGATAAAGCCGGAGCTGATAATGTCTTGACAGGTCAGATTCCAACCGGGCAGGGTATTTCAGGCTGGAATACTTGTATCTGTCAGGTTGAAAAATGGACTGGGGAATCGTTAACTCCAGACCACAAATGGCCCCAGAGAATAATATTTTAAGGAGGTGGGATAGGAAATGACACAAAAAGGATTTTACTTTGATATGACAGCGTGCATAGGCTGTAAAACATGCCAGATAGCCTGTAAAGATAAAAATGATTTAAAGGTAGGAGTACTTTACAGAAAAGTCAGCTCCTTTGAAGGAGGAAAATTCCCCAAGCCCTGGATGTATCACCTATCCATGAGCTGTAACCATTGTGCCAAACCAAAATGTGTGGAAAACTGTCCCACAGGTGCTCTTTATAAAAGAGCAGACGGTATAGTAGCTCAGGATATAGAAAAATGTATTGGCTGTAAATACTGCATCTGGTCTTGCCCCTATGGAGCCCCTCAATATAAAGAAGACCAAGGCAAAGTAGGTAAATGTGATATGTGTGCAGATTTACTGGACAAGGGAGAAAATCCAGCCTGTGTAGATGCTTGTGTCATGAGAGTAATACAATATGGAGAACTAGACGAATTGAAGCAAAAATATCAAGGGACACAAGACCTAGCAGTTCTACCAGAATCAAACATCACTAAGCCATCGGTACTTATCAATGCCAAGCCTGTGGCAGAAAAGGGGGCGTAGGAAAATGGGTGAATGGTCATTAGTAATATTTACAATTCTAATGCAAACAGCCATTGGAGCATACCTTTGGGCTACACTAATGAAGAGTAGAAAACAAGAAAGGGATTTTAACAAAAATAATATAGCAATTTTAGCTTTGACCGCAGTAGCAATGATAGTATCCTTAATGCACCTCGGCACCCCCAGTGGAGCATTGAGAGCACTATTAAATGTAAAAAGCTCATGGCTGAGTCGCGAAATACTATTTAGTGGAGCATTTTTTGGCTTAGTATTTATTACTGTACTTGGAGACAAGCTAAAATTAAATGGCAGTCAAAAAGTGTTGCTAGGCTGGGTAACCAGTGTAGTAGGTCTACTATCGGTATTTAGCATGAGTAAGCTTTATATGAGCAGCATTATACCAGCCTGGAATAGTCGCACAACTATGCTAGACTTCTTTGTAACAACCATAGTACTAGGAGGAATTATGCTTCTGGTAACCTCTTTAAAAGAACTAGAAGGAGAAGTAGCAAAGCTAAGTATTGTGATGGCAGCGGCTGTACTAATCCATGCAGCAGTATTTCCCAGCTTTGTGGCAGGGCTAGGTGCTGGAACAGCTGCAGCCCA
>Ga0209346_1001720_pt1 | contig 10821 bp, 10 predicted proteins | sample AutmiccommunBRH9_FD_187381 | JGI IMG/M metagenome (GOLD analysis project Ga0209346, IMG submission 187381) | Deep subsurface microbial communities from Mt. Terri, Switzerland - Autotrophic microbial communities BRH/9 (SPAdes) (version 2) | ecosystem: Environmental > Aquatic > Deep subsurface >...
GCGTAACGGTCGAGCAACTGCTGACCATGACCTCGGGCGTCAAATGGAACGAGGATTATGAGGACAAGAACAGCGATGTCGCGCGGTTCAACACGACCAAGTCCAAGGACGGTGTCGACCCGGTCATCCTCTACATGAAAACGCTGGTCAACGAAGCTGCGCCGGGAACGCGCTGGCAGTATAATACCGGCGAGACCAATCTGATCGGCGTGCTGGTCGCCAAGGCGACGGGCAAGTCGCTCTCCGAATATCTGTCGGAAAAGGTGTGGAAGCCCTATGGCATGGCCAAGGACGCGGTCTGGATATTGAATGACGGCGGCAAGGAGATTGGTGGCTGCTGCATCTCTGCTACCACGCGCGATTTCGCATTATTCGGTCAGTTCGCGATGAATGGCGGCGTGATCGACGGCAATCCCGTCGTTCCCGAGGGCTGGTATGCAAAGGCAGGAACCAAGCAGGCCGATATCGGTCAGCCGGGTGCGGGCTATGGCTATCAGTGGTGGACCTTCGATGATGGCAGCTTCGCCGCACAGGGCATTTTCGGGCAAGGCATCTTCATCGATCCCAAACGCAAGCTGGTAATTGCCGGTAATGGCAATTGGCCGAGAGCAACGCCGGATGACATGAAAGCGGGGCGCGATGCCTTTTATCGTGCCGTCCAGAATTATCTGGACAGTGAAGATTAGGTCCTGTTTCCTTTAGGTGGAATCTTGTCATCAATTCAGATAAGCCCCTCCTTTTCATGAGAGAATCTGGGGCTGCTTATTCCTTCTCCCGTGCGGGAGAAGGATATGGAGCCTTATTAGCGCAGCGAGTTAACCGGCGTTGGATAAGGGCGTACTGCGCTTCGGATGGCAGAACATCCTCATCCAGCTGCGACTAGCGAACAAGTTCGCAAGTCTTCGCATCCTTCTCCCTCAGGGGAGAAGGGATCGGCGTGGTGATCCTGTCCCTCATCCGCTGGTCCTGAGCTTGTCGAGGGGCAGCCGTCAGGGCAAAGGGTGATTCGATGAGGAACAAATCCTCCCCGCTTGCGGGGAGGTGGCAGGCCGCAGGGCTGACGGAGGGGGCGTGCCCCAGGGCGCTGCATTCAGACGCGCTCCCCCTCCACCACGCACCGCGCGGTCCCCCTCCCCGCAGGCGGGGAGGAATTTCCTGGGCGATAGGAATGGTTCGACCGGCTCACCGCGGACGGGGGTCTAGCTGATTTCGAACCGCTCGCCGGTGGCAAAGTCGCTGGCGAGTATTTCGACCAGACGGTCGGCAACGACCGATGGCAGCTTGACGCTGGCCGGATCCTCGCCGGGATAGGCACGGGCGCGCATCTCGGTGCGCGTGCGGCCGGGATCGACAATTGCCGTGCGAATCTTGCCCAAATTGCGCATTTCTTCGCCATAGCTGAGCACAAGTGTCTCGAGCGCGGCCTTTGATGCCCCGTAGGCGCCCCAGAAGGCACGCGGCTTGCGGCCGACGCTGCTGGTCATCGCGACGACCCGTGCATTGTCGCTCTTGCGCAGCATCGGATCGAATCCGGCGATCAGGGCCTGCTGGGCGACCAGGTTGAGGGTCAGTATCTTGTTGAATTCCTTGCCGTCGATCGTCGGTACCGGTCCCAGCGATCCCAGCATGGCGGCATTGAGGACGAGCATGTCCAGTCCGGTCCAGCGTTCGGCGATCGCCGCGGCCAGCCGTCCGATACTGTCGCCATCGGTCAGGTCGAGCGGTGCGATCGTGGCATTGCCGCCGGCGAGGTGAATCTGTTCCTCGATCTTTTCCAGACCCTCGGCGCTGCGCGCCGTGATCACGACATGTGCCCCTTCCCGGGCCAGTGCCAGGGCGGTGGCGGCTCCGATGCCGCGGCTCGCGCCCGTGACGAGCGCCAGTTGGCCTTCAAATTTCATGTTCAACTCGCCGTTTGCTTGATGCGCGGCAAATCGCCGGACGGAATTTCCTTGCGCTGCGATCCGGAGCAGTCCCGCCGCTCGTTGAGCATGCTGAGCTGGTCGGGCTCTTCCTCGCCGTCCCGGTCGGTCAGCGCGGTCGGATAGGCGCCGGTGAAACAGGCATCGCAATATTGCGGCTGGATATCATGGCGCGTTTCCTCTCCGGCGGCCCGGTAGAGACCATCGATCGAAACGAAGGCGAGACTGTCGGCCTTGATGAATTCGCACATTTCATCGACGGATTTCTGGGCCGCGAGCAATTTTTCCCGCTTCGGCGTGTTCACGCCGTAAAAGCAGCTGTGCATCGTCGGCGGACTGGCGATCCGCATATGGACTTCCGCCGCACCGGCATCGCGCATCATCTGGACGATCTTCATGCTGGTGGTGCCGCGCACGATCGAATCGTCGACCAGGACAATTCTCTTGCCATTGACCAGCGGGCGGTTGGCATTGTGCTTGAGCTTGACGCCGAGATGCCGGACGCCATCGCCCGGCTGGATGAAGGTGCGGCCGACATAATGCGAGCGGATGATGCCCAGCTCGAACGGAATTCCGGATTTTTCGGCGAACCCGAGCGCCGCCGGCGTGCCGCTGTCGGGAACGGGGATCACGATGTCCGCATCAACCGGACTCTCGATTGCCAGCTGCGCGCCGATTTCCTTGCGCACGCTGTACACCGAATTGCCGTCGACGATCGAATCGGGTCGGGAAAAATAGACATGTTCGAAAATGCACGGTCTTGCCTTGGCGTCGGCAAAGGGGCGATGCGAACGCAATTCCCCGTTGGTCACGACAATGAGTTCGCCCGGTTCGACGCTGCGGACATATTCCGCTCCGACCAGGTCGAGGGCGACGGTTTCGGAAGCGAAGACATAGGCCTCGCCGATCCGTCCCATCACCAGCGGGCGAATACCGAGCGGATCACGGCAGGCAATCATGCCTTCGGCGGTCATGCAGATCAGCGAATAGGCGCCTTCGACCTGTTTCAGCGCGTCGATGAACTTGTCGAGCAATGTGCGATATTTGGATGTCGCAAGCAGATGGATGATGACTTCGGTATCGCTGGTCGACTGAAAAATAGAACCCTGCCGCACCAGTTGCTCGCGCAAGGCCAAGGCGTTGGATATATTGCCGTTATGGGCGATGGCAAAGCCGCCGGACGCAAGATCCGCTTCGAGCGGCTGGATATTGCGCAGCGTACCCGCGCCGGTAGTGGAATAGCGGACATGGCCGCAGGCAGAGTCGCCGCGCAGGCGGTTGATCACTTCTTCGCTATCGAAATTGCCGGCTACCGGGCCCAGGGCGCGATGGCTGTAAAATTCGCGGCCATTGCGGCAGGTAATGCCTGCCGCTTCCTGTCCGCGATGCTGGAGAGCGTGCAGACCGAGCGCAACCATGGCGGCCGCGTCTTCAATGCCGGCGATACCAAAAACGCCGCACTCTTCCCGCAGCTTGTCGTCATCAAACGGGTGGGTTGTCAGCATATCTCACCTGGCTAATAGTGTTCGGGCGGGGGATGTGTGGCATATAGGTTCGAAACCCGGCTTTGTCTGCCCCCAATGTCATAAAATCATAATATTGCGCAATCAGACCGGGAGGCACCAGAGCCATTGCGTCATTAGCCGTTGCGCACGACCGGATCGGGTCTTAATCCACGGTCATGACGAAAAATGACAAACATCGCGAAACCGGAAAACTGCTGCAGCCGAAATATGATTCGAACGGGCTGATCACGGCGGTGGTCACCGATGATGCGTCCGGCGAGCTGCTGATGCTGGCCCATATGAATGCCGAGGCCCTGCAATTGACCCAGGAAAGTGGCGTCGCGCATTTCTTTTCCCGCAGTCGAGAGCGCCTCTGGAAGAAGGGGGAGACATCGGGGAACATCCTGACAGTCACCGAGCTACGGATTGACTGCGATCAGGATGCGCTGTGGATCAGGGCCGTGCCAGCGGGCCCCGCCTGCCATACCGGCCAGTCCAGCTGTTTCTATCGCAAGATCGTCGCCGGCAGGCTGGAACCTGTCACATGAAGCGCAGCATCGCGCTGCTTCTGCTCCTTTTTTTTGCAGCCTGCGGTCCGGGCCAGCCGGATTCGGACAAGTCGGTCGCGGAACTGTCTCCGCTCGAGCAGGCGGCGATCGATGCCGGGGTCATACCCGACGTCCGCACCATGACCCTTGCCGGCGCTTTTGAACGTCGCAGCGATCTGGGAACCGACCGGTTCTGTGCGGTCGGCAATGACCAAAACGGCTATCAGATCGGGATGATTGCCGTGTTCGGGCCCGCCGCCAAATGCGAAGGGCTGGGCGAAGCGGAGCGCGATGGCGAGACCGTGCGGATCATTCTGAACAGCGAGGAAAGATGCAGCTTCACCGCCCGTTTTGACGGGGTTGAACTGGAACTGCCGGGCGAACTGCCGGACGGCTGTGCAAGCTATTGCAGCCAGCGTGCCGGTTTCGAGGGAGTCAGTTTCTACATGATCGGGGAGGGCGATGCGGTGGCCCGGTCGACCGGCGGCCGGGATTTCGAGAATCTGTGCCCGGGCGGCCAGCATTGACGTTTACGTTAGCGTAAGCTATGGGTGGTCCATGTCCAAGCCGCCCAACCATGCCGAACTCGACACGCCGGATCTGAAGAACCGGCAAACCTACACGATATCCGACCTGTCGGAAGAATTCGGCGTCACCGCCCGCGCCCTGCGCTTCTACGAGGACGAGGGGCTTATCGCTCCCGATCGCAAGGGATTGTCGCGTATCTATACCAAGCGCGACCGGGCGCGTCTTGCCTGGATCATGCGAGCGAAAAATGTCGGCTTCAGCCTTATCGAGATTCGCGAGATGATCGATCTTTATGATGTGGGTGATGGCCGGCAGACACAGAAACAGGTTACCATCGAAAAATGTCAGGAAAAGGTCGATACGCTGAAGAAGCAGCGCGCCGACATCGACAGTTCGATCAAGGAACTCACCGGATTTATAAAGCTTGTGCAGGCCGCCATGGCGGAAACAAAAGCGCAGCAACAATAGAGGATAGAGGCCGGTACGATCTGGCAACCCCCTTCGAGTAGAAAGTAGAAAATCATGCCCAGTTATACCGCCCCCATCGGCGAAGTCCGGTTCATCCTCAACGAGGTGCTCAATCTCGAGAAATATTCGAACCTCAACGGTTTTGAAAATGCGACGCCGGATATGGTTGAAGCGATCCTGAGCGAGGCCGGGAAATTCTCGACGGAAGTGCTCCATCCGCTGAATCAATCGGGCGACGAGGAAGGCTGCACCCGTCATGAAGACGGATCCGTGACCACGCCCAAGGGTTTCAAGGAAGCCTATCAGAAGCTGGCGAAAGGCGGCTGGACCACCTTGTCCTCGCCCGAAGAATTTGGTGGCCAGGGTCTGCCGCGGGTAGTGGGCAACGCGGTAATGGAATTCATGGTCTCCGCCAACCAGGCGCTGGAAATGTACAGCGGTCTTACGCAGGGCGCCATTGCATCAATCCTGACCGAAGGCAGCGAAGAACAGAAACAGCTCTACGCCACCCGGATGATTTCCGGCGAGTGGACCGGGACGATGAACCTGACCGAAGCCCATTGCGGCACCGATCTCGGCCTGATCCGGACCAAGGCGGAACCGATGCCGGGCGGCAGCTATGCGATCACCGGCCAGAAGATATTCATCTCCGCCGGCGAGCATGACCTGGCGGAAAATATCATTCATCTGGTGCTGGCGAAGACACCTGGCGCACCGGACAGTTCCAAGGGCATATCCCTGTTCATCGTTCCGAAGTTTCTGGTCAACGAAGATGGGTCGCTGGGTGAACGCAATGGCGTGAGCTGTGGCTCGATCGAGGAAAAAATGGGCATCCACGGCAACGCGACCTGCGTGATGAACTATGACGGTGCCACCGGCTATATGGTAGGCGAGGAGAACAAGGGCCTGCGCGCGATGTTCATCATGATGAACGCGGCGCGACTCGGCGTCGGACTGCAGGGTCTGGCGCAGGGCGAAATCGCCTATCAGAATGCGGTGATCTATGCCGGCGATCGGCGGCAGGGCCGGTCGCTGACCGGGGCGGAGGATCCGGACCATAATGCGGACCTGCTGTTCGTCCATCCCGACGTGCGGCGGATGCTGATGGATGGCAAGGCTTTCACCGAGTCGATGCGCGCGCTGGTTTTGTGGGGCGCGCTTCAGGTGGATCTCGCCGACAAGGCCGAGTCCGAGGACGAGCGCCAGCTGGCCAACGACCTGGTCAGCCTGCTCACTCCGGTGATCAAGGGCTATGGCACGGCCAAGGGCTATGACATCTGCACCGAGTCGCAGCAGGTCTATGGCGGCCACGGCTATATCAAGGAATGGGGCATGGAGCAGTTCGTGCGCGATGCGCGGATTGCGATGATCTACGAAGGCACCAACGGCATTCAGGCGATGGATCTGGTCGGGCGGAAGCTGGGCCAGAACGGGGGCCGCGCGGTCCAGGCGTTTTTCAAGGTCGTCGCCGACGAGCTGGCCGAGGCAAAAGGCCACGAGAAGCTGTCGAAATATGCCGATGCCCTGGAGCAAGCCAATGGCGAGCTGCAGAAGGCAACCTTGTGGTTCATGCAGAACGGGATGGCCAATCCGAACAATGCGGGGGCCGGCGCCTATCATTATATGCACCTGATGGGCATCGTATCGCTGGGCCTGATGTGGCTCAGAATGAGCAAGGCGGCCCAGGCCGCGCTGGATGCCGGCACTGACAATCCCAAATATTACGAGGCCAAGCTGGTGACGGCACAATATTTCGCGGAACGGTTCTTGCCGGACACCGGGTCGCTTTGCCGCAAGATCGAAGGCGGCAGCGACGCGATCATGGCACTGGATCCCGAGATGTTTGCGGTGGCATGATCACGGGACGGACGGGTTCGTCCGCTACCAGCTGCTGGCAAGACTGTGCTCCGCAAACCGAGCCCCACCGGACTTCTTGTTCAAGGGGGTGACCGACGCCCGGCGTGATCGGCCCCCCGGTTCAATTTGCGCATCCGCAGGGGATTGGAGTCGCCAAACCACCGCCTGAATCGGTTCTGGGCACCGTCGCGCCAGGACCACGATCAGTCGTTGCTTTTCGCCGATAAGCCACAGAATTCAGCCGCTTAGCCCTCGTCCGGTGCGGGTCGTCGATGGCTGCTGGTCCTGCAATGGCGAATTCGTCAAAAGAGAGGTGACAGGGGAATGATCTGCATAAGGAGTATATGCAATGCATTCCAACACAAGCTCGAATCCGGTGCGGCGATTCACGCCTTTTCTGATCACTCTCGGACTGGGACTGTCGGTCGCTGCCCATGCCACAGAGCCGGAATCCCCGGAGGACATGCAGCCCGAGATTCCGGCTGCAACCATTGACAGCGACGGCGACGGCACCATGGACGCCTGGGACAGAGACGGTGACGGCCAGGCGGATGCCTGGGACAGCGATGCCAATGGTCAGCCCGACCTGCTCGATACGGATGGCGACGGTCGGCCCGACCAGCCCGAGGACGATGGTCAGCCAGACTAGCCCGGCTGACAGTCTGCTGCGGCAACACCGGACCTAGGCATGGTCCGGTGTTGTTTTCGTCTCAAACATCTCGTCAAACATGCTGAGCATGGCCGCCTTGCTCTGCCTGTCTGCCGAAGGATTGTAACGGACGGCTTCCACTGCCTTCGCATTGCTGCCGGGGTCGGTAAATCCGTGCAGGACGCCGGAATAGATGTGCACGTGGCAGTCGGCACCTGCGAAATCCATTTCCTCCTGGAAGGCGCGCAGCTGCTTCGGCGGGACGAAGGGATCGGCCCGACCGTGGCAGACCAGGATACGCGCCTTGATCGTGCCGCGCCTGGCCGGCAAGGGGGTAGCGAGCAGACCGTGAAAACTCACCACCAGAGCGATATCCTCTCCGCCGCGCGCCATCTCCAGAACAATCTCGCCACCCATGCAATAGCCGATTGCTCCGATACGGCTGTTCGCCAGCTTTGATCGGGTCCGCAATTCCTCCAGCGCGCAGCGAAACCGGTCCCGGTAATATTGCGCATCTGCGCGCAGCTCGTCCGCCAGCTTGCGTGCTTCGCGAAGATCGACGAGAGCGCCCTTGCCATAAAGGTCGCAGACCATCGCGCTATAACCGAGGGACGCCAACCATCGGGCGCGATCAAACATCAACTGGGTCGGTCCGGCGATGGTCGGCACGATCAGAATGCCCGCGCGCGGGTAGCGGCTCGGTTGTGCCAAATAGCCAGACAATTCCACATCACCATGCCGGTAGGTGAACTGCTGGATTTCAATCGAACTCATTCTTCGGGTAAGAACTCTGGCACCGACAGATAGCGTTCTCCGGTATCATAGTTGAAGCCGAGGACTTTGGCTCCTTCGCCCAGTTCGGGCAGTTTCTGGGCGATCGCCGCCAGCGTCGCACCGGAGGAGATACCGACGAGCATGCCCTCTTCCTTCGCCGCTCTCAGCGCCATCGCCTTGGCATCCGCCGGATCGACCTGGATCGCGCCGTCAATGCTCTTGGTGTGGAGATTGCCGGGAATGAAGCCCGCGCCAATGCCCTGGATCGGGTGCGGGCCAGGCTGGCCGCCACTGATCACCGGCGAAGCCGTTGGCTCGACCGCATAGACTTTCAAATGGCTCCAATGTTCCTTCAGCACTTCGGCGACGCCGGTAATATGACCGCCCGTGCCGACGCCGGTGATGATCGCATCGAGCGGGTCATCCTTGAAATCATTGAGGATTTCGATCGCCGTGGTGCGCTTGTGCACTTCAAAATTGGCCGGATTCTCGAATTGCTGCGGCATCCAGGAACCGGGAGTCTGGTCGACCAGTTCCTGCGCCCGCTCGATTGCTCCCTTCATACCCTTTTCCTTGGGGCTGAGGTCGAAGGTTGCACCATAAGCGAGCATCAGCCGGCGGCGTTCGAGCGACATCGATTCGGGCATTACCAGTATCAGCGTGTAACCCTTGACCGCGGCGACCATGGCCAGCCCGACGCCGGTATTGCCCGAGGTCGGCTCGATGATCGTGCCGCCGGGCTTGAGCGCGCCGGATTTCTCCGCATCCTCGATCATTGCGAGGCCGATTCGGTCCTTGATCGATCCGCCGGGGTTGGAGCGCTCCGACTTGATCCAGACATTGGCGTCGCCGAACAGGCGCTGCATCCTGATATGCGGTGTATTTCCGATGGTTTCGAGAATATTATTGGCGATCATTATCCTGCACTCCTGCTTTTCCTGTCATTGCTGACTGCCGGTTCCAGTTCATCCGGCGGGTCAAAAGTCTTGGCAGCGCCCAACTGGGGGAAGAGACGCGACCATAGTCCGGTGACCACTATAGCACCGGCACCGCCCGCGACAATGGCGGCAACGGGTCCGACGAGAACGGCAAGGCCGCCGGACAGCGCGTCGCCGAGTTCGTTCGACGCGCTGATCGTCATCTGGCTGACCGCGCCGACCCGGCCGCGCTTGGCATCCGGCGTGTGCAGCTGGATCAGCGAACCGCGAACATAGACGCCGAACATGTCGGCGGCCCCGCAGAGACCAAGGCAGGCCATCGAGAGATAGAGATTGGTGCTGAGCCCGAAGCCGATCGTGCCCGCACCGAACACGGCCATCGCAACCAGCATGCTGTTGCCGACATTCTTGCTGAGCGGGGCAAAGGAAAAGATGGCCGCGACAATCACCGCGCCGACGGCGGGGGAGGCGGCCAGCAGCGACAGGCCGATTTCGCCGGCCTGCAATATGTCCCTTGCAAAGACCGGGATCATCGCGGTCGCGCCGGCCAGGAACATGACCAGCAGATCCAGCGTGATCGCCCCGAGGACCAGCTTGTTGCTCCAGACATAGGCCATGCCCTCGCTGACCTGCTGCAAGGGGCCCTTGGTCTTGTCCGCCGCCGGGCGGGGAACGGGCCCGATCAGGAAAATCGCCAGCGTTGCCAGCGCGTAGAGGCCGGCGCAGACAAAATAGGGCAGCGCGGCATCGACCTTGTAGAGCGGCCCGGCCATCCCCGGTCCGGCGATCACGCCGACCTGCCAGGCAATGGTGGAAAGCGCAATCGCACGCGGGAGCGATGCCTTCGGCACCAGATTGGGGGCGAGCGAGCTGATCGCCGGTCCGAGAAAGGCCCGGCAAATGCCGAGCAATACGGCAACCACATAGATGGACCAGAGGGTGATCCCTCCCGACGCGGTCATCAGCCCCAGAGCCAGCGCAATCAGCGCCTGCGCCGCCAGCACGATGCGCGCAATCCATCGGCGGTCCATATGGTCGGCGACCCAGCCGACGAGCGGCGTCAGGATGAACAGGGGCACGAACTGCAGCAGTCCGAGCAGTCCCAGAATCCCGGCCGAGGCGCTGACCCCCATATCTTCGCGCGCGAGATTATAGGCCTGCCAGCCGAGGATCAGCATCATCGCATAGAGCGCGAACATCGAAGCCAGCCGCGAGAACCACAAATAGCGGTAATTGGCTATGGTGAAGGGATGGGGGGCGGGACTGATCACGGGATATCTGCTAGCGATGGACGCAAGTTGCTGCAATCACTTCGTTCCTGCCGGGCCATATTGGGCGGTCAGCTGGCCGGGGGAGGGATGTTGGCCCGTTAACGCTTCCCCTTAACCTGTCCGGTTTCGTCGTGCCGCAGCGGGACGGCGTCAAAATTGGCCATTTCAGGTCGCGAATCCATGGTAAACATTTCGTTAACAAATGGAGTGTCAGCGATGTTCGAGAAAATAGCCTATCGAGTGAGCGCATCGGTTCTGATGGCGGCGGCACTGGCGATTATCGCGATGCTGGTGATGGGGCTGACCCGCGCCGACGCCGGTCGCTCGGCCGCGCCGACCAGGACGGTGGTCGCCGGGGATG
>Ga0209346_1001722_pt1 | contig 10808 bp, 8 predicted proteins | sample AutmiccommunBRH9_FD_187381 | JGI IMG/M metagenome (GOLD analysis project Ga0209346, IMG submission 187381) | Deep subsurface microbial communities from Mt. Terri, Switzerland - Autotrophic microbial communities BRH/9 (SPAdes) (version 2) | ecosystem: Environmental > Aquatic > Deep subsurface >...
ATTTATGATCCTTAAAATATTTCCGGATCTGTTGAATACTTTCTTCAGGCTTTTTTATATTTTTATAGTTATTTAACTTTTCCTTATTAAAGCTGCTAAACAAATCCTTTCTGGAAAACTTTTGCACAAGATGAGGCAGCCTCTTTGATGTGCAAAACAAAATATTTAAACATAGTAAGAGCAGTAACCCTCGATAACTAAAGGAGGAATAGATTAAACTACCTGGCTGGAAGGTAGCGATAATTGATAAGATGGCAATTAGGCCAATTAAGCCCAATCCCAAACCCATTGATGAAAAATACTTAAACATTAGCTTTATCCACATCCTTTATGTCGAAATTATTTTGGATTAACTTTAAAAGCTTCGTATCTATGCTATCCATTACAAACCACCTTTTCTGTTATTCCTATTTCCTCGTCAGTTAAATAACAGGCTGGGTCTTCCTGCCAGAAATCGCCAGATACTGCTTCTGCTCGAGATCGGAAATTTCCGTTACACATATCAAGCCATTTGCACTGAACACAACGGCCTTTTAATAGCTTTTTGCGGTCTTTTAAGCCAGATAATATAGGGTGGCTTGTGTCAGTCCAGATATCGCCAAAGGATCTTTCCCGTACATTACCAAAAGTATAATTTTGGGTGAACTGATCTGGATGCACATTACCAAACCAATCAACAGCACCAATAGCTATCCCCGTTCTGTTGCCGCCATTTATTTTTAATAAATTAAAAGCATGCTGCGCCATGGGGTTATTTTCCTTTAATAGTTTTAAATATATATAAATTCCATCAGCATGGTTATCCACAGTAAGAATCTCTTTCTCAATTTTTTTATTTTTAAAGTATTTAACTTTTTCATATATTAGATCTAAGGCTGCCCTAGTCTCCCCATGGGTAATATCCTGGTTAACCATGGAATTACCTCTTCCGGAATAAGCCAAATGATAGAAACAGACTCGCGGGATTCTTTCTTCTTCAATTAAATTGAAAATACTCTCCAGTTCTCGGTGATTATGTCTATTAATTGTGAAACGAAGGCCTACCTTTTGCTCTACTGCAAGGCAGTTCCTTATACCTCGTAAAGCTAAATCAAAAGCACCTTTTTTTCCACGGAATTTGTCATTGTTCTCACCTAACCCATCTAGGCTTATCCCAACATAACCGACCCCAATTTCTTTTAGCTTTTGGGCGGTATGTTGATTTATTAGGGTCCCGTTGGTTGAAAATGTGGTGCGAATACCTTTATTAGTAGCATATTGAGCTAAGTAGAGGATGTCTTCCCTCAACAGTGGTTCTCCGCCAGAGAAAAGAATTACAGGAACTCGAAAACGGTGAAGATCATCAATAAATTTTACCGCTTCGGTTGTTGTTAATTCATTTTCATACTTTTGAGCATCTGACCCTGCATAACAATGAATACACTTTAGATTACATGTCTTGGTACAGTTCCACACAACTACAGGGCCCCTATTTAGTGTTGTACCACACTTAGCTCCTTGAACATCTGAGCTATATCTTAGGGAGTCGCCATAATTTTTTGTGTCAACCATTAGTTTACTAACACCTATCAATGCACTTCCTCCTAACGTTTGTCATTTAAATATCCCAATAAAATAATATAGCCGCTATTATAATAATAGCGGCTATATCTTAATACACACTTAGTTAATACTAAATAAATTATTAAACAATTATTAATAATTTATTAAATTTTTCCAGCTAATATTGATAATTAAAACTTTAAGCTTTGCTTTTTGACAATAAAATACAGGCACTGCTGCCTGTATTTAAGAGGAGGTGTATGAAAAAGGGGCATTTGATAATAAAAATCCTGCTTTTATTATAATAGCGCACATATCTTAACCAATACTTATGAAATATTTAATAATTTATTAAATATTTGTTACAAATCACATATTACAAAATTTATACCCTACTCCCCATACAGTTTGCAAGTATTTCGGCTTAGCCGGATCCTTTTCTATCTTTTCTCTGATTCTCCTCACAAACACGGTAATTGTTCCAGTATCACCGATAAGGTCCTCATCCCACAGTTGATTATACAATTGCTCCCTAGTAAAAACCTGACCTGGGTTTCTCACCAGGAAGCAAAGTAAATCAAATTCTTTAGGGGTAAAATTAATAATTTTCCCCTGCAGCTTTACCTCGTAATTTGCACAGTTTATTTCTAAACCTCCCATACATAAGTACCAATCTTTTTTTTCACATTTGTTGAGAGGCCTGTTTACTACCCGCCTTATTAAGGCTTTAACCCTTAGTGATAATTCAATAGGGCTAAAAGGTTTAGTTAAGTAATCATCGGCTCCCATGTTGAAACCTACACTTTTATCGACTATATCACTCTTGGCAGATAACATAATAATTGGAACATTACTACTTTGCCTAATAGTTTTACACACTTCAAAACCATCAATTTCCGGAAGCATAACGTCAAGAATAATTAAGGCAGGATCTTCATTACTGAAAACATCAAGTGCCCTTTCCCCATTAGCAGCATAAAGAAAATTATAACCTTCTTTTATCAAAATTTGCTGTACTATTTTCTTAATACCTTCTTCATCATCCACTAGCAAAATCTTTAAAGGTTTACCCATTTCTCCCACCACCATTTTTTATTTTGGGCAATTCAGGAATACCCACTTTAAATACACTGCCTCTGTCGATCCTGCTTTCTACCGTAATCCACCCACCATGCATCTCTACCAATTCTTTTGCTAAAGCAAGCCCCAATCCAGTTCCACTGTATTTTCTCGAATTTGAACTGTCTGATTGGGTAAAGCGTTCAAAAATTATTTTTTGTTCATCCTCCCGAATGCCAATACCTGTATCGCTGATGGTAATAATTACTTCTTTATCATTCTTTTCATAAGCTACAGAAATTATAATCCTGCCGCCCTTATCAGTAAATTTGACGGCATTACTCGCTAAATTTTCTACTACCCTGCGTATTTTTTCCGGATCTGCTTTAATCAGAGGAACATCCGGTAAAAAACATGTATGAAATATAATTCCCTTTTGCTTAGCAAGTGGCAAAATAACTCCTTCGACCGAACCAATGACATCAGTCAAATCTACAGTATCTATTTTAATTTCATTTCTTCCAGCCTCAATTTTTGCCAGATCTAAGATATTATTTATTAGTCTTAATAAATTTTCACTATTCTTTCTTATTTCCTCCAAGTTTTGTATTTCTATTGTTCTTTCTTCGGGCATATCTGTTAATAGCAGCTCTGTAAAAGCCATTATTGAGGTTAGGGGGGTCCGAAGTTCGTGACTCATTATAGCTAGAAACTCAGATTTATAACGGTTAGCCTCTTTTAATTGGAAGTTGACATTTTCTAATTCCTGCTGTTTATTTTTTAATACTTCATTGGCCTTTTCTAATTCATATGTGCGCTTATCAACTTTTAATTCTAAATTGTAATATAAGTCCCGCAGCTGGCTAGCCATAACCTGAAAGTGGGTGGCTAACTGCTCAATTTCCCCTTCTGCTCTAATATTAGTAAAATCAACATTAAGATTGCCTGCACCTACTTGCCCCATAGCCTTTTCAAGATCGCTTAGTGGCTGCACAACTAACCGGTTAACCAATATGTAGATGCTGCCAATACTTGCTCCAATTAAAAGCAGAAAAAACCCTGAGTATCTAAGAACATTAGCTGATAAATTTGCCACAAAAAGGTCCATGGGCATAATCAAGCTTATTGCACCTCCAAGGCTACCTTCCAGATAACCTTCTTTGGGATAGCCAGCAACATCTAGTTCTCCTACTGGGCCCCCATGACAAGGAAGACAAGATTCTTCAACTTTTAATGGTATTATATATCTAAAAACCCTCTTATCATCTATCTCACTTTCAGCCCAATATTCCTGGAGATTGGGATTTGCTTTAAACTTTTGTAATACTTCAATCTCAAAATCATCCGGTGCATTTTGCATATCCCGGTATATAAGGCGAGTTTGCTTGATACTATAATTGGTCATTTCAGCAAAAATTTTACTTATACCCATACCAACAGCCGCAGGATTAAGATGTTTAAACTCAAAGCCCCCTTGGGAATCACAATTGATTTTGTTTTGATTTTGGGCTATAAATTCTCTAGTGGCAATCAATTCCTTAGTTATAACCTGGGCCTTCTCCCTCATCTCCATCATAGCCTGACGCTTTTGCTGGTTAATATCCCACATAAAATTTATCGAAACAATTAATATCATAACAACTGTAATCGCCCACATAAAGCTATACGTTAAGCTTCTAACCAAGGAGAAACCCCCATTTAACATATATTTGTTTATTTATATAATAACAAATTTTTATTAACTTTAGCAATTAATGTAATTATATTAATAAATTGTTAACATTTAAGAAATAACTGCCCCATTCCCTAATATTTATAATGTTATCAGAAAATAAAGTGTACTGATTGTTTGTGTTTGTAGCTCCACGCAAAAAGCCGGCCTTAGGCCGACTTATGGTGTGATCTTTTCCTGAAGAGCATTTTTAATTGCAGAAAATTCAATTCCTTCCTTCAGACAAAAGTCTTTGATATTTGTAAGAGGGTGCGGCATTTTTCCACCTAAAGCTTGTTCAATTTCGTCTTTACTAACACCCCAGTCTAAGACCTCCTGAAAAGTGGTGTTCCCCTTAACAACCTTCTCATCATTTTCTTTTGCATGTTCTACAGGTGTTCCGGTATTTTTTGTTAAATCTGAGTTTATATTTTCTCCATTAAACTCAATGGTGTGCTCCTCAAGGAATTTTAGCTGGTCTTCTGTTAAATTACCTTGAGCTTTTAAAATATCAACTGCCGGAGCTAGTAAGTATGTATCATCTTCTAAAATATAAGGCGCTCCGGTGTAAAGAGCTACAAACATCTTGACGGACCCATTACCTACTTCAAAGCCCTGCTCTTTAAGGTTTTCATAACGGGCTTCCAGGTCCTTATTTTTAAAGAGTGCTAAATTTTCTACATCGTTCAAGCCAAATCCTATTCCCAATTCCTCTAAAGGTACATTAAAGAGGTTGCTTACCTCACCTAAGGTATATGAGCCACGAATATCAGCCGGGTTGTAACTGCCGGCATACTCTCCGCTAGTAAACTTAACAGGAGTTTTTGAAGATGTAGTATTCCAAAGATTAAGGGCTATGGTTGAGCCTATTCCAGCAAAAAAGAAAACTAAAATTATAATTCCCATTGTCCAGGGTTTTATCTTCATATACTAACCCCTCCTTTAGTAGTAGTCATTTCTACAGTATTTGCCACAGGGCATACTTGATCTGAGGTACAGCTCATACAGCTAATACACTGGTGATTTTTTACTACGCCACTTGCTGAAACACTTATATTCATAGGACAAGCCCGGTCACAGGCACTACAAGAAATACAAGTTGAGGTCTCCCTTTTAATTTTAAACACTCTAAACAGGTTAGTAAGACCTAAAACAGCACCATAAGGGCAGGCATATTTACACCAAGGTCTTTCTACAAATATAGAAGCCACAATAGTCAAAGCAAGAATAAATAATGAGGTAACCGCAACTTCACTGGTCCAAAAATTAAATAAGGCAAAGTAAGGATCATACTCCTGGAAAACCAGCTTTCCGGAAATCCCGATTACATATAAGACCCACACCAAAATTATGTAGCGTAAATATCTCAAATATTTATCAGCCATTTCGGGAATAAACTTATTAAATCTTTTACCAAATAGCTTTTGGCCAATCTTGCCTAACCACTCCTGGAATGTGCCTAAAGGACAGACCCAACCGCAAAAAACCGGCCCAAACAATACCGCCATTGCAAAAACTATAAACATTAAAACAAAGGATGATTGATGTATTTTCTGAACGAATGTTCCAACAGTGGTAAACTGATAAATAGATACTATCCCGCCAAAAGGACATAAGGCATGCAAAGATGCAGACGAAAGGAATCCGATACCCCCTTTACCCATTTCAACCAAGTTTTTGTTTACTGAGATCATAAGTATTAAGGCAAAGAAAAACAGTTGGGTAAAGAAACGGGGCAAATTAAATCTTTTTTTGCTCATTAATATTCCACTCCTATTCTCTATTAATATGTCAAAAAACCCTTCACTCTTTTCTTAGATTTATTATAGAGAATTACTTTGAAGGAAATTTCAGGGGAAAGTCAAGAAATTATCAAGAAATCCATGCTTATTAATTTTCCTCAAGGCATGAATTACAGTACAAAAAAAAACTAAGCTATTAAGCTCAGTTAAGGTATAAAGCTGCCTCCAAATTTGAGACTGCCCAATCTTAATATATTAAAAAAGGAAAATGCATTTTCAGACAGGATACCGGGCATTCAATTTCACAACAACCACAATACCAGCATTCCTCATATTGCAAATAAGGTTTATTATCTTCTCCCATCCGCAGGCAATTCAATGGACATAAATCTACACAAATTCCACAACCTATACACTCATCTGATACCTCTATTATATAAGAGCTCATTCGCCATCACCCCTTTGAATTTCCCTTAGATAAATATCAGTTTCGGGGTAGGTTTGACCAACTTGTAAATCGATATGCTTTAACCAATTAACATCATCAGTATCCGGGTAATCACTCCGCCTGTGAATACATCCCCATCTGCTCTCTTTTCTTGTTAAAGAAGAAATTGCAGACATCTGAGCACAATCAAGTATATATCCTATTTCTAATACCTTACTAAGTTCATGAAAATTTTTTGCCAATACTTGATAAGGCAACTGTTCACGCAATTCATAAATTAAACTTAAGCCTTTTTTCAAGGAAGACGAATTTTTGGGTGAAAGTAAGTATTCGTTTATTATTCTTCGCAACTTATATTCAAAGGTCGTGGGTTGAATAGTATTATTTTTAGTTAAATTGAGCAGGCTGCCAAGGTGGCTAAGCTCAGCATCAAACTCCCAATGGATGTCTTTATGATTTTCGGGGAAATTTCCATTATTACAGTACTCTATAGCACTTTCTCCTGCTATTTTCCCATAAACAAAGGCTCCTGTTAAGTGCTGCATGGGTACTGAGCTGACATCACCTGCTGCAAAAAGACCTTTAATATTTGTATGTGATTGTTCATTTATTACTATTCCTGATATACCGTGTCCACCACACAGTTGGGCTTCAGTAAGATTAAGCTCAATGAGATCACGTCCAAATTTAATGTCTTTTAATTCCCAGTATCTGCGCTGCATAGGTCTTTCTGTACTAAATAAAATATTCTCAATTTCCATAATTTTTTCTTTAGATAGATGATCAGTTTTTAAAAACAAAGGCCCTTTTCTATTTTCTAATGCTTCGACAATTAAAAAAATTGATAAGTTATTTTTATCAACGATTACCTCACCACTACCATTAACTACCTCTCCGCCTCTGGTAAGGACAATATAAATCAAAGGTATGTTTAAATCCTTAACAAGGGCATATTTTAGAGTAAATTCCATGCCTGTGATTTTTGCTCCTGCTCTATAGGCTAGAGCAAAACCATCCCCTGCATTACCAGGAAAATCAAAGGTGCCATATAAATAACCGGTATTTGGCAATCCAAATCTTGATGCTGAACCATTAGCGAGAATAACACATTTGGCCTTACAACAAACGACTTGGCCATTATTAATATTTAAGCCAACCGCACCTAGAATTTTACCATTTTTTACAATTAACTTGGTTCCCATTGTTTTGTTCAGAACATCTATCTTGGCTTCTCTAATTTTCTTTTCCATAATTGGTTTTAAATCCGGTTCATCCATTCCCACACAAAACTTCCCACTGGTATCAACTTGCATAATATTATAATTACCGTCTTCATTTTTTGGAAAGAATACACCCCAGCTTTCCAGCGTTTTTAGAAGTTCAAAACTTTTAATCGCTAGAGTATAATTTGGAAAATAGTCCATTATACCCCAGCACTTTTTCTTCACCGTTTCCAGATATTCTTCGGGTGTTGAAATACCAGGAATCACAGCAACATTGAGCGCATCCATACCCATGGTTACAGAGCCACTTCTCTTAATATGTCCTTTTTCCATTATACAGACATTCAAATTAGGAGCAGCGTCTTTAATACAAATAGCAGCCATCGAACCGGCACAACCGCCTCCGATGATCAATACATCTGTATTAATTATTACTTGCTGTAGTTTCAACTAGACCGCCCCTTTCCCCATTGAACGGTAATTTGTTGGTGTAATGCCTTCAAGCTTTTTAAAGGTATTGGAAAAATGATGAATATTAGTAAAGCCAACTTCCTCTGCAATAATTTTCAATGGTTTTTTTTGTTGATTTATTAGAAGAAATTTTGCTTTTTCAATTCTAGCTTCAAGAATAAAATTACTTAAAGCTACACCTGTAGTAGATTTAAATAAGCGACTTAAATAGCTGGTATTTATATGAACTAGGGAAGCTAATATTTCTAATGTAAGGTCCTTTTCTAAATTATCCATGATATAGTTAACAATCTTGGAAATACGATTATCTTTAAATAGCTCATCATTCTTTTTATATTCTAATGTGTCTTCATTTAAGTCAAATAGTTTTGCCCTTTGATTAACCTGCAGCGGTTTTACTTTTAATCTAATATGTCTTTTAACCTTTTCAATTGCACTTATTAATTCTTTCTCCTCAACAGGTTTTAATAAATAATCAAAAACTCTATTTTTAATTGCTTGCTGTGAATATTCAAATAACCCAAAAGCGGTTAAAATTATTATTTCCACCTGTGGGTTATCCCTTTTAATACATTCTGTAGCTTTTAGACCATCTAATATTCCCATACGAATATCCATAGTGATAATATTAGGCTGTAAAGCTTGATTTAACTCTACCGCCTGCAGGCCATTGGAAGCTTCCCCCACTACTTCTATTCCTAAATCATTACTTTTAAAAAAATGTTTAAGGGCTTCTCTTTCAATTATTTCATCATCAACAATCAAAAGCTTCATAATTAATCACCCTATTTATTAAACCAGAATGAGGGAATAAATTTATCTTCCCCATCAGATTTAAATGGTAAAATAATTGTAACCTCTGTACCAACTTTAAATTGGGATATAATGTTCAACTCAAAGTTATCTCCATAATAAAAGTGGAGTCGCTTTTTTATATTTTTTATTCCTGTTCCCATCGAAGCAGATTTTTCAGCATAATGTTTTAAGCTATTATTTTCAACTTCAATTCCTATTCCATCATCAATAACCTTCAGAACTACATTATTATCCTCTAGCCTGCCGTAAATAGTAATAGCCCCGCCACCTTTAGGTTCTAATCCATGTTTTATCGCATTATCAACTAAAGGCTGCAAGGCTAATGTGGGAACTAGACAGCTTAATATATTTTGAGAAATGTCCAGCTTGTATTTTAACTGTTCTCCATAGCGGCTTTGTTGGATGAAGAGGTAGTTTTTGGTATACTGTACTTCATCCCGAAGTCTGACTAATTCCTTCTTTTCCATAGCATAGCGCAAGAGTTTTGATAGAGCATAAACAACTTCCAAGGATTCCTGGCTTTTACCTAAGTAAATCAGACGGGCAACTAAATTTAAGGTATTAAAGAGGAAATGGGGTTTGATTTGGTTTTCTAGGCTTTTAATTTCTGTCTGCGCTAATAAAAATTCCAGATTTTCAATTTTTTCTTGAAGTCTTTCTATTTCAGTTCCTCTTGTCTGCATAGTACACCGTCCTAATGCTACTGTGCTAAAAAGCACATATTATTTTATTCTATAAACAATAAAGAAATCCTTTATTGTTAGTAACAGGCCCTGCAGATTAATCTGCAGGGCCCTGCTTAGTATTATTTTGTATTTACTACAGCTTCAACTAAGTCTTTACCAACACTATTTTGGAATTCAGTCCAAACAGCTTTCATTTTCTCCTGGAATTTAGCTTTTTCTTCAGGTGTAAGCTCTGTTACTTCCAACCCTGCTTTCTTCATGGTTTCCAGGAATTCACCTTCTTTAGCATTTATTTCCTTTCTTTGCCATACCTCAGCCTCTTTTGCTGCTTCAGATATTATTTTCTGGAAATCTGCAGGTACTTTATTCCAAAGTTTATCATTAATCATTAACATAATCCCCGCCCATTGATGTCCGGTTAGAGTAATATACTTTTGTACTTCATAATAACGGTACGAGTAGACGTTTCCTATTGGGTTATCTTGCCCATCCACTGTTCCTTGCTGTAATGCTGTAAATACCTCACTTATTGCCATAGGGCTGCCATTTGCACCTAATGCTTTAAAAGTAGCTAAATTGATAGGGCTATCTACTATTCTCATCTTAATACCTGCAAAATCTTCTGGAGTACGAATAGGCTTTTTAGAGTTGGTAATTGTTCTGAAGCCACTTTCAAACATAGCTAGGGTTCTAATACCCTTTTCCTTTAATAATCCAGCATTGAGCTGTTGCCCAACAGGACCATCAGCTACCTTATAAGCATGCTCCTTATCGCGGAATATAAATGGGAAATAGTAAATATCTATTGGTTTATAAAAGGATGCCACATTTGTCGTAGGTACTAAACCCATATCTATTGTCCCCAATTCCAATCCTTCAACCAAATCTCTGGAACTTCCCAGGGTACTATTAGGGAAAATTTTTACTTCTATATTACCATTTGTTTTTTGAGCAACTATCTCCGCAAATTTTACTGTCCCTTGGTGTAAAGGCTGTTTTTCATCATAGGGATGACCCAGTTTTATTGTTAACTTTTCCACAGGTTTCTTTTCAGTCGGTTTTTGCTCAGCTGTTGTATCTGTTTTAGGCTCTTCCTTTTTTTCAGTACTG